>Ga0247722_10001723_pt1 | contig 11853 bp, 9 predicted proteins | sample MSEWelMarce3H_FC_FD_189094 | JGI IMG/M metagenome (GOLD analysis project Ga0247722, IMG submission 189094) | Subsurface sediment microbial communities from gas well in West Virginia, United States - MSEEL Well Study Marcellus 3H_FC | ecosystem: Environmental > Terrestrial > Deep subsurface >... | reverse complement strand
TGGATATACTAAACCAATTATGGGCGGACATTTAGAGGTTTTATTGTATGCTCCTTATTTCGTTTGTGTACTTTTTCATTATTATCAATCATGTAGTTCTTTTTCCTCAGTTTCTATACCTATAGGTTTTATTTCGGAAAATCCTGAGAAAGTTGAAAAAGCGAGGAGATTGATTTTTGAACATTTACAAAATAATAGAAACTATCAAGGTAAGTTAGGAAAAAATAAAAATGAACAAAATAAGTTCAAAGATGATTTTTCTTTTTTGAATTATTCCCTAATATCTTAATAAATATTAGGGGATGACGGTATTGTGCTTAAAATGGCGTGCTTAATCCTCCCCAACGCTTCCTCCAACTTTGCTCTAGGCAACGCAAAATTCAGCCGCATAAAACCGCTACCTGCTTCGCCAAAACTCAGTCCTGTATTTAAGCCCAATTTAGCTTGTTGAATGAAAAAGTCTTTTAAAGCAGCATCATTAAGGCCTAAATGACGACAATCTAACCATAATAAATATGTCCCTTGAGGCGTAATGGTTTGAATTTGTGGAATGTATTGTTTGATGTAATCACAGGCAAAATCTCGGTTAGCTTGCAAATATACTAACACATCATTAAGCCATGTATGGCCATGCGTATAAGCTGCTTCAAAAGCGGCAATGCTAAAAGGATTGGAGTTGCCAATATGTAAACTATCAAATACTGCTTGAATCGCTTGCCTATGTTGTAAGTTAGGTACAATCAAACTTGATAGCATTAAACCTGCAATGTTAAAGGTTTTACTAGGGGCAATGGTGCTAATCCATAAATCATCGGCTTGGGCGAGGGTAGCTAAAGCATGATGTTGATGAGGTGGATAAACTAAGTCAGCATGAATTTCATCGGCAATAACCACAATACCATGACGGCGGGTAATACTTAACAGTTGTTCTAGTTCGCCTTTTGTCCAAACACGGCCAACAGGATTATGTGGTGAGCATAAAATCAGTAATTTTGCGCCTTGTGCGGCACACTGTTCTAAGTGTTCAAAATCCATATAATATTGGCCGTCAATTAAGCGTAATGGATTAAGTAATAATTGACGTTGAGTGGTGGTTACACAACTAAAAAACGGCGGATAAACAGGTGGTTGGATGATAATTTTATCGCCAATTTGAGTTAATGCCAAAATAATCGCGTGTAAAGAAGTGACCACGCCCGATGACATTAAAATACTGTTGCGTTCAATGTGCCAGTTGTGCTGTTGCTCAAACCACAAAATCAGTGCTTGATACAGACTTTCAGGGTAAAAAGTATAACCATAAACAGGATGTTGGGCGCGTGTTGTTAATGCTGCTGTCACCTCAGATGGAGCGGCAAAATCCATATCGGCCACCCACAACGGCAACACATCGTCTGTGCCAAAAAACTGGCGATTGGCATCATGTTTGACGCTATTTTGCTGTTGGTTGTTGATAAGGGTGTCAAAGTTGTGTGGCATAAAATTATAGCATTCTTCAGAATTAAGTTAAATTTTTGTAGCCTGTATGGAGCGTAGCAAAATACAGGAAAAACAATGTGTTAAGGCAAATAATCCCGTGTTGCGTTGCACTTCACACAGGCTACCGATGATAACTTATTTTTACAGATTGGTATTACTCAATTATTTTCCTCATCCCAACCCTCGGCAACAGATTCATGCGTTGCTCTATCTTCTGCGTCCTTGCAGTCGTCTCCCAAAGGGCGAGGGGGTAAAAGCGTGTTACTTAATCCGTTCCCAAACAGTGACTTCTGACAAACTGTGTTGAAATTTGTGTTTGGTTTCTTTTATCACAAAAGGCACTTCTTGCGGTTCGCTGATTAATTTAAAGTGGTTTTGTAAAATAGCTTTTAGGCCGTCAAGGGTGCTAAAACTTTCGCCATCTTGTTTAAAGCCGCCAATCCATTCTTCGCGTGGTGTATGTTCTACCAGCCATGTATAAGGCGAAGCTAAAATCAATAGGCCGCCAAGCTGTAAACGCTCATGTATTGAGCTTAAAAACTTACGAGGGCTATATAAACGGTCAATTAGGTTAGCGGCTAAAATTAAATCATAACCTGTAAATTGTGTTTTAAGATTACACGCATCCCCTTGATAAAACTGTACTTTATGACGGGTGTTATCTAAACCTAAATCGGCTAAACGCCGTTCTTTGTAGCTCACTAATTCGCCTTCTTCGGTGAGGGTATAACGTAACACGCCTTGCTCGGCAAGTTGTACCCCTTGTTGAACAAAACGTGCCGAAAAGTCGATGCCTGTCACTTGTTGAAAATGCCGTGCTAATTCAAACGTGGCACGACCAGAAGCACAGCCTAAATCTAGGGCATGACGGGCAGGGCGTTCAGTCATATAACTAATGCCTAATGTGGCCAGTGCTTGAGAAAAGTTTGCTACGCCAAAATAGCTATCACCATAATGAAACTCGGCATATTCGGACATAAATTTGTCGGTTTCGTAGCGTGAGCTGATAATGTTTGCGCTGTTATTGGTGGCAATATATCTAAACCCTGCGTGTTGAAAAAAGTGTCGTCTAAAGGCGTAACGTGATTCGGGCAGACTTTCGTTGCCACAGGAAATCCACGAGCCTCCTTTTATGATGTTGTGACGGTCGTCAAAAGTGGGGGTGGTAAAGTCATCATAAATGGGATGAACATCAAAGCCATCAAAAGGATAAGTGGGCGTTTCTGTCCATTGCCAGACATTGCCCACTACATCAAATAATTCGCCATGAGCAAAACGATTGACAGCACAAGCTGAGGCTTGATGGTCTAAATGGAGATTAGCTAGGTGAGTTTGTTGTGCTGCTGGCAGAGCGAAACCTGAGTATTGATATAAGTGCTGCCATTCGTCTTCGGTAGGCAGACGAATTTGTTGGCCTTGTTGTTGACTTAACCACTCACAAAAGGCTTTGGCTTCGTGGTAGTTGACTTCAACAGGCCAATCCCAACACATGGGGACTTCTTGGGTCATTAAACGTAAATGCCATGTGTTGTCTTTTTTGCGCCAAAAGGTCGGGTGTGAGGCGGCACTAAAGTTGCGCCAAGCCCAACCTTCTTCGGACCAATATGACGATTGTTGATAGCCATTGGCTTCGACAAACGCCAAAAACTCTTGATTGCTAACTAAATAACGGCTGGCGGCAAAGGGGGCAATATCGGCCTGATGTTGTCCATATTCGTTATCCCAACCATAAAAAGCAGCGTCTTTTGCTTTGCCTAAACTTACTGTGCCCGCGGGAATAGCTACGAATGTGTTGCTTGGTGCTTGGCTGGTTTGTAAGCAAGGTTGCCATGCAGGGTGATTTTTAACATAGGATAAATCATGTTGACGAATCAATACGGAGGAGGTTTCGAGATGGATGCGTTCATGTTCAATGCCCATAATAATTGCCCACCATGGGTTTTGCCAATTAATCGGTAGCGTGAGTGGTGATTCTTGAATCAGTTGACTCACTAAATGTCGCACTTGTTGGCGATAGGCTTTGACTTCGCTAACGCTTGGCCAGTCGTAGTGGGCATCATTGAGGTCGTCCCAGCTCATTTCGTCCACACCTACGGCAAACATAGACTCAAAACGCGGATTGATGCGTTGGTCGATTAAATGGACTAATAATAGTTTGTTAATAAAAAATGTGGCGGTATGGCCTAAATAAAAAATTAAGGGATGACGTAAAGAAATGGTTTTTTTGTAATAGGCTTCTTCGTTGGCTAAGGTGTCAAATAAGGATTCGTAGCGGTCAAAAGTGTCTAAAAAATAATCTAATAATACTTGGCGCGTGGCTTGCGGGTTGTTGTCTGTTAATAAAGGGGTACGGCTAAAAAGTGGCTGTGCCATTGTGGATTGCTCATTAAGTAAAACTTTGTTTGTTTTTAGCGTATAAATGCTATTTTGTCGATGGGGCAGGGACTAAACAGGATTGATCCAGTTTGCTAATTTAAGGCTAATCATACGCTCAAATTCTTGAGTGTTGTTAGTGACTAAGGTGGCAATCAGTGATGGATACCAATGTAGGATGGTGGTTTATTGGGTGTAAGTCATTGAAGAGTGAAGTACCGCAGGTCGATTTTTTTGATTTAATTGATAGTGGGTTTTCGTATTTTAAATAACAAAATTTCTTAATATTAAAAGATAACTTTTTATTAAAATAAAAACTATTTTTCTTTTTTTGTTTGCTTAATATCATTTTTAGTCTAATATACATCATGTTAAAGCAAAATACTGGTGATTAAGATGACTTTGTTAAATAATCCATACACTGAAAATTATGGAAGGTTATTAAAGCAGGCTCGTGTGACTGCTGGCCTCACGCAAAAACAACTGGCCGATAATCTAAAAATTTCGACAGTGATGATAGGCCGTTACGAATTAGGCTCGGCAAAGCCCAGTGAAAAAACAGCGTTTGTCATTCACCATTTTTTTGAGAGTTCTAAAGGTTCAACCATAACAACTGTGGATGAGCATCCACAACCAACGCCTCTAGCAGCCCATAGTTTAGATACGTTGTTAGGGGAAATTCGTCACCGTGGTTTTGAAGTGACGATTAGAAGTGTTTCTTAAACAACTCACCGTGCAAAACCCCACTTTAAAGGAAAAAACCATGAGTACTTTCGCAGAGCTTCACTCGCAAATTGGCGCACTGATTACTACCATGCCAGCCAGTTTTGATACTCACGACTTTATTGAAAAATTCAGTCATAAACATCAACACGCCTATATTCAAGCACTGCATGAACAAATTACTAAACATCCTGACAACGATAACCCGTATCAACAAATTCATGCTCTTATCGGTAAAATGCTGAAAAGCGATTACGCGCATTTAGTTAAGGAAGTCGTAGATGATCAAGACGTAGCTGTTAAAAGTAAAAGTAAAGATACATTTGGCAATCTTACTTCATGTGCACTTTGGGTAAAAATCTAGGCTTTTGGACAATGGCGTGATTTATCACGCCATTATTTAATCCACAATTTTAGCTAGGTCTTACTCTATGACTTTCCCCATTAAAATCGTGATTATTAGCGACACGCACAACTGTCACAACGCCTTAAATATCCCCGATGGTGATATTCTGATTCATGCGGGCGATATTACCGAATACGGCACTCGCGCCGAAATTGAAGCGTTTGATGACTGGTTAGGAACGCTGCCTCATCGTCATAAATTGGTAATTGCGGGTAATCACGAAGTCTGTGTACAAGAAGATGGTGGTTGGTTTTTATTTCATAACGCCACTTATTTAGAAGATGAAGCTATCACCATTGAAGGCATTCATTTTTACGGCAGTCCGTGGCAACCTGCTTTTTTTGATATGGCTTTTAATTTACCGCGTGGCGAAGCCTTAGCCAAAAAATGGCAAAAAATTCCTGCCAATACCGATATTTTGATTACGCACACGCCACCCTTTCAACGCTTAGACCAAGCAGATGGCAAACGAGTAGGTTGCAAAGACTTGCTACAACGCGTGAAAGAAATCAAACCTAAATATCATGTGTTTGGTCATATTCATGCGAGTTATGGGCAACTCATTCATGACGAGACAACATTTATCAATGCCTGCTCGGTGCTTGAGTTAGATTTGCCACTGAATCCACCTATTGTGATTGAGTGGAGTCATTCATCATGAACATATCCCCATCTTACCCTTGCATTGGCATTTTTTGGATTTTACCCAACAACGTCATTTGCGCTTTTCCTGAAAAATTCAACGTAGAAAGTAATGGCCGACACTTTCATGACTCCGAGCAAGCACACGTTAAACTATGGCCAAAAGTTGTTTTAAAACATAAAGAACTGGGTGACTTTGACTACGAAGAAATTCCACGAGGACGGATTATGTTTGATTACAAGTCCCATAAATTTCTTGCTTATGTGTGTGAAGATTTTGTGCATGAGCCACTCATTCGTAATGCTCTTAAAGATGCTTTTTGCCTACATCATCAAAAAATCATGTGGGCAACTGATGAGCATTATAACTTTGGCACAGATGAAATTGACCCTGCCGATATTGACGATTAAAACTGCCAATATCTTTATTTGGCTAAGGATTAGCTGTTTATTAAACTGATTATGCAAGCCATTGATTATGATAAGTTTTGTATCTATATCCATCCTGCATTTATTTTATGAGTGATATATGGTCAATCAATCAGATTGGGTCGTTGGTGGCGCTTCAAGTATTGGATGCCGTCATGTAGAAGAAAATAAGCCGATTGAAGATAACTGCTATTGCGAATCTTGGGGTAATGGCTGGGGAATCGCCGTAGTCAGTGACGGCGCAGGAAGCCGTGAAAAATCGGCTATTGGCTCACGGCTCGTGAGTCATCTCTATGCGCCACGTTTTTTTAAAAATAACCTAAAGCCACTTTTCGATACATTTGTATTACCCTCATCAACGCAATGGCAAAAAATAAGTTTACGCAGCTTATATGAATGCGCCTATATGCTTAATTACTACAGCACTGAGCAGAATGACAACGTAAACCTTTATGGCTGTACAGTGATTGTTATGGTCTACACACCTTGGGGAATTCTCTGCTCACATATTGGCGATGGCAGAGCATGTTATCGAGATAAAACAGGCTTATGGCACGCGTGCATGAAACCGTTCAACCCCAATCCTACAAATCCAAATGTCACTGTTTTTATCACTTCTCCTATTTGGGAAAGTTTAAAAATTGCACAAGAATATGTTGGATATTGTGTTATTGAAGACGCAACCGCCTTTGCTTTATTGAGTGATGGTGCTGAAAGTTATTGCTTCACTTGCACACCGAGAGACCTTATAACGGGCGATGATCCGAATAGACCATCACAAGACTTTTTCGAGGGCATATATCAAACTATTATTGATGTTAAAGCGGATAAATCGAAAATTGAACAAGAAATTGGTGATTACCTGATAAATAACCCACGCGTTGCCACTGAACCAGACGATAAAACACTCGTCTTTGGATACTTTCCACAAGAGAACTGAATGTCTGATTTAAGCAAGAGCAGTGTGCGTTAAGGAGAAAAATAACTAATAAAATCAAAAACTGATGGGTCTCGTATCTTGACCTATCCTAGCTTGCTGCATATTGGACAGTATCTTTAAGTTTGTGAGCTTAAATCAACTGCTCCACGTTAATACCTAATGCTTGGGCTAAAGAATAGTCCTCACGCAAAACATAACGCATAACTTCATGGGGAACAGTAATGGTAGTGTGGGTTGAGGAACGAAACCCATTAAAATTCAGTGACAAAATCCACGAGCATTAGTTTGGCAAAAACGCTTGATTAAGTATTTGCTCAAATGTCCATGGGCAAATCTCTGGAAAGTTATCAAGACCTGTTTCTTCGGCAGCTTTTGCAACGGCATCAGACCATACCGCTTCTTGCCAATTGTCATCGTTCAGTGATTTTTTTAAGCTAGGTGTTTCTTTTAGTCGCATTGCAATGCGTTTTCGTTGTTCTTTAATGGTCAGTTGCCAACTTGAACCACGTCTTGCCTCTTGAAATTGCCATTTCAGCAAATGCGCCAAGAGTATAGCCATACGGTTTTCAAGTTCGCGTTGTTCGCTTTTGCCCACGTCTTCAATCTCCTCGGCAATGTTCTCCAAATCTAGTAGGTCAAAGCGACCCGCACGAATAAATGCAGCTTGTTCGTTTGCCCATGCAATAATGTCAGTTTTGTAGGCGGTACTCATGGTTTAACCTCTCATTTGTGTATTTGAGTATATACAAACAGTGTTTACTCGCAAGCAGTGCTCACGAGTACAAAACACTTAAACTGCCTTTTTAACTCCAAAGAAAATGGCATACATGGCAGGCAAACTCAGCAAGGTTAAAGCAGTCGCGACAATTAAACCACCCATAATCGCTACTGCCATTGGCCCCCAAAACGTACTATTCATTAACGGAATCATCGCTAATACCGCTGCTGCCGCCGTTAAAATAATGGGTCTAAAACGGCGTACTGCTGCTTCAACCACGGCTGTCCATCTATCTACGCCGTTGGCAATATCTTGCTCAATTTGGTCAATTAAAATCACCGAATTACGAATAATCATGCCATTGAGAGCAATAATTCCCAGTAGAGCCACAAAACCCATCGGTTTGCCCAAAGCAAGCAACATTAACGCTGCCCCAACCACGCCCAACGGCCCTGTAATAAATACCAACAAGGCGCGTGGAAAGCTGCGTAATTGCAACATCAACAAGGTAAAAATAATAAACAACATTAACGGAACATTGGCCGAAATTGATGAAGTACCTTTTTGTGACTCAGCGACTGTCCCTGCAATGTCGATGTGATAGCCCGTATCCAATTTGCCGCGTAAGGCTTCAAGTTTTTCGTTAATACGTAAAGCAACCGTGGCAGGTTGAATCCCATCAGCCACATCACCTTGTACCGTAATTGCAAACTGGCGATTTTGCCGCCACACCACACCGTATTCCCACTGCAATTGAGCGCGAGCCACTTGTGCTAAAGGAATAGATTGACCATTAGCGGTGGGCAAATAGGTATTGGTTAAGGCAGTAATGTTGTCTCTTTCATCTTTGGGTTGACGTAACATAATTGGAATTTGCTCATTGTGTTCACGGTATTGACCAATCGGCAGCCCTGATAAAATGGTTTGACTGGCTGTGGCTACGTCTGAGCTAGTCACGGCTAAAGCACGCGCCCGTTGTTGGTCGATGGCCAAATTTAACGATTTCACTTGTTCTGACCAATTATCATTCACACCACGCATTGCTGGATCAGCACGGACAATGGTTTTTACTTGGTCAGCAATCGCGCGTAATGTATCTGGATTATCACCAATCACTCTAAACATGACAGGATAGGGAACAGGTGGGCCATTGGGCAATAACCGTGCGCGGGCGCGAATTTCGGGAAATTCTTCTTGCAACATGACAGGCAGTTGATGGCGAATTTTTTCGCGTGCGGCTAAAGACGGTGGCATAATGACAATTTGCGCGACATTATTTTGCGGAAAAATTTGGTCTAAAGATAAGTAAAAGCGTGGCGCACCTTGACCAACAAATGTGGTCACTGAGCCTGCTTCAGGAATGGCTAATAAGCGTTGTTCAACTTGTTTGACCACACTTTCGGTATTGGTGAGAGAAGAGCCTTCGGGTAGCCATAAATCTATGACCATTTCGGGGCGATTGGAGTCAGGAAAAAACTGTTGTTCAACCAGTTTCATGCCCATAATGCCTACACCTAAAGAGGCAAGCGTGGCCAATAAAGTAATCCAACGATGATTAACACACCAAGCAACCGTTTGACGCACCGCATTATAAAAAGGTGAATCAAAGACTTCGTGATGTTCAGCCGAGCCAGCATGATGTTCTTTTAATAAACGATAACCCAAAAATGGCACAAAATACACCGAGACAAACCATGACACAATTAAGGCCGTTGTCGTTACCGCAAAAATAGCAAAGGTATATTCACCCACGGCGGAGTTGGCCATGCCAATGGGTAAAAAGCCTGCTGAGGTAATCAATGTGCCTGTTAGCATGGGCATAGCCGTCGTTTGATAAGCATAAATACTGGCACTTAAACGGTCATAACCCTCTTCGAGTTTGCGTACCGTCATTTCGACAATAATAATGGCATCATCAACCAACAAACCTAAAGCAATAATTAATGAGCCAAGCGAGATTTTATGTAAATCAATGCCCCAACGTTCCATAATTAAAAAGGTGATGGCTAATACGGCAGGAATAGATAAACCCACCACTAATCCCGGCCGCATATCAATACGCCACGGCTTGGTGTGTAAACCCAAGGCTAAAAAGCTAACGATTAGCACAATCACTAAAGCCTCAGCTAAGGTTTTAACAAACTCTTGTACGGAGCGATTCACTGAGCTAGGTTGGTCTTGTACTTGTTGTAATTCAATGCCTGCGGGCAGGGAGTCGCGTAGTTTTTGGCTGGCGAGTTGTAGGTCTTTGCCGAGGGTAATAATGTCACCGCCTTTGGTCATCGAAATCCCTAAACCAATCACTTCATGGCCATTTAAGCGCATTTTGGGCGCAGCGGGGTCTTGATAACCGCGTTGAATAGTGGCGATGTCACCCAATAAAAAACTACGGTTATTAAAACGTAAGGGGAGTTTTTTTAGCTCCTCAATGTTATTAAATTGACCCGTTAAACGAATTTGAATGTCATCCAGTGGCGTGCGTAAGGTGCCTGCATATTCAACGGCATTTTGTTGATTAAGGGCGTTGATGACTTGGTGCATATCAATGCCCATGCGCGCTAATTTCTTTTGAGAAACTTCAACAAACACGCGTTCTTCTTGAATACCATATTGTTCGACTTTGGCGACATTTGGCACTCTTAACAGTTCGTTGCGTACTTGGTCGGCATATTTTTTTAATTCGGCATAAGAAAAACCATCGGCAGATAAGGCATAAATCACACCAAACACATCACCAAATTCGTCATTCACAAACGGCCCTTGTACGCCTTGAGGTAGGGTATGACGTTGGTCGTTAAGTTTTTTACGAATCGTGTACCAAACATGCTGAATATCTTTGGCTTGTACCGACTCTTTGACTTCAACAAAAATAGTCGTTTCGCCTGCTTTGGAATAACTGCGAATTTTGTCAACGTGTGGTGCTTCTTGCAAAATTTCTTCGAGTCTATCGGTGACTTGCTCTGAGACTTGCAAAGCAGTTGCACCCGGCCAAAAAGCACGAATCACCATCGCTCTAAACGTAAAAGGGGGATCTTCATCTTGCCCGAGTTGAAAAAAAGAGGCGACACCTGCCAACATCAGCACCACTAATAAATAAATGGTAATTGCAGGATTTTGAATGGCAATACGCGATAAATTAAAACGCTGTTCGTTGTTTTTACTCATGGCCTGCTCCTGCGTGTTTTGCCAATAAAGGGCGTACCACTTGGCCTTCATGCACCACATGAACGCCAGCCACCACCACTTGTTGACCTTGTTGTAAACCTGCCACAATCACTTCGTTACCATCGACACCCGCCACTTGCACCGCTTGGCTGTTTAACTTTTGATTTTGAGGGTTAAATAACCACACTGACGTTTGTTGACCTTTACCCACTAAGGCACTGGTAGGTAATTTAATGAGGCCACTTTGTCCTTGTACGCTCAAATGTAAGGTTGCCGATTGGCCTAAAGCCAGTGCGTTGTTAGGCGCTTGAATCCGATAACGGGCGCGAAAGGTACGAGTGACAGGGTCAGCAGCCGCCGATAACTCGCGTAATTGTGCGGGATATTTGGCTTGTGGTTGCGCCCATAATGACACTTGAGCTTGCGAATATTGTTCGGCAATACTGCGTCTGTCTTCGGGGAATTCAACCACAATTTCGCGCTCACCTTGTTGGGCAATGGTCACAATGGGTTGACCTGCACTGACTACCATCCCGACATCGGCTTGTACTTGGCTAACCACGCCGTCACTATCGGCGCGTAAGATGGTATCGGCAATGCGGTTGCTGTCTAAAGAAACACTGCTTTCTAAACTTTTTAGCCGTGCGCCAGCCGCAGAAACGGCAACCCGTTTACGGTCTAAATCTAAATCCGAAACGAATTGCTTAGCTTGTAATTCTTGAAACCGCTTGTATTCGGCCTCAGCCAAGGCTAAATCGGCTTTAGCGGCGGTGACTTGTGAGCTACTGGCATTTTTGGCCAACTCATAATCGCGTGGGTCAAGTTCGGCTAAGGCTTGGCCTTTACGCACGATTTGGCCTGTTTCGACTAAACGGCGGGTGATTTTGCCACTGACTCTAAAACCCAAAGGTGATTCAACTCGCGCTTTAATTTCCCCTGCTAAGTCTAGACTTTGTTGGCTAGAGCTAGTTTCTACGC
>Ga0247722_10001722_pt1 | contig 11857 bp, 12 predicted proteins | sample MSEWelMarce3H_FC_FD_189094 | JGI IMG/M metagenome (GOLD analysis project Ga0247722, IMG submission 189094) | Subsurface sediment microbial communities from gas well in West Virginia, United States - MSEEL Well Study Marcellus 3H_FC | ecosystem: Environmental > Terrestrial > Deep subsurface >... | reverse complement strand
GTTTGAAATCTTCGAGTTGGCGATAGCTTAGATTTTTGGCGAGTAGAAAGTTTAGAGAGCGAGAAAACTCTGCGCCTTTATGCTGAAATGATTTTGCCTGGTAAGGCATGGCTTGAGTTTCGAATTGAGAAATTACCCGATGGCAAAAGCAAAATTACGCAAGAAGCCTCTTACTCACCACGCGGCTTAGGTGGCCAGCTTTACTGGTTTGCCGTTTTGCCATTTCACTTTTTAGTATTTCCAATCATGCTAAGAAATATTGTAAGAAGTGCTAACCGAAAAGATTACGCAGCGCAAAATGCACGAGTTTAATAAAGAGGTAGAAGAGCTAGCTAAGGAGATTTTAGATTACAGCTTGGTTCGACTTCGCACAGATCCACCATTAGATGGTCCTAAGTCGCCAGAGGAGTTATTAGCGCTAGCTGGTAACACAATTACGCCAGAGGGCCTCGGTGGACATAAAGCACTTGAATTATTTAAAGATGTATTAGCAACAGCATGTATTTCAACTGATCACCCACGTTACTTAGCATTTATTCCATCCGCACCTAGTGAGTATGCAAACTTATTTGATTTAGTAGTTGGTGCATCCGCACTTTATGGTGGCTCTTGGCTAGAAGGAGCTGGCGCAGTCTTTGCTGAAAATCAAGCACTTCGCTGGATCAGTGATTTAGCTGGATTGCCACAATCTGCTGGCGGCGTATTTGTGCAAGGTGGAACTATTGGAAACTTATCTGCACTTGTAACAGCGCGGGCTGCCTTTCGAACCAAACGCAGTGATGTTACAAGATGGGTAATTGCAGCCAGCGTTGAAGCACACTCATCAATTAAGTCAGCAGCTGAGGTTATGGATGTTGGAATTATTTTGATCCAGCCAGATAAAGATGGTGTTTTGCAAGGAGCACCTTGCGCCGATGTTATTGATAGGTATCACAGTGAGAATCCAACGCACCAAGTATTTGCATTGGTTGCAACAGCTGGAACAACAAATCTAGGAATTATTGATAACTTAAAATCAATTGCACCAGTTACAAAAGAGCGCGGTATTTGGTTTCATGTCGATGGTGCCTATGGACTGGCAGCCCTTTGCTCACCAAAAACTAAACCATTATTTGCTGGTATTGAAAGTGCTGATTCACTAATTGTTGATCCACACAAATGGTTATTTGCACCATTTGATGCTTGCGCGCTGATCTATCGAAATCCAGAGATTGCAAAAGCTACTCATCTACAAAAAGCGGCTTACTTAGAAACATTAGATGATGATGGTGAGTGGAACCCATCTGATTATGCGATCCACTTAACCCGTCGGGCTCGAGGCTTACCATTTTGGTTCTCACTCGCAGCACATGGCACAAATGAATACGCAACTGCAATGGATAAAACAATGGATATTGCAAAGTATGCGGCTGATTTAATTAGGCAGCATCCAAAATTAGAGTTGTTAGTTGAGCCAACACTTTCAGTTGTAGCCTTTAAACGTAAGGGTTGGCAGATGAGTGATTATCAAAAATGGAGTGATAAATTATTAGCTGATCAAATTGGATTTGTTACCCCATCTTCACACCGAAATGAAGCGATACTTAGATTTGCAATAGTTAATCCATGGACCAAAGAGAGTGATATTTCAGAAATTCTCGCCACGCTCTAGATATAACCCTGATATTTACGGCCGACCTTTTAAGATATGTCCATGTCTGAATTTAGTATGCCCATCAGCAATGGCGGAGGCTTAACTGAGCTAGAAAATAAGATGCTTGATTTTGAGCGCCAATGGTGGCGCTATGCCGGCGCAAAAGAGAGTGCGATTAAAGAGTTATTTGATCTAACACCACCGGCCTATTACCAAATGCTAAATAATTTAATCGATCGTGAAGATGCATTAAATGCAGAGCCAATCCTCGTTAAGCGCCTTCGTCGCCTGCGTGAATCTCGCACAGCCGCCCGTTCCAGCACCCGTTTAGGCTTTAACCTCTAACTACTGGCTTCGGCCTGGCTTTGAGTTGGCGCAGCGGGAATAAATCCTTTAGATTTGGCCTTAGCACTCTCGGGGCCCGAGTGATAATGCGGCCACCATTTTGTTTAGACCATATGCAAGGAGATAAGACATGGCAAAGATGATTGCTTTTAATGAAGAGGCCCGCAGAGCTTTAGAGCGCGGAATGAACACATTAGCTGATGCGGTGAAGGTAACCCTTGGGCCCCGTGGGCGAAATGTAGTTTTAGAAAAAAAGTGGGGCGCTCCAACAATTACTAATGACGGAGTCTCAATTGCTAAAGAAATTGAATTAGATGATCCATGGGAAAAAATTGGCGCAGATCTAGTTAAAGAGGTCGCCAAGAAGACTGATGATGTTGCTGGTGATGGAACAACGACTGCAACAGTATTAGCACAAGCATTAGTGCGTGAGGGATTACGTAACGTGGCAGCTGGCTCAAACCCAATGTCATTAAAGCGTGGAATTGAAAAAGCGGTTGAAGCGATTTCAGATGAGTTGTTAAAGATGGCAAAGCCAGTAGAGACGAAAGAGCAAATCTCTGCAACTGCTTCAATTTCAGCAGCTGATACAACTATTGGTGAAATGATCGCTGAGGCGATGGATAAGGTTGGTAAAGAAGGCGTAATTACCGTTGAAGAGAGCAACACATTTGGTCTTGAGCTAGAGCTGACTGAAGGTATGCGCTTTGATAAGGGTTATATCTCGGCTTACTTTGTAACTGATACCGATCGTATGGAAACCGTAATGGAAGATCCATACATCTTGATCGCAAACTCAAAGATTTCAAACATCAAAGATCTAGTTCCAATTCTAGAAAAGGTAATGCAAACTGGTAAACCACTTGTGATTATCGCCGAAGATGTTGATGGTGAAGCACTTTCAACATTAGTAGTAAATAAGATTCGCGGAACCTTCCGCTCGGTAGCAGTTAAGGCACCAGGATTTGGTGATCGTCGTAAGGCGATGTTGCAAGATATTGCAATTTTAACTGGTGCAACTGTGGTCTCAGAAGAGGTTGGTCTAAAGCTAGATCAAACTACTGTTGAATTACTAGGTAGCGCTCGCAAGGTTGTCATCAGCAAGGAAGAGACAACTATCGTTGAAGGAAATGGCGATGCTGAGCAAATTAAGGGTCGCGTAAATCAAATTCGCGCTGAAATTGAGAAGAGTGACTCTGATTATGATCGTGAAAAATTACAAGAGCGCTTAGCAAAACTTGCTGGTGGCGTTGCAGTAATTAAAGCTGGCGCAGCAACTGAGGTTGAATTAAAAGAGCGCAAGCACCGCATTGAAGATGCTGTTCGTAATGCTAAAGCAGCAGTTGAAGAGGGAATCGTTGCCGGCGGTGGCGTTGCACTTCTTCAAGCAGGCAAAGTTGCCTTTGATAAGTTGAAATTAACTGGCGATGAAGCAACTGGTGCAAAGATCGTGGAGCTTGCAATTGAAGCACCACTTAAGCAAATTGCAATTAACGCTGGTCTTGAAGGTGGCGTAATTGTTGAGAAGGTAAGACACCTACCAACTGGTCAAGGCTTAAATGCTGCAACGGGTGAGTATGTTGACATGATCAAATCTGGAATTATTGATCCAGCAAAGGTAACTCGATCTGCTCTACAAAATGCGGCGTCAATTGCAGCACTCTTTTTAACAACAGAGGCGGTAATTGCAGATAAGCCAGAGCCAAAGAGTGCAATGCCAGCGGCTCCTGGTGGCGGAGATATGGATTTCTAATCCAAATATTTATTAAAAGCCCCCGCTTAAAAACGGGGGCTTTTTCTATTTAGCAGTAACTCAATTACACTTCACCAATGGCTAAAAAGAAATCTCTCTTTAAGAAAATCCGTAAAGGGCAATCATCTGTTGTGGCTGAGCCAGAAGCCGAGCTAGATGATTTAGATATGCAATCAATGGAAACTGTTGAGGAGATCACTCCAGTTGCAAAAGAGATTGCTCCAATAATTGTTCGTAAACCTTACATCGCACCAGCTAAAACATATCCAGCAGTAGTTGAGGTAGCGATAAATAAAAATGATATTTTTGGTGCGCTGGCTATTGCAAAGCAGGCAGCGATTGAAGATGCTGGCAAGCAGGATTATGTTGGTGAGTTTTATTCAATTGATTCAGATGAAGATCGCATCGCAACCTACTTGTTTGAAGCAAAGCTTCCTGGTTACAGCGGATGGCGCTGGGCAGTAACTGTTGCAAAGTTAGATGAGAAATCTTCGCCAACTATTTGCGATGTAGTTTTACTTCCAGGCAGCAAAGCATTACTTGCACCTAATTGGGTGCCATATGTTGAGCGAATTCAACCCGGTGATCTTGGCGTCGGTGATGTTGTTCCAACTTCGCCTGATGATGAACGATTAGTCCCAGGTTTTGCATCCCTGCCCGAAGATGATGAATTAGATACCTTAGATTTAAATCAACTCTTTGAATTTGGTTTAGGTCGAGCACGTGTCCTTTCAATTGTTGGTCGCGATCAAGCAAGTAAGCGTTGGTATGAAGGAGATCGTGGTCCGAATACACCAATTGCAAATGCTGCGCCAAAGCCTTGTCACTCATGCGGATTTTTTATTCCAATCGCCGGATCTTTACGTGGAGCCTTTGGTGTTTGCTCAAATGCAATCTCACCTGAGGATGCCCGTGTGGTTTCAATCGATCATGGCTGCGGTGCACACTCAGAAGCGTTAATTAAGGCTGAATAAACCCAATTCCACCGCTTGCTAAATTGGGTTAAACTTATCCCCTGACCACATCCAAGTGGCTAGTAAAAGTAAACGAGTATTTAAATTGATAGGAGATCCCAATGCCTACTGGCCGCGTTAAATGGTTCAGCTTAGAAAAAGGTTTTGGCTTCATCTCAAATGATGAGGGCGAAGATGTTTACTTAGCATCTGCTGCGCTGCCAGAGGGTGTTACAACTGTTAAGCCAGGCACCAAGCTTGAGTTCAGTATTGCCGATGGTCGCCGTGGCCCACAAGCACTTTCAGTTTCAGTAATTGAAGCACCACCATCAATGGTCAATAACTCACGTGGTAACGCCGATGATCTAGCTGCAATTATTGAGGACTCAATTAAAATTTTAGATCGCGTTGGAAATCAATTACGCCAAGGACGCCATCCATCTACTGCTGAGGCAGAAAGATTAGGAAAAGTTTTGCGGGGAATTGCTAGCCAAATCGAGGGTGCTTAAGCCTTACTAAAGTTGGTTTCGCCGCCCACGCCTAATTGTGTAGCGCAAGCCAATCGCGCCAAGTACTGCGCCAGCAACACAAGTCCATAGAACTTGAGTTTGCGCATTCATCACAATTGCAAAAACTAACGCGATTATCCAAAGCACAATTCCCATTGCAATTACAAAGACTGCTTCTTTCAAGATGTGCTCCTTAGATTAATTCTGCAAGGGTGCTTATTAAAGTCCACTTAGTAGAACCATGGCAACCATACCGACCAGTATTGTGATCGTAACAATGCGGCGCGTACGGTAGCTCATTTAATTTCCAGCCTTTCTGGGCATTTGTGAGACGACATACTCAATTGATGCAGTTAATGCATCGATATCTGCTGGTTCAACTGCAGGAAACATTCCGATACGTAATTGGTTTTTTCCTAATTTACGATAAGGATCAGTATCGACTATGCCATTAGCGCGAAGAATTTTTGCAATTTCTAGTGCGTCAATTGATTCATCAAAGTTAATTGTGCCAACAACTTTAGAGCGCATTGCTGGATCGGTAACAAATGGTGTTGTGTACTCAGTTTTTTTCTGCCCACCTGTATAAGCGTGATGATGAATCTGCGCTACGCCCCGCGGCAAATTTTAAGCCACCATTTGCATTCATCCATTCAACTTGTTCAGCCAGCAAAATAATTGTGGCAAGTGCTGGTGTGTTATAGGTTTGATCTAATCTTGAATTTTCAATGGCAATTGATAGATCAAAAAATGCTGGCACCCAGCGACCGCTAGCTTTAATTTTTTCTACTCGCGCAATTGCAGCTGGACTCATAATCGCTACCCATAAACCACCATCGGAGGCAAAGGATTTTTGTGGGGCGAAGTAGTACACATCTGATTGGGAGATATCTAGATCAAGCCCGCCAGCAGCACTTGTTGCATCAACTAGTACTAACGCGTCCGCGATACCTGCTGGGCGAATAATTGGCATTGCCACACCAGTACTGGTCTCATTGTGGGTAAGTGCGTACGCATCTACACCAGCTTCAACTACTGCTTGTGGGTGGGTGCCTGGTTCACTTTTAATAACAGTTGGCTCACCAATCATTGGCGCATCTTTAGCAGCAATAGCAAACTTAGAGGAGAACTCACCAAATACTAAGTGTTGTGATTTATTTTCAATTAAGCCAAAGGTTGCAATATCCCAAAATGCAGTTGATCCACCGTTACCAATAATCACTTCATAACCATCAGGAAGATTAAATAGAGATTTAAGTCCAGTGCGAACATTTGCCACTACCTCTTTAACCGGCTTTTGTCTGTGAGATGTTCCTAAAACTTTTCCATAATTACTGGCTAGATTTGCAAGCGAGGTAGCGCGAATCTTGGAAGGTCCGCAACCAAATCGACCATCACTTGGTTTTAGATTTTCTGGAATCTTAATTTCACTCATGGGTGGATATTACGGGTAGAAGCGTTTGATCTGCCACTCATTATTTCCTGATCTCGAATATCGAATTCGATCATGCAACCTTGAGTATCTACCCTGCCAAAATTCAATTGATGTGGGCAAAACTACATAACCGCCCCAAAACTCTGGTCTAGGAATTTGCGTTCCAACTGGCCATTTTTCCTCAAGCTGCGCAAATTTATTCTCTAGCAGCACTCGATCACTTAGCTCACTTGATTGCATGGAAGCCCAGGCACCGATCTGACTACCACGAGGCCGGCTTGCAAAGTACTTATCAGATTCCTCATCTGAAATTTTTGAAGCTGTACCCAAAATAATTACTTGCCGCTCAAGTGGATACCATGGAAATAAAAGTGAGACATTTTTATTCTCACTTATTTGTTTTGCTTTCCTGGATTCATAATTTGAGAAAAAGGTAAAGCCTTCATCTGTTAAATCTTTTAACAAAACTGTTCTGCTGCTTGGTTGATTATCAACTACGGTAGATAAGACCATCGCATTGGCTTCGACTACAACCTCATTTGCGGCGGCATCAGAAAGCCAAGTATTGAAAAGTTCAACGGGATTCTTGGGCAGGTGTGCATCAATTAATCCAACCTCGCCATACTGGCGACGCATGGCGGCAATATCCTCACGGCTAGACATACGGGTATTCAACCTCACTTATCACTGGTTTGGATCATCCTCGCCAAGAGAGCAGAATACGGTCATTGGAATTTTTACGCAGATGAAGAGGAGCAAATAATGGCCGATGATTTCAAGCCGGGCCTTGAAGGTGTAATTGCCTTTGAATCAAAGATTGCCGAGCCAGATAAAGAGGGAAGTGCACTTCGTTATCGCGGCGTTGATATTGATGATCTAGTTGGCCGAGTTACCTTTGGAAACGTTTGGGGCTTATTAGTAGATGATGAGTTCAATCCAGGATTACCAGCGGCTGAACCATTTTTACTGCCAGTTCACACCGGTGATGTTCGAGTTGATGTGCAATCTGCAATTGCCATGCTTACGCCAGCCTGGGGTTTAAAACCACTTCTTGATATTTCAGATGAGGAAGCTCGTAGTAATTTAGCTCGAGTTTCGGTAATGGTGCTTTCATACGTTGCCCAATCAGCACGTGGCACAGTTGTGCCAGCAGTTCCACAAACAGAAATTGATAAAGCACACACTGTTGTAGAGCGAATGATGATTCGCTGGCGCGGTGAACCAGATCCAGTACATGTTCGCGCAATTGATGCTTACTTTGTATCTGCAGCTGAGCATGGCATGAACGCATCAACCTTCACCGGTCGCGTAATTGCATCAACTGGCGCTGATGTTGCCGCATCTATTTCAGGTGCAATTGGCGCGATGTCTGGCCCATTACATGGGGGCGCACCAGCACGTGTATTAAGCATGATTGAAGCGGTTGAAAAATCAGGGGATGCAACTGCTTATGTGAAATCAATTCTTGATAAGGGTGATCGCTTGATGGGCTTTGGTCATCGGGTATATCGCGCGGAAGATCCACGCGCTCGCACATTGCGACGTACTGCAAAAGAGTTAAACGCGCCTCGTTATGAAGTTGCACTTGCACTTGAAAAAGCTGCACTTGCTGAACTTAAAGAGCGTCAACCAGATCGAGTACTAGAAACAAATGTTGAGTTTTGGGCGGCGATCGTTTTGGATTTTGCGCAGATTCCAGCAAATCTATTTACGTCAATGTTTACCGCTGCTCGCACCGCGGGTTGGTCGGCGCATATCTTGGAACAAAAACAAACCGGTCGCATCATTCGCCCATCTGCACGTTACGTTGGTCCTGGCCCACGTAAACCAAAGGATGTTAAAGGCTGGGATGAGACTGTTGAATCACTCCATAGTTAATTTTCGAAATTAACTTAAGTAAGGCGTACTTAAATGGGTAGCAGATCAATTCTTTGGTTCAGGCGAGATCTGCGAATCGGTGATAATCCAGCATTAAATGCAGCACTTGAAGCTGCTGATGAGATTGTGCCAGTTTATATTTTAGAGCCTGAATTAATTAAAGAGATGGGCGCAAAGCGAGCTGCTTATTTAGGTGATTCATTGCGCGCATTGAATAAAAGCCTAGCTGGAAATTTGCATGTAATTTCAGGGCAACCAATTAAAGTTTTAACAGAGTTAAAAAATCATTATCAAGCTAACTCAATCCACATCAGCGCTGAGTACGAACCAACTGGCGCTGCTCGGGATGCGGCAATTGAGGCGGCCGGAATTGAATTAACTAGAACCGGATCCCCATATGCGGTTGCACCAGGCCGAGTTCGCAAACCAAGTGATGACACTCCATACAAGGTTTACACACCTTTTTATCGTGCCTGGCTTGTGCATGGCTGGCGCAAGCCAGCACTTGCACCAAAGCAGATTCCAACGGTGAAGGTAAGTGCAAAATACAAAGAGATGCCAGAGTGGAAGTGGCCGGCAGATGTAATTAAATCTGAGGCTGGTGAAGTGGCAGCAATTGCTAGGTTTAAAGTATTTAAAAAAAGCGGGCTTTTAAAATACGATGAGAGTCGAAATTTTGCAGCAATTGATGGCACTAGCAAAATGAGTGCGCATTTAAGTTTTGGCGAAATCCATCCACGAACCTTGTTAGCTGAACTTGGTGAAAGCAAAGGCGAAATCGTCTATCAAAAAGAGATTGCTTGGCGCGAGTTCTACGCCGATGTTTTATTTCATAATCAACATACTGAAACTGATTATTACTCATCACAATTTGCCAATATGCGTTATGACAAAGCCGGTGCTCAATTTAAGGCATGGTGTGAAGGTAAAACTGGATACCCATTTGTCGACGCTGCGATGCGCCAGTTATTAAAAGAGGGCTGGATGCACAATCGCACCAGAATGGTGGTTGCCTCCTTCTTAGTTAAGGATTTACATTTAGAGTGGCAATTAGGGGAGCGATTTTTTAAAGAGCACTTAATCGATTATGACGTTGCTTCTAATGCTCACGGCTGGCAGTGGACTGCTGGTTGTGGAACTGATGCCTCCCCTTACTACCGAGTCTTTAATCCAATTGAGCAAGGCAAAAGATTTGATGAGAACGGTGATTATGTTCGTCGCTACATTCCAGAACTTTCCCATATTTCAGGGATTGCAGCCCAGGAACCATGGGATGAAGTAGATGGTTATAAGAATAAGTATCCAGAGCGAATTGTGGATCATGCATTAGAGCGAATTGAATCACTTGCTCGCCTTGATGAAATCAAAGCAAGCAAGCCGCTACCGCCAATTAAGTAATCTTTTAAGCTAAAAAATTACTAAACTGCCAAGGATCTGATTCATCGTAAACGCGACCATTCCAACCTTTAAACAAATCATTTCGGTGCATTAGCGGATCCCAATCTGCAGCAGCTGAGTGGTAACCACCCCAGTACTTTTCGGCGTAACTTAAAACTTCACGCCAAGGCATGTCATCTGGAACCATATAACCACTATTTGGATTTGCCATAGCCCAAGCAACAGCTGCATATACGGCACTTGAAACCTGCACAGTCGTTGCTGATTGTTTTGGAATTAATTTACGAGAGTCATGAATATTTAGTAATGAGCCAGTCCACCAAGATTTATATGGATGTCCCATCAGCAGTACGCCTAATCGATCAGCACCATCAATGATCTCCTCATTCATAATCCGCTGATTACTAGTTATTTCCCATTGATTCATTTCAAGCTCACGCATTGAAGCAATCGCAGCATCTGTTGGGCAGTACGCGTAATGAACAGTTGGACGGTAGATAGCTTTATCGCCATCCCAAACCGTTAGGTGATCACTAATTGTGAAAGCTTCACCATGTCGAACCAGCATGCCAGTTGTCTCCATATTTGGCACCCAAGATCTAACCCAAGTCGTAGCACCTGGTTGGGCAATGCAGATCTGATTCTTTGGACCACCTTCGTGTTCAAAAGCCTTTGCCGGAAGTGTTTTCTCATGTGTGCCCCAACCAAGTTCAGCGGGCGCAATTCCTTCTTCATAAAAGCCTTCAACTGACCAAGTATTTACAAACTCATTAAATAACTTTGGTTTATCAGAAATTTGAGTATCACGTTCGGCAACATGAATTACCTTCACATTAAGTTTTTGTGCGAGCACTGGGAAGTTTTCACTTGCCAACGCCTTAGAAACACCAACCGCGGCTTTACCCTCTTTAACTGCCAGAGTTGCGATATCAACTAATGCTTTCTTTGTTAAGTGTGAAACCAACCCAGGGTTAGCACCATGCTCAACAATTGCAGTTGGTCCTTGGCCCTTCCAGGTATCGGTTAACTTACGTAATTTCATATGGCGCCAATAAAGTGTGCGCTCGGTGGGATGGCGATCTGCACCGGCAGAGTATGGATCCCACTCTTCAAGTGATGTATTTAGATAAATAACACCATGATCATGAGCCCAACCAAGAATTTCATTTACATCAATATTCCAGGCAAGATCTAATAAAAAATCTCCAGCAGATAAGTATTTTGAGAGAAATTGATCCATATTTTCACGGGTCAATTGATCCTGTACATATGTTGCGCCAGCGGCGATAGCCTCTGAAACGCGATGGCGATTATCACGCATATCCGCAATCGTGATCTGTTTAGCATCTACTAGATGCTCAATTAAAAGTGGTAGTACACATTGTGATACTGAACCTGCACCTAAAATCAGAACTCGATTCTGGAAACGTGCTGCCAATTAGGACCTCCATTTTCTTTGTCGCTCTCTGCAACTATAAAAAGTTTACTCTATTTTTCTGGCAGCAATTAATGCCAAATCTTCATCCCATCTTTACTTCGCTTTGCTTCATACATCATCTCATCAGCGCGCTGGAGTAATTCAGAAGAGGATAACTCTTGCGAGAAGCCAGTGATACCAATACTCACTCCAATTCTCACCTCGCTGTTTGCAACTAGAAATGGATAACTCAAAGTTGCCAGAATCCCTTGGCTAAGTTCGATCGCCTCCGCCTCTGAAATATTGGCGATAATGCCGAACTCATCACCACCTAATCTGGCAATCAAGGCAGCAGGTGGTAGAGCCCGCGAAAATCTAATTGCAACCTGTTTTAGTAATTGATCCCCAGTTTCATGACCTAATGAATCATTAATCGCTTTAAAACCATCCAGATCTAGGAGGAAGATGTAACCAGAGGTTGAATTATTCAAATGAGTTAAAAAATTCCGGCGATTTGATAACCCAGTTAATTCATC
>Ga0247722_10001720_pt1 | contig 11861 bp, 10 predicted proteins | sample MSEWelMarce3H_FC_FD_189094 | JGI IMG/M metagenome (GOLD analysis project Ga0247722, IMG submission 189094) | Subsurface sediment microbial communities from gas well in West Virginia, United States - MSEEL Well Study Marcellus 3H_FC | ecosystem: Environmental > Terrestrial > Deep subsurface >... | reverse complement strand
GAATATATCCTCTATCCTGTCAGGAAATTCATCATCAATTGTTATTCCGGCCGGGTTGTTTCTTATTCACGGAACTAATCGTAAAGATGATGATGCCAACGATACCGCTTCCGCATTTGATTTACGGCCTTTTTTATACAATTCGGACAATGATGATAACAGTAATAGCGGAAGCAGCAGCGATGATGCCGAGACCGACGGAGATGCGCGCAAAAAAAAAGTCCGGCACAATAATGTAATTTCAGATGACATTTATACGGCACTCTTTAAAATGCTGTCTCCAAATGACTCGGATAAAAAGCGGTATTGGGTTGGTTCGGCCGTCACGCGCAAGCGTCGCCGCCAACAACAAAAACTTCATCCGACACCAGCAATAACTCGTAAACAAAAAAAGAAGTAGGTGTGAAAACATTTATTATTTGTTAATAATTATTTTAATTGTAATTGAAATAATTAATTAAAAGATATGTGCGAAACATATACCATATCATTACGAATTACGAATACGAATACAATGAAGCAAGAGAGAATGCAACCTAAAAAATACAAAAAATACGAAGGGCGTGGATTATCCGGAATTGCAAACGGCGGGAACACGTGTTACATGAACGCCTGTTTGAGCGTGCTGTCGCACACGTACGAGCTGAACGATATGATGGACAACCAGCAGCTGAGCGCAAGACGGGATGCGCTTACGCAACGCAAACCCAATTCCGTGCTGCTGAATGAATGGGACGCGCTGCGGTCAATTCTATGGAACCAGAATTGCACGGTGTCTCCGCGCGGGTTTGTTGCCGCGGTGCAGCGCGTAGCACACGACATGAACAATGCGGAATTTCAGGGATGGGACCAAAGCGATACGTCAGAATTTTTGTTATTCATGTTCGACGCGTTTCACAACGCATACGCGCGACCGGTCGTCATGCGCGTCGACGGCAGTGAGAAAAACTCCACCGACGCAATTGCGCGCCAGTGTTATGAAATGCTTAAGGAGCGGTATTCGAAGGACTACTCTGAATGTCTCGACGTGTTTTATGGTATTCAACTGTCGGTCATTTCCGAACCAAATACGAACGACGCATTGAGTGCCAAGCCGGAACCGTTTTCCGTGATTAATTTGACAATCCCAGCTGTGACGAAAAATAATATCACACTTTACGACTGTTTCGATGCTTTTTGCGAGCACGAACGAATTGACGGTGAAAATGCGTGGTTTAATTCCAAGACGAACCAAAAGCAGGCGGTGGATAAATACATCGGGTTCTGGAGCTTGCCTGAAATTATGGTGATTAATTTGAAACGGTTCGTGCCCACCGCACGATATGGCACGTTCAAGAAAAACACGTCGCATATCAGCATCCCGCTGGACGGCGCGTGCTTTTCCAAATATGTGTGCGGCTATAACCCCGAAAAATACGTTTACGACCTGTATGGCGTGTGCAACCACCACGGCTCCATTGGCGGCGGGCATTATACCGCAACCGTGCGCGTGGCGGACGGTAGATGGTTTATTTTTGATGACTCGCGCGTGAGCGAGGCAACAAATTTGACGCATTTAGATGGCAGTGCGCCGTATTGCCTGTTTTACAGGCGGAGGCAACTCCGTGGAAGTTGATTACTTATTTTAGTTGGTAAAGTTGTTAATTTTTAACGCGATTTCCGGTTGCCGTAGCATGCAGTGGCAATTGCTACGCCAAAAATAGCCCCGAGCACTTCAAGAAACATGATGAATGTATGAATGTTGATATTGAAATGTGTTTTAATTAATTTAATTTATGTTATATTATATAATATATAATAATAACATCTAAAATATATAAAATCGTAATTTAATTTAGAAGTCAATTTAAAACATTAAAATGAATATAAATTACAATCCTACAACCAGTGTGGAAAACCCCACGTTTGGTATTGTGAGTTCGAATAAGGGTAATCCCACCATTGTAATTTTTCTGTTTGTGATTATCATTGTGTTCTATTTACTTTTTTCGTCTTTAGGCGGTGGCGGTGGAGATTCCGGTTCCGGGTCCTCGGGGTCGGGGTCTGCAACGGGTGGAATATTTAACGTGTTTACGTCCGGGTCCGGGTCTTCCGCACAACCGGGTTCGCCTTCATCGATGAATCCGCGACTCACTCGGCTGTTTGAAATTCTCATATGGTCCGTGTTCATCGTGCTCATCTTCGTGAACGGAATGCAATATCTGTTCAACATTAACTTGACTGCGGAAGTGCGAAACCTGTTTTCCGCCAACCCCGAGATCGACATTTCGGTAGAGCAACCCGACGGTAATCCCGCAATGCCCGTGCTTAAAATGCAGAAACAAGTCTTCAATATCCCCGGCAATTTCTACAATTACGAGGACGCCAAGGCCATCTGCGACGCTTACGGCGCGCGTCTCGCGTCGTATTCGGAAATGGAGGAAGCGTATAATAAGGGCGCGGAATGGTGCTCCTACGGATGGTCGGACAATCAGATGGCGCTGTTCCCCACGCAGAAAGATACGTGGCGAAAGTTGCAGAAGGTGAAGGGTCATGAACGCGATTGCGGGCGCCCGGGAGTGAACGGTGGATACATTGAAAAGGCAGACTCGAAATACGGCGTGAATTGCTACGGCAACAAGCCGCCAATGACCGCGGATGCCGCGAAATTGATGCAGCAGACGCCGATTTATCCCAAGAACATGAACGACATTAAACACCAGGAGCGCGTGGACCACTGGCGGAACAAGATTTCCGAAATTCTGGTATCCCCATTTAACCACGATGCGTGGAGTTTAATGTGATATGATTGATGTGATGTGTGTGCTCGTGATGTTAACAAGTTAAATTTTTTATTTTTTAATTCAATTTTATGGAGCGTGTTTCATAAATTGAATTAAAATATATTGTGATTTTGAATTTGAATTACCGGCGCTTGCTTCCATGTGCGCTATTTGACCGGTTCCGGTTCCGGTTCCGGTTCCGGTTGCGACTTCGACTTTGTCGCGATTTTTTCCCGCCCGATTTTGGACCGACGATTATACGGTCAGAATCAAACGCGAACTGTGATGTAAGAATACATGTAACGGGTGGGCCTGGTAATTTTGGGTTTGCCGACGGCGGTTTTCCTTGGTATGTAGCATAATGAATCTTAATACCATCAGGCCTTGAAGTTGCTTTATACGTTATATCAATACCTTTGTTACTTTTAACAGCACCAGTTTTCAATGCAGAAAGAATATCATTATCATCATCATTAGCAGGGTCAAACGGTATCCACGGCGAGTCGGGGTAATTATTAAACCGAAACCATTCTAAGGCTGTTATTGGCTTTGGGGATGCTCCCACTGCAGGTTCTGTTTCTGCCGGTACTGCTGTCGCAGCCGCTTGAATTTTTTTTATTTCTTCAATAGCGTTTCCCGCATAAGGGTATATAAGGACCGTACTATCTTCAAACGTTTCACTTTGTAGCTTAGCCAAAGCAGCTATTATGCCTTCTGCAAATGTGTTCAACTTGGCATTATCATCAATGTTTATCGAGTCGGCTATTAACGATTGTATAGATGTATGCGCGCTCAAGTTGGTAATAAACTTTTTAAGATCTTCAATAGATTTATTATATTTTTCGACAACCGCGGGCGAATCAGCAGCAGCAGCCATTATTTCAAAACTTTAAAAATAGATACGAAAATATTTTGATATGTGAATATGATATAATATATGATATATTATATTTTACCTGGACGCAATATCAAAAATCAAATAAATTCAAAAAAATCAAACTGTAAAATTATAATTCTCATACGGAAAACGAAGATCCTTAATACGTTTCGTATACTCCAGCATGTCGTTCGATGCCGGAGGTGGAAACATATCCGGCACCGACTGGTCGTCGGACAAAATTAAATTCAAATTACGAACACTTATCTCATTGTGTCGACCCGGTGGTGGAGCGTTACATTCAACGTCAACCTTATCTTCGCTCGGCGGGTCAACCGTTGGTTTGTGCATTCGATATAACCCAAACAGTGTCAAGTATGCCGGATACGGACCCATTCCCACCATTGAAACGTATTTCGAGGTATCATCTTCTCCGGGCTTCTTTAGTATTTTCGCAGTCCAGCCACTGCTGTCAGGGTCTTCGTCAATTGGTGGCGGCTCATCTGCGGGATGCATTAACGCTGCCTTAATTTTATCTAATGCACCACCACCTCCTCCGTCCTGTATACCGTCAATTGCGTCTTCAAGCCTTTTTTTTGCCGAACCCGTAATGTTATCATACATTTTCCCAATTTCACTCCGATCTTTCGCGCAGTTTACACCGGAAAAAAACGACTGCTTTGCCCCGACTCGAGACAGTGCAGATTCGTCGGATTCAGCCGCTTTATAGAATTTTTTGTGCATGCTCACAAACTGAGGGTTCTCTTTTCCATTTTCTAAATATTTGGAAATGAGCGAGAGCGAAGGCATATCGACAATGTAAACACGCAGCGTGTAGTCATACAGACTCAAATTAAGTTTTTCTATTTCTTTACGTTTTTTTTCTTTCTCAACGTTCAAGGTTGTCTTGCTGGTTTCCAGTGCCTTTCTTTTCGTTAATAGGTTATTACTGCTACTCGAACCAATATCGATTTGGTCTTTATCCTGTTTCAACTGTTCCTTTAATTTTTTTATCATCTTGTCAATAATAGCATATTGCGAATTTTGAAGCAACTTATTATCATGCTCGACCTTGTACTTTGCCAATTCTCCTTGACTCTGAATATTTGTTATTCTATTTGCATTTGACTGGTATAAACTACTTATCTCGGCCAATATCGTCTCATTGGTTTTTCCTGGACCTGTTATATCGATACCGTATATTTTAGCCGCATTCGTTATTTCATTTTTTAATTTTAGTTCCGTAGCATCTATCTGATCCTGTTTTTTCTTTATGTCGTCACCTACCTTTTTAATACTCGAATCAATTTTTGAAATTTCTAATTTTTTTGTATCCAATTCTCTTTTAAGAACTGTCACTTTTGATAAAATATCCGTAATTTTCGAGTTCTCGCGCCCATACTTGAATTGATTTATCTTGTTCAAAATAGCAGTCCGTTCGGATATCGCGGTCTTCTCATCCTCGCGTGCTTTTTTGTATTCACCTCGAACATCAAGCATTATCTTATTCGCGTCATGAATAGCTTGTTCTAATGTTGTTTTTATTGCACCCGTTACAGGGGGTATACTTTTTAATCCCGCGCTCAATTTATTTTTGGCACTATTTAATGCTGTTTGCGCATTTTTCAAGTCATTTTCTTTATTCTTGCGCGTTTGCTCCTTCTCGTCTATGTCCTCTTTTTTTTTATCGGCTTTTCCTTCAAGTTCAATAATCGTAGAATCTGCTGACGTATAAATTGGAACTGTGCCGGCAAGAGTGCTTTTGTCAACAATGGTTGGTACGGTTTCTATATAGTATTCTTGATTCAAAAGAACCTTTCTGCCACCAACAGTAACCTGCACTTTAAAATCTCCACCCACAGTTAAAACTCGATTCTTGCTAAAAATGGTTTCGATCACAAATTTAATATTATCATTTAGTTGTCTCTCTTTATCTGGATCTACAAGACTGGTTGGTGGAGTTGGTGCCATAGGCAGAGGACTTGCCGCCACCGCTTTTTTCTGTTCATCCGAGATGAGCTTTGTTGCGTATTTCATATAATCCAAAAATGTGGCCTTGTCTATAAACACGAGCGCCGGGTTACCAATTGTGGGACTGTATTGTTTATAATATTTCGTGAATATGGGTTTAATTTTATGCGTATCGGGCAAATAAATAACCGACCGTTCGCCACGAACGCTTTGCTTGAGGCGGGTGCCCGATGAAACGCCGGCTGCGCTGCTGCCGCTGCCGCTGCCGCTGCTGCTAAGTGCATATTCAGTTTCACCCAGTTCCAGCATCGACGGAGAAAATACGATTTCTTTTCCAGTGGCCGGTTTATAATTAATTGTAAATTGTTTTATCATTATACGGAGCTGGGACTGCTCTTCATCCGAAAATTCTCCGGTTGATACCGCTGTTGCCATAGTTAAATTACCTATTTATTTACCTTGTATAACTATTTATTTATTATTGTATTATCCGCTTATTTTTAATTATAGTATTAAACACTTTGAATTAAAAATAAAATTTAATTTATTTCCGAAGTTCAAAAAAATTGTGTTTTTTTAATATATCTTCCTGCTTGTCTCGCTGTTTCTGCCGCTTTGCCTTTTCGAGAACGCCAATGGCCTTGTTTATTTCCACATCCGATACAAACTCGATGTCTGCTTTCTTTGCGGTGTCGCCATTGATTTTCCTTAACTCTTTAAAATGCGCGGGAAGCATGCAATACTCGCTCTCTTCGTTGGTAAAATAATCTGCGAGAAGTGTGAAACACGTGGTTATAACGAGAGAATAATATATATTCTTCGTCCCCATCCACGCAATGGCAAAGACCAGTATCTCCTTCTTAAGAATGTGTTTCAGGTACTCTTCGGTTGATTCGCTCAAATTAATTTGAACGTAGCGCGACCCAACGTTCATAATAAGCATCACCAACCCGGCAAATACTGCACTGTTGTTAAGCTCCGATACGTAACCATGCATCGACGACAGGGGGGATGCGGGCACAATGGATATATCGGCACCTGCCCCACCGCTGTTAATCGCGCGTCGAATCGATTGCTTCTTCTGAACCATACTGTTATCGTTTAATGTTTAATGGTGTATATGTATATAACAACGAATAAATAATTATTTAATAAATAAATAAATAATAAATTAATAATAGTAAATAGTAGTATTCGATTATTAATAGTATTAATAGATTATTAGATTATTAGGTTAATTATACACTGAAATGGCGTCATCGGACATTTTTATGTCGATTTTTATCATATTCATATTTGCCGCACTTGGTGCAGTCAACGTTTTAGCGGTGGGAATTAAAAAAATACAGAAGAATTGGATGCTTTACCGGTGTAATCCCGGGGTCATTCCATTTGCAAGCTTCTTTGGGCACGACACGCAAGAAAATTTCATGTACTGCATTCAAAACACGCAGTCGGGATACATGAAGTACCTGATGGTGCCATTCAACTACATTCTATCCCTGGTGGGAACGGTCGCAAACCAAATTGTCAAAAATATCCAGGATTTGCGCGAGTTCATCAACAAGTTGCGCGCGCGCATATTGAAACTCATTCAGGATTTGATGGGTGTTATACTCAACGTAATTATCACGTTTCAGAAAATAATAATCAGCATGCGCGACTTGATGAACAAGCTCGTTGGCGTGTTTGCGACTGTGCTTCACATCATGATGGGTGCGCTTTATACGGTGAAGAGCATGTGGGCCGGTGTAGCGGGAGTTTTAGTGCGATCTCTTGGAACTTCATAGAAAGTTAAATTAATTAATATGTCTATTAGTATTTATTTATATTTTCGCAGTACACATTAGATGACAATTTAAAGACGCACACAAGCATGTCGCAATCATTTTTTAAACGTAAAAGTGGTATAAGAGACAGCGGTATAAGAGACAGCGGTATAAGAGACAGCGGTATAAGCGATAGTGGTAGTAGCAGCGAGAGCAGTGGTAGTAGCAGCAGCAGCAGAAGCAGCGAGAGCAGTATTGACGATGATGTTGTGATGGGCGAATTCGTGAAAGATCCAGATGCTCGGTTTGCGTTTGGATTTGATGACGATGATGATGATGGTGATGCTCTGAAAGATGTACCCACATTCGGACGCAGCCCCGCTAAAAAAAAATCAAAAATAGTTGTGAGAAGTATGTTATTGGCACCCGCTGGAAGTATGGAGCATATACAACTTCTGCCTTCTCCACCCGCTTCAGAAGCACCGGAGAAACCGAACCCAATTTTAGGTTCGAATTCCGACAATGGTTTGTTTACATTGGCAAGTATTATTTTTCACGCAAGTATCGATACAGAGTCATCATTTCAGCGGCATGAAACAATTGTGCGCACGGTGAAATGTCCTAAAAATCTACAGATTATTTCTAAAACAAATATCGGATTCTACGAGAATGAACATGGTTTTTTTCCAAGAACATTGTTAAATATTTTACGCAACCGGCGCACCGCAGCTGATTTGATAAAAGAAACTTTTTATATTTCCATGGCAACGATAGATTATAAGTTGTCTACAAAAAAAACATTAATTATGGGAGCGGAATTTGAACAAATGTTCAAACAAACATACCCGGATTTAAATCTGAAAGATGTTTTCAAACATATTGAATACGCATGGACCCAAATTCGCGAATTAATAAAAAAAACGGGTATAGAAACGCTTGAAAAAATTAACCAGGCTGCTCCTCCAAATACATTTGAGCAAATCACATACGTTCTTGATTTTAGCGACATATGCAACCGATTAATATCGAGCACTTCATACGGTGTATCACATCTATTTGAGACTGATATGAAACGAAACCAATACGATAAGTGGCAAATGCATCCGAACGTTGACCTGGAAAAAAGTAAATACGCACATTATGTTAAACCCAAAACCAGATACATACCCACAAAAAAATACAGTGTCAATAGTCCCGTAAATTTGGGTATCACTCATAGTAATGTCACTAATACAGATAATGACGATGCATATATGGTTAGCCATGTAGCAGGTAAGCTGCATTTAGCAGTAAATCTGCGGTTAGACGGTCGATCGTATAATTCCAACATTAATATTAACATTGCCGAACTTGCGCGACTCACATCATTTGTCGGAGGTTATATTACACTTGACCAAATGGTGAAACTGCTAATGGACCCTGCATTAAGATTGCGAGTGGTCGATTTAATATGCGAACAATATGTTGAGTTGGTTCAACGCAAGGATGCCGTGATTGCATTACTCGACGATAAATGGAAAGTCGCTATATTTGACGGCGGGTGTTCCGGACTATCGATAATGCGAAAATTTCCCATAAATTTACACTTGCCTTCACTAATGTCGTCCCCGAAATCCGTTCCGCGAACTGCAGATCGGTCTCCTTCATCTGGTGCAACAATTGCACTTCCTAACAGCAGCAGCAGCAGCAGCAGCGCTCTCAAAAAGACGCACCGTAGACGGCCTGGTAGACACATTGTAATGACGGCAATACCGTCAGGACCCGAACCTCCAGCCGTTCAAACAATCCGGCTAAAAAAAATGAGTCAATATCTTTCAAAACCTGAATCTAATTGGGACCAGGCGATGGGAATATTCATACACAAGCCACGTAAATCTTTAATACAGCGCAAAGAAGAGTATGCGCGGGGTTATAGAAGTTCGAGTGAATCAGCACAAACCCCCGATACACCCAGTGCCGCATTGGATACCCCTATATCGTCGCAATTGTCGCCAACGTCACAGTTATCGCCAACGTCACCAATATTAAGCACATCAGGCGGCGCCAACCACCATACAAAATGTAAATGTAGAAAAGTAAAAAGAAAAACAACCAAACACGCGAGATATAGTAAAAAACGAAAATATAAAAAATAATGATTATATTAGTATAGTAAGTATAGTTTGGATACATTAAATAATTTAAAAAATGGATCCGTCAACCACGATGTTGATTTCGCGCATTAACCAGATGTATAATACCACGGGATTTGTTGACAAGTACGGGTTTCACTTGGTTGTAACCATCATTATTATTTGCCTGTTCATAGTTGCCACCTCATACTTTGTATTTGACATGCAGCTCAGAAACATAAAGCGCAACTGGTCCACCGAACGGTGCAAACCACTTATAATGCCGCTTGCCGGAATCATTAACGCACCCGACGACATGGACAAATCTGAATACGCCAGCCAGAATTTTAGCTATTGCACTTCGCAACTTTTTAAATATGTTTTCGAAACGGTGGTCAGCACGCTCTATTACATAACAGGAATTATTGTTAGCGTGTTCAAAAGCGCACTTGAGTCCATACATAAATTTAGGTTGTTCTTCGACAAGATGCGCGAACAATTCCTCAATTTCATCGTTGCAACCATGCGCAGCATCCTGAACTTTATTATTCCGTTTGTCAATATTCTTGTGAAGCTCCGTGACATGATGCGAAAAATGGAAGGCATATTCTTGTCGATTATATACATGCTTTCTGGTGGTTACATGGCACTAAAAAGTTTGATTGGCTCCATTCTCACGCTGTGCATTATCGTGATTGTGGTGCTGATTATCATCATGATTATCATGTGGGTTCTCGTGGCCGTGTTTTGGACGGCTCCAATTCTTTTACCGTTCCACCCACCGCTTCTTATCGCCGCGACAACGTTCACGCTCACGGTTGTTGCAATATTAATCCCGTTTTGTATTGTCGCGGCATTTGCGGGTATGGTTTTCAAGACGAATACCACCGTTCCAAAGGTTAAAAATGAAAAGGTGCGTGGAAAAATGTAAAATGTCGAAAATGCATAATTCATCCGTCGTCATTTGTAACCACGCCGTTTTGGGTAGAGTAATTATAAACACCGTCTCGTTCGGCCATGCACGCGTTCTTGTATTTTACGCCGTTGCAGCCATACACGTAGAGCGTTTCGTCCGGGCATACGAGCGTGTAGTTCGCGGTTCGTTTTATGCACGTTGTGTGTTTCGGTTTTCCGTCTTCTTCTATCAGTTTGGCACGGTCAATGTCTTTAAAGCTGCCAAATGTGGCAAGTGATTGCACCCCTCCGACCAGCGTATCCCATGTGCTGATGCAGTCGTCGTCCGTGTAGCTATTTTCGGCAATTTCCCAGTTACTTTCCATATTCTCTCTAAATTTGAGCTCGACACTTAACAATGATAACACGACGATTAAAAATGCTGCAATTATGCACGCTATCACTACATTATTATTGTTACCGTTTAAAAAACGCGCAAACATTATATGTTATCAAACGAATAAATATATCATATATAATACGTGGTATATTTATAAATTTATAAAAATAAAATAAAAAATCATTGCGTGTCAAGATATGCATCTGTTGGAATGAGAGAATAAACGGCGGTGACAATCTTAAATGCCCACACAATGAGAATGTCGGAAACGTATGGAAAAGCAATGAACGTCAAGGTCAGTATAATATTGACGGGGTCGGAGTAACGGGTCCTGTATAGCAGTACGATAATCCACGCAAATACAGCAGCCCAATAAAAATACCTCAGAAAACTGGAGATGGGCTGCACCAGCGTGCTTTGTTGTTGTTCATAAAACGTCTTTCGATGTGACGTTTTCAGCTGCGACACCTTTTTATCCACGTCACCGCTAACGCTTTGTTCCGCTTCGCTATATTTATCCTTCAAATCCTGCAAATGATTGTAATACCGCATTTGCTCGTTGGCCACAATCAGCAAATCTTCCACTTGCGACGATGCTTCGCTCAATTTCGACATGACTTTTGTTTTGGTCGCTTCACCTTGTTCATTGTAAATTTTTAAAAATACCTTTTTGGGGTCACATTTACCGGTTCCAGTCGACATACGAAGTGTTGCATCCGCACATGGTTGAAATTCAACATATTTTGCGAAAAATTCATCGAATTTATCTTTGTCACAGTTTGCATTTCCCTTTGTAAAGCACTTCTTTTGCTCGTCATACGCGGCCTTTGCTGCAATCGAATCTCCCGTTCCGGTAGGGGCGATCTCAGTAATCGTCTTATTGGCTGACTCGATAAGTTCATTCAGGTTGGATATGGTGTTCGATAAATTTTCATCCATTCCACCACCGCTCATTTTATTAGGTTGTAATAACTAAATTTTTTAAAAGCACACTACTTATTATTATATATAATTATAATACTAATTATAATACTACTATATGATAAATTGATAAATATGAAATATGAAATATGATAC
>Ga0247722_10001719_pt1 | contig 11862 bp, 15 predicted proteins | sample MSEWelMarce3H_FC_FD_189094 | JGI IMG/M metagenome (GOLD analysis project Ga0247722, IMG submission 189094) | Subsurface sediment microbial communities from gas well in West Virginia, United States - MSEEL Well Study Marcellus 3H_FC | ecosystem: Environmental > Terrestrial > Deep subsurface >... | reverse complement strand
TGGGTTCCGCTATCCCACAGTTGCACATATCCCAAAACCCCGCTATGATTCACAGCACTATGGAATCATTAACACCCGATCCTGTAGGCGCAGATGTCACAATGACCAGCGACAACAAAATCGAGTTACCAGACTGGTTAGACCCTGCGCCTCGCACACTTGCCAAATCACCGCCTGCGGTGAAGTCACTCGTATTGGCTCAGTACGAGCAGATATTCATGCGAGTCATCGATGAGGTTGCCCACGGCAAATCCATGTCGCAGGTTCTGCATGACGACCAACGCACCATCGACTACAACGATTTTTATCGGTGGATCAAGCGCGACCCGACTCGCAAGCAGTTGTTTGACGAAGCGCAGGAGATGCGTACCGAGTTCATGGCTGGCGAGATCATTGAGATTGCCGATGCGGATGACACACTCGAAGATGTGAACAGAAGTCGCCTAAAAATCGATACCCGTAAGTGGCTCATGGGAGCGCACAATCGTAAGAAGTACGGAGCGACCACTAACATCGAGATGACTGGTGGGATTTCCATACTGTCGGCCATCGAAGCGGCTAACGCTCGGGTGATTGACTTGGCCGATGTAACCGATATAGAGGCGAAATAAATGCAGACTTTAAAGTTCTCGCCACAAGATGAGCAAGTGTTAATGACTCAGCTTTGGAGTCCACAGATTGCAGACAACCCAGAGACATTTGTACTTTTTGCGTTTCCATGGGGACAAAAGAACACACCGCTTGAGCACTTCAAAGGTCCACGGGCTTGGCAGCGTAGGACACTTCGCAAGATAGCCGACCACATTAAAAACAACCGTGGGCAGATTGACATGGATGCCTTGCGGCGTTCGGTTAGCTCGGGTCGGGGGATTGGGAAGTCGGCGCTGGTGTCGTGGCTCATCCTGTGGATGCTGACCACTCGGATCGGATCGAGCGTCATTGTGTCGGCTAACAGTGAGAACCAGTTGAGAACCGTGACTTGGGGTGAGCTGACTAAATGGGCGACCATGGCGATTAACTCGCACTGGTGGGAGCCGTCAGCTACCAAGCTCGTACCTGCACAGTGGTTGACAGAACTCGTGGAGCGTGACCTGAAGAAAGGTACTCGTTACTGGGCGGCTGAGGGCAAACTGTGGTCTGAGGAGAACCCAGACTCGTATGCCGGTGTTCACAACCACGATGGCATGATGGTAATCTTTGATGAGGCTTCGGGTATACCGGACGCGATCTGGTCGGTAGCGGCAGGCTTCTTTACCGAAAAGATATTGGACAGGTACTGGTTCGCGTTCAGTAACCCACGGCGTAACACCGGGTACTTCTTCGAGACGTTCCACGGCAAACGTGCGTTTTGGGACAACGAGATCATCGATGCCCGGACAGTCGAGGGGACGGACAAGTCGATCTATGACCAAATCATCGCTGAGTACGGTGAAGACTCGATACAAGCGAGGGTCGAGGTCTATGGCGAGTTTCCAGCCGCAGGTGAAGATCAGTTCATCTCGCCCGTTGTCGTGGAGGATGCGTTCAAACGGGAGAAGTACAAGGACATGACCGCACCCGTAGTGATCGGGGTAGATCCTGCCCGTGGGGGCATGGACAGCACGGTGATACTTGTGCGCCAAGGTCGTGACATTATTGCCATCAAGCGGTTAAAAGGCGAGGACACCATGAGTGTCGTTGGCCACGTGATCGATGCCATCGAGGAGTACAAGCCAGCCCTGACTGTCATCGATGAGGGCGGCCTTGGGTACGGGATACTTGACAGATTAACCGAGCAGCGGTACAAAGTGCGCGGGGTGAACTTTGGCTGGAAAGCGAAGAACCCTGTGATGTGGGGTAACAAGAGGGCTGAGATGTGGGGCGCGATGCGCGACTGGCTCAGAACCGCTTCGATCCCGCAGGACAGGCAGCTCAAGAACGATCTGGTCGGCCCGATGAAGAAGCCCAACTCGGCTGGCACGATCTTTTTGGAGGGGAAAAAGGAAATGAAAGCCCGTGGACTGGCATCACCTGATGCTGCTGATGCACTGGCCGTAACTTTTGCCTATCCCGTTGCCAGCCGTGGAGAGTACAATTCGCGTAACACAACGCGCACGGTCAGTATGGACCGAAGCGCATCATCTTCTTGGATGGGGTCTTAAAATGGCAACTAAAAAAAGTGTTTCTCTGTCGGTCGGTCGAGGTGAAAAGTTGCCGGTGTCCAAGGGTGCTGGTTTGACTGAGAAGGGCCGCGCTAAGTACAACGCTGCGACTGGCTCAAACCTCAAAGCGCCAGCACCGAACCCCAAGACCAAGGCAGATCAAGGCCGTAAGGATTCATTTTGTGCAAGGATGGGCGCAGTAGCCGCCAACGCCAAAGACGGCGAACGTGCTAAAGCAGCTCTTAAACGATGGAAGTGTTAAATCATGGCTACTAAACCCGGACTCTATGCCAACATTCACGCAAAGCAGGCACGTATTGCCGCTGGCAGCAAAGAGAAAATGCGCCAGCCCGGTGACAAAGGTGCACCGACTGCCAAAGCGTTCAAAGAATCGGCTAAAACTGCAAAGAAGAAGTAATCATGCCGCTCGTTAAATCTAAATCACCCGAAGCCTTCCGTAAAAACGTTAAGGCTGAAGTAGCCGCTGGCAAGCCCGTTAAGCAAGCCGTTGCGATTGCCTACTCAGTCAAGCGCGAAGCCCAGAAATCAGCACCAAAAAGTAAAAAATGATCTTTCAACCCTTGAGCAACTGCGTTCTAATCGAACAAGAATTTGAAAAACAAGAGGGCTTGATTGTCTTGCCCAAAGAAAAACTTGCTCAAGGATGGGTCCGTGCCATCGGTCCGGGTAAGAAGAACGAAGACGGAAACGTCATCCCAACTGAGCTTTTAGTCGGTGATCACGTACTTTTTGGTGAACATTCTGGTCAAAAAGTCAAGCATGAAGGTAAAGAATATCTTATGATGCGGGAACCTGACGTGATTGGAGTCTTGAATGACTGACCCTACTGGCATCAATGCCGCAGCAGCCGTTGCCGCTGGTGGCAAACCTAAAAAAAGCGCTTCAGATATTCTGACAGTTGCCCGTGCGCGACTGGAAATGGCTGTTTCTGCGCTTGCTGAGTCGCGTGAAGACGAGATCGACGACCTGCGGTTCTATGCCGGTTCTCCCGACAATCACTGGCAGTGGCCAGCAGACGTTTTGGCCACCCGTGGCGCTGTGCAAGGTCAAACGATCAATGCACGCCCCACTTTGACCATCAACAAACTGCCACAGCACGTGCGTCAAGTCACCAATGACCAACGTCAAAACCGCCCCGGCGCTAAAGTTATTCCAGTCAATGACCAAGCCGATGTGGAAGTGGCAGACATCTTCAACGGCCTAATCCGTCACATCGAGTACATGTCTGACGCAGATGTGGCTTATGATACGGCCTGCGAGAACCAAGTGGCTTACGGGGAGGGATACATCCGTTTGCTCACCGAGTATTGCGACGACAACACCTTTGATCAAGACATCAAGATTGGCCGTATCCGCAACTCGTTTAGCGTCTACATGGACCCGCTAATCCAAGATCCAACTGGCGCAGATGCCAAGTATTGCTTTATCACCGAAGACCTGACAAAAGACGAGTACGAGCGTTTGTATCCCGAGGCAACGCCTATTTCGACCCTTCAATCCCTTGGCGTAGGCGACCAGTCAATCAGCAACTGGCTGAACGAAGACACAATCCGTATTGCCGATTACTACTACATCGACTACGACGAAGCCACACTGAACCTGTACCCCGGCAACCAGACGGCGTTTGACGGTACACCCGAAGACAAAGAGTTTCGCCAGATTTACGGTAAACCTAAGCGTAGCCGTGTCTCTGAGCGTCCACGGGTCAAGTATTGCAAAATCAACGGCTATGACATCCTTGAAGAAAACGACTGGGCCGGTAAGTGGATTCCCGTGATCCGTGTTGTCGGCAACGAATTCGAGGTTGATGGCCGTTTATACGTGTCCGGCCTTGTGCGTAACGCCAAGGACGCACAGCGCATGTACAACTACTGGGTGTCTCAAGAAGCTGAGATGCTGGCGCTGGCTCCCAAGGCTCCGTTTATTGGCTATGGTGGCCAGTTTGAGGGTTATGAGGACAAGTGGAAAACAGCCAACACAAACAACTGGCCTTATTTGGAAGTCAACCCTGACGTTACAGACGGTCAGGGCGGCGTTATGCCACTTCCACAGCGTGCACAGCCACCAATGGCCTCATCTGGCCTTTTGCAAGCTAAAGCTGGCGCATCTGAGGACATTAAATCGACCACAGGTCAATACAACGCATCGCTTGGTATGGGTTCCAACGAGCGTTCTGGCAAAGCGATTCTTGCCCGTCAGCGTGAAGGTGACGTAGGTACTTACCACTACGGTGACAACTTGGCGCGTGCCGTTCGCCACATTGCCCGTCAAATTGTTGATCTGGCCCCCAAAATATATGACACGCAGCGTATTGCTCGGATCATTGGTGAGGATGGCGAGACTAAGATGGTCAAGATCAACCCCGAACAGCCAATGCCAGTCAACAAGATCGTTGACGAGCAAGGTATTGTGATCGAGAAGATCTACAACCCCGGCGTTGGTAAGTACGATGTCGTGGCCACCACTGGACCCGGCTACGCTACCAAACGTCAAGAGGCTTTGGAAGCCATGGCTCAACTGCTTCAGGGTAATCCTCAGCTTTGGGCTGTTGCCGGTGACTTGTTTGTCAAGAACATGGATTGGCCCGGTGCTCAAGAAATGTCTAAGCGCTTTGCCAAGACCATCGATCCTAAGTTCTTGACCGATGAGGACAAGTCACCAGCACTGCAAGCGGCAGAGCAGCAGATTCAGGCCATGGGTCAGGAAATGCAGCAGATGCACGACATGATGATGAACGTCCAGCAGTCTATGGAAGCCCGTGATGTGCAGGTCAAAGAGTTCAAGGCCGAAGTTGATGCCTATAATGCTGAAACTAACCGACTGAAAGTGGTTCAAGCCAGCATGTCACCTGACCAAATTCAAGACATTGTAATGGGTACAATTGCTGCGGCTTTGGACACTGGTGACTTGATTGGCCAGATGCCTAATCGCGGTGAATTAGGTGGATCTGAAGAAATGCCCGGTCAACCTATGGAAATGATGCCACCTGAGCAACAAATGATGCCCCCACAAGGAATGCCGCAATGAAAGCAAATGAATTCTTAGGCTTACTGTTCTTGGCACGGGATGTTGCTCATTCTGTGCACCTGAACACCCGCAGCTTCAGCAAACACGAGGCGCTCAACATCTTTTACAATCGCATCATTGGTGCGGCTGACGATTTTGCCGAAGCCTACCAAGGTCGCTACGGTCTAATTGGCCCAATTACTTTGCATTCGGCCAAGAAAACAGCCAACATCATTGAATTTTTGCAAGATTCGCTTGCCGAAATCGAAGCCGCAAGATACGATGTGTGTGATAAATCTGACTCATCGCTCCAACAATTGATAGATAATATCGTTGAGATATATCTCCGGACTTTGTACAAATTGAAATTCTTGGCGTAAGGAAACATGATGGAACTTCTCAACCCAATGAGCAAAGCGGATTTTCCCGCTTACACCGCGACTGCTGGTGCAACTGCTGGCAACACAACCGCATGGAACGCTGGCCCACAGGGGGTTTTGGTTTGGTGCGAAGTGCCTTGCTATGTTGAAGTCGGTGTGGGTGCTGTTGCCACTAGCGCCAGCACACCAATTCCAGCTTACACGCCAATTCCTTTTGTTCTGACACTCAGTTCAAACGGTTCTCCTTGGCGCGTCAGTGTGCTGCGAATTGGTAGCACAGACGGCACTGCATACTGCAAACCTATCAACAAGCAATGAGCTTTGGTGTCGCCCTTCGCAATTCGGTGGCCATTGGCCTAGCCGGTATTGTCACGTTGTTTTCAGGCACACGCGACAGTGGCGGCTCGGTGGGCAATCTTCTCACCGAATCTGGCGACAACCTCGTCCAAGAGGACGGTGGACAAATTCTTTTGGAGTGACCTAAATGGCCGTCAATCTTTCCCCCGTGGGCGGCGTTGCGGCCCAGTTCTTCACTAATACCGGCGCAGTTCTGACTGGCGGTAAGCTGTACACATATCTTGCAGGCACTACCACACCCACACCAGCCTACACTTCGTCTAACGGCGCTACGCCTTGGGCAAATCCTATTGTTTTAGATGCTGCTGGCCGTGTGTCTGGCGGTGGTGAAATTTGGATAACTGATGGCATCAATTACAAGTTTGTACTAAAAGACAGCAACGATGTCTTGATTGCAACATACGACAACATTAGCGGCATCAATTCAAATTTTCTTGCGTTTGTTAATCAACAACAGATCATTACAGCAACGGCTGGCCAGACAGTATTTAACTTGTCAATCAGCTACCAGCCGGGCACTAACAGTTTGTCGGTGTTTGTTGATGGCGTAAATCAGTACGGCCCCGGCGCTCAATATGCGTACACTGAAACTGATAGCGACACTGTGACCTTTGTGTCTGGTTTGCATGTTGGCGCTGTGGTCAAGTTCACTACTACCCAGCAGCAAAGCGCTGGTGCGGTCAATGCTTCTCAAGTGACGTACAACCCCGCTGGTACTGGCGCAGTGGCTACCAACGTGCAAGCTAAATTGCGTCAATATGTTAGTGTTAAAGATTTTGGTGCTGTTGGTAATGGTGTTGCTGACGATACTGCGGCTATTCAAGCCGCATTAAATGCTTCGGACTCTATTTTCTTTCCAGAAGGCGAATACATTATCAGCGCAACGCTAAATGTGCCAAAAGGTGTTTCGCTATATGGCGCAGGGTATGAAGTTGTTATTTTGAACGGATACGCACTGCCTGATCCAGACTCCATTTTGTATCTGACAGGCGGTGATCAGTTTTCAACAATTGACAATTTGCAATTTAAAGGCAAAGCAACTGGTTCTGAATCAATTGGTATTGAAGTCAACAATGGCTACTATGCGTCATATACAAATTTAAGATTTACAAATTTGTCTTATGGAATGCTGTTGGATGAAGCTGGCTCATGCTTGATCCAAAACTGTAATTTCACAAACTGTTTGTTTGGCGCTCAATGTATGGGCGGCAGTGCTTACAAATTCATTGCCTGCGAATTCCAATACGGAACTGATGTCGGCATTAAATTGGTTCAATCGCCTACATCAACTTACCCAACTTCAGCAATTGTTATTGCAAGTGGATTTACATCTAATGTTGGTATTGATGTGCCAAGAGTGCCCGGCTCTTATGGTGGCAATAGTATTGTTGCTGACAACTGCTATTTTGAAGGCGACTTAAACTTTGCCACTTTGACCAAAGCATTTCGTGTTGGTGAAACTGGTAGTGGCAACAGTGTTGTCATGGCATCGATTTCTAATTGCCGTATAGCAGGGTCAAACTCAGCTAAAAGCATTTTTGCCAATACAACAAGACTTTACTTTGCCAACAACATTGTCGGTGCGGAAATGGAAGTGCAAAACACTGTGCTTGGTGCTGAGTACATTGGTAATGAGTTTGTTGGCACATTTACCAACAACACATTAGCCACTTTGTCACTTGATTTAGGGACTATCCAAACCAACTGGATTGACAATGCAACTTATGCTCAATTACGTTTGGCTCAAGCTGGTCATGGTATTGATGTTCGTACTGATCGTGTTCGGCCTGTTGTTACAAATGAAATCAGCCTTGGCGATAACGCATTACTTTTCACCAATGCGTATTTAACTGGTGGTTTGTACATTAACACCGTTCGTTGGACAACGGGGGCAGGATCGCCTGAAGGTGTTTTAACCGCGCCAATTGGTTCGCTTTACACACGAACTAATGGCAGTGCAAACACAACCTTGTATGTTAAAGAATCTGGCACTGGTAACACTGGATGGGTGGCAAAATGAAAATAATTCGCGACAAAGATGGCAACCTTATCAACATCGGTGATTGGGAAGACATGGATGGAGCTAACCCACTGCCTGAAGGTGCAACAGAAGATGACGCAGAAGTTGTTGTCGGATACGATGGTGGAAAATACTTATTTGACGATCCAAAACGTCTTGGAAAATAAAGGATTAAATCATGGCTGACTTAAAAATTTCTGCGCTAACGGCATCAACTACCCCGCTTGCGGGTACTGAAGTTTTGCCTATTGTTCAATCTAGTACAACAAAACAAGTTTCTGTTGCAAACTTAACTGCTGGCAGATCAGTTGGCGCAGCAAAAGTCAACATCAATACATCAACTGAGTTTGGTTTGTTGAACGTCAGTTCTACTGGTGCAAACGACAGCGTGGTAACAATTGGTGACTTTTCAACACCAGCCAACAGTGTTGGTATCTACGGCAGGGTTAATGGTGCTGGCGTGTTTTCTATCAAAACCGCTGGCGTTGCAATTCGTTTGTCTAGCGACTCAGGACTTGCCAATCCCGTAGATATTTTGAATGGGAATGTAGTTCCTGGCACAGCAGCCAAAGGCATCAACTTCACCGCCAACACCCCCGCAGCAGGATCAACTAGCCAGTTGTTTAATTGGTATGAAGAAGGTACTTGGACACCTGTGTTGCGAGGATCAGTAAGTGATCCCACAGTAGCTGGAGTAGTGTCTGGAGCTTACACACGAACAGGACGCTTGGTTACTTTTACTTTAGAAATTATTACAAGCTCTGTCACGGGTGGATCTGGAACTTTAACAGTAAGTGGCTTGCCTTTTACGACAATAAATAGAACTGTGTGCGGTTGTGCAACTGTAAACTTCACATTAGGAATGACAGTCCCTGCTACAGCGGCATTTCCAAGCAGCAATACAACATCAATAAGTTTGTATGTAAATAACTTTAGTAATACTCCATCTACTGTTGCAAACCTTGCTGGAGGAACCAATTATCTATACATTGCCGGACAATACTTTGTCTAATTAAGGAAAAAAATGGCACTTACTAAAGCATCGTACTCACTAATCAACGGCGCACCGTTAAACGTGCTTGACTTTGGTGCGGTTGGAAATGGAACCACAAACGACACTGCGGCTTTCACCGCAGCGTTTGCCGCATCTGCCACATCTGGTCAACCAGTGTATATGCCCAAAGGCACATACCTTGTTGATGAGATTTCATTGACCAATGGCATAGCTGTTGGCAATGGAAACAAATATGGCCAATACTTTTATGGTGATGGTGTTGGCAAAACCATTTTGAAATGTTCAGGAACAAAAAATAAGTTCTTGTCTTTTCTTGGAAGCGTAGGTAATTATTTCTATACCCGATTTAAAGCTGAAGATTTTTCCATAAACATGGCTTTGATGCCAAACGCATCAACATCAATTGGTATTTATGCAATTTTTGCTTTTGGTGGTTCTGTCAATAACGTGGATTTTATAAACCCACCAGCAAATGCCATCAGCCTTTATCTTGACCAAGGTTGTTACACAACTGTCTGGGAAAATTGTGATTTTGAAGGCGAAATTGGCCGCGTCAAAATACAAGGTGTTGGCACTCAATCAGTTACCACACAAACATTCATTGGATGTTCTTGGGGTCAAATGATTGCTGATAACTGTTCAGCAAACTCTTACATCTCTTGTATCGTTCAAGGCAATCTAACACCTAAATTTGTGTTGTCTGAACAATATGGTCTTTACATCAGCGGATGTGATTTTGAAGGCACTGGCACACTGTATGCTTTTGGCACTAATGTCAACCAAATATCGAGTTTCAACAATGCACTGGTAGGATTTTCTGGAACATACTCAACAGGAACGCCTACTAGTAGCTTTTTGTTTGATCAAATTTATCCGCTTACATCTACAGGCAATCCATTCAGTATCAAAAACATGGCAGTAACATCTGCGTCTGTTGCTGGTGGTGAGTGTGTAGCGTTGAAGTTAAATGGAACTGTCAATGAATCTGTTGACAAAGTTGGCTTAACCAGAAAAAATATTCAAAACACCAGTGGCGGTGCAAGCGCTGTTGAAATTGAATTTTCAAATTCAAATGGTCAAACTTATGTTGGACAAGACGCATCAGGAAATTCATTTTTTGATGCCCGTGGAACTACCAAAGTAACTTTGAAACAAAATGGCACAGACAGGCTTGGAGTTGACGCTGCAAGCGCTCTTGTATTCAATACAACAACGGCAGGCACAGCAGGTTCAGTTGCAGGTTATTTAAACTGCACTGTTGGCGGTGTTGCTTACAAAATCCCTTACTACGCGGTGTAAATCATGATCTCTTACAAATGGACAATCGAAAAAGTAACAGTAACTACAGACAACGCAGTAACTCATGTTTACTGGCGTTGCGATGGTAAACAAGACGAATTAACAGCATCTTGTGCTGGTGTTCGTAAATTGGTTCGTAGCGAAACTTTTATTCCTTACGAGCAGTTGACTGAACAACAAGTGCTTGACTGGTGTTTTGCGCCTGAAGTTAATACTTGGACAGACACTGATGGCAACCAACAATCAAGCACTCGTCTCATCAAAGATGAAAGTGAAGCACAAGTAGCTGGCCAGATCGCACGCCAGTTGGCTCAAAAAGCCGCTGAACCCGCTTTACCGTGGGCAGAAGTTGCACCAACAGAGTAATCTGTTGTAAGATAAACAAAACCGTACCGGCGAGGTTCACCGGGGAATCCAAGGATTCAGAAATGACTGAAGAAGTCCAAGCCTTAGCGGAAGTAGAATCCGCGCCTGCACCAGAAGTGACGGCCACTCCTGATAGTGCTGAAAATGCGCCGGAAGTCGTCGAGACTCAAAACGAACAAGTGACAGAGGAAAAGAAGTACTCTCAAGCTGAAATCGATGCGATGATCGGCAAACGCCTCGCAAGAGAGCAACGTAAATGGGAACGAGAGCAATCTGCCCGACAAGCGCCTGCGCCTGTTGTGCCTGCGGAAATTCCAACTGTAGATCAATTTAACAGCCCATCCGACTACGCGAGTTTTATTCGTGCGGAAGCTGAAAAACTGGTCCAGCAGCAGGAAGTCCACAAGTATCGGCAGTCAATCGAAGACTCCTATGCGGAACGTGAAGAAGTAGCGATGGACAAATATGATGACTTTGAACAAGTCGTCAAGAATCCAAATCTGCCAATCAGTGACGCAATGGCCGAAGCGATTAAAGCCTCTGAAGTTGGACCTGATGTAGCCTACTACCTCGGAACCAACATTAAAGAAGCAGCTCGAATTGCCAAATTGTCGCCACTTTTACAGGCAAAAGAGATTGGAAAGATCGAAGGCAAATTAGCCGACAATCCAACAATCAAAAAGACAACCTCAGCGCCAGCTCCTATTTCACCTGTCACTGCACGCTCCACTGGAGCACCAGTCTATGACACCACCGATCCTCGGTCTACCAAGACCATGAGTGCTTCGGAATGGATCGAGAATGAACGCAAGCGACAAATGAAAAAATGGCAAGCGCAAAACCGCTAAAACTTTGATTTTTTGAAAGGACTGAAATGTCTAATAGTATTCTGACCATTGACATGATCACACGTAAGTCTCTCGAAATCCTCGAGAACAACCTTGTGATCACCCGCAACGTGAACCGCCAGTACGACGACAGCTTCGCTGTTGAAGGTGCTAAGATTGGTTCTACCCTCCGTATCCGTTTACCTGACCGCGCTCTGGTAACTGACGGTGCTGCCCTGCAAGTTCAGGACGACAACGAACAGTTCACCACTTTGACCGTTGCCAGCCAAAAGCACATCGGTGTCAACTTCACATCTGCTGAATTGACCATGCAATTGGATGACTTCGCAGAGCGTGTGTTGAAGCCTCGTATCAGCCAATTGGCATCTTCTATTGATGCTGACGTGGCCAATGCGTACAAATCAATCGG
>Ga0247722_10001718_pt1 | contig 11865 bp, 7 predicted proteins | sample MSEWelMarce3H_FC_FD_189094 | JGI IMG/M metagenome (GOLD analysis project Ga0247722, IMG submission 189094) | Subsurface sediment microbial communities from gas well in West Virginia, United States - MSEEL Well Study Marcellus 3H_FC | ecosystem: Environmental > Terrestrial > Deep subsurface >... | reverse complement strand
GTCCGGACACTGTGAGTGCTTGCGTCATTTTATGGCGAGTGGGTAGTATTGAAGTTCTTTATATAATACTACATTTATACGTTTAAGTTTTCTTTATTGTATGAAACAGATATAGAGAAATACTTCATACTATTATAATCTTATTTGGATGGAACACAACCCGAACCTGAACCCGAACCGTATGATGGCCGCATCAGATGGAGTAGATAGGTCCAGTATACGCTACTACGAGAGATTTCATCTGAACCAGTTTTATAATGCGGTAGAAGACGAACAATTGTATACGGATGAATATACGAATCTATTACATTCATATAATGAATTCATTGTAACTGGAAATACGATGTTTTTGCGGATGGAACAAGCTCTTCGTGCCAATTTAGACCGGTCTATTGTCCGGCAATCTTTTTATTATCACCGGTATTCTGATATTCGCCGGATAAGAACTCCCGGTGAGACTATTTATAATTTTACACCGGCGGTTCCTGTTGTTCCTGTTGCTCCCGCGGCTCCTCCCGCGGCTCCTCCTCCCGCGGCGAATCCGTCTACACATTCGCATCCACGCAATTCTAGGCTAGGTGAGACATTTGGTCGTATGCTAGCAAATTATTTGACGACGGAACATAATAGAAGCGAGAGACATAATGCGGATACTCTTGCGGATGCGACGAACGCGGCGAACGCGGCGACCCCCAATACGAACCTATTTTCGATGTTATACACATATACACAACCGATTCTTGCTGGTGCTGGTGCGGCTATTGCCGCCAGAGGAGGAGGACCTTCAATCCCTACAACCGACCAAATCAGACGTGCGACATTGAATACAACGTACTCGAATATTATAACTCCAGTAAATACAACTTGTCCCATCTCGAGAGATGAATTCGAAGACGACAGTGAGATCACGATGATACGTGGATGTAATCATATCTTTAATCGGTTTAGTTTGAGAGAATGGTTTGTAAATCATTCTACGTGTCCAATGTGCCGGAATGATATACGTAATTATAGGAGCGATGCCGCAGCAGGTCCAGCAGGTCCAGCAGGTCCAGCAGGTCCAGCAGGTCCAGCAGGTCCAGCAGTAAGTAATCTTTTTTCACGTATTATGGATAATTCTCTAAATTTTATGAATATGGAAATTAACAATGTCACGGATGATAGTGTTACATTTTCATACGATTTACCGAATCGATATAGCGATCAAGATATGTTACACGATATTCTAAATGCTGCATCGGGAGCATCAGCACCGAACGACAATGGCGGCGACCCCGACGATTATATGGAGGTTGATTAAAAATAGTATAGTCCCGTCCCATCGTGCCGCTCCCTCGCGGGCTTATTATTTTTTACCACCACCACGGAACCAATCCGTAATCGGGCGATTTCCTTTATTCAAATTGTCCGCTTTTACTAAATACTCATCGAATAACAGCGATTTCACTTCCTTATGTCGCATCTCTGTTATTTTCTTCTCACGTTTCACTGGATCGTCGATCGTAGACGCCACCGTCTCTAGTGCGTCCAAGAAGCGTCCCTTCTTCTTTTGAAACGCCGGTAATTGCTCCAATACAAGCGCGAATAATTGCTGGACTGGTTTCATAATCTGGTTCGTGATATAGAACGAATAATTCAATTGAAGTCGGTTGGCGTGGATATATTCGGGGTGCTCTATCTTATCACCCTGAAGTGCTCCCTTCGTGTCATTATGAATATACGCGTAGGGGATACGGTCGCCAGTATTCGGTTTATTTCCAGGGTCGCGTACACCCATCCTATCCGCCAACACCTTGTGTGCGATTTGTGCTGGGTTCTTATAATCCGACCGCAACGATTTGGTGATAATCAGTTTCTCTATGGGACATTTCTGGTCGATCATATATTGGAGTTTCTCACGCAAGAACGCGATGGCCCGGTCGACATTTTGCTCCTTCATCAGAATATCGATAATCCCGCCGTAGATTTCCTTCACAATCGGAGCATTATCGCGGCGTTTCAGTACGATTCCCATACTTTTCAGTTTGCCCTTATTCGGGTTTTGCTCGTAATATACACCAACGTATCCCTTTTTACGCAAGAGTGCGAAGGGACAAATCGTCTTTTCATATACCCACCCGTGAGGTGATTTCAAGAACCGTGAAGAATAATCGCCCACCTGTTTCGCGAGCTCAATCGTGATTTCAATCGCGTCTTTTCCGCGGATGGGGATGCCTTCCGGCGTCGCGAGATTGAACGTAAAGAATACACTATCCGTATCCCCATAAATATATTCCGCTTTAGAATGGACGATGGGGTACTTCGGGTGTGATGTCGGCAGAAGGATATCGCCATACGCTTCTTCCACTACACGACGAGCATACGTCAAGAGTTTGCGTCCCGTCGCTGTCGTTGATGCGGCCACATCCACTTCATAGAATGTGCTTGTTTTCGCACCACATTGCCCGTATAATGAATTCGCGGTGACTTTATAACCAAGTTGTCGTTTATCCAGGATATTCGCCATAAACGCGTCGGTCTGTTTTTCCGCGAGCTTGCGGGTCGTTTTACGTGCGACGAGCAGTTCTTCCAGAATCGACGGCATAATCCCCTTCTCTCCTGCGGGGAATTGTGCGAATCGACATACTTTTGTGCCGCATTTGACTTTCACGGCGGCGGCTGCGGTCCTCGTCGCGGATTTTGGGCGTGTCCATTTGTATGTATCATACGTAATATCCACATATTTATATCCGGGCAGATTATCGTATTCTGCCTCCCCCGTTTCGCGGGTAAGCTTGCCATCCAAATCATATTCCTTCGTCCATACTTTACTATCGTGTGACAGATTCTCGCTAATCATCGATGACGGATACAGTGACGAATAATCATTACACGCGACAGGATTGTCCAGGTAAAGACCGCATTTTGGTGGCAGGACAATCGCGCCTTCATAACCGGACTCACTCCGGTCCTTGTCGATGACAGGCATAAGTGTATCTTTCTCGCGACACTTCATCGCCACATAACTCGTGAGTTTGATGCCTTGACCGCGCATAACCAGGAAACTGATAGGAACACTACAGATTTTCGCCATTTCGACATACCCGGTAATAATATCGATTTTGTTCATCAGATGATGAACGAGATTACAATCCTGAATACAGTATTTCGCGATAATCGCACGTTCACGTGGACCTTCATTTGTCATCCGGAAAATATCTTGCGGGCTTACATCATCTTTCGCAAGACCCCATCGCACCATTGTTTTCATATCGGGGGTCGCACATCCCTGGACGTCAAATGAACCCGCCGTCGCGCCGACAGCCGAGACCTTGAACTTGAATCCCTCTTTATATAAATCCGTCGAATGATTGGTTTGCTCGAATTTCACGAAGTTACCTACATCAAGTCCCACCAGATTATTTGAATATACACGCGTCGTATCTGTGATGGAGTCATATTCGACGCTTTTGACGGCATCGCCAATGAAGTAACTAGAGACGTCGTCCAATTTATATGACGATAGATTGAAATCACGACGCAGATAATTGTATACATCCACTTGAAGTCTCCCTGTCATTTTGATATAATGAAGATCATATTGACCGCTAGCCAGTGCGATTTTTGTTTGTTCGATTGCGACATTATCCGCCGTTATTTCCGTGTTTCCGAATCCGCCGCCGCCCGCATTCCCGCAAAACTCCCCTTCATTACGCGACAGTTTCAGGAACTCCTCATAACATCCCGTCTCCACCGCACGTCGAAACATAAATTGATAATCAAAACCGAAGATGTTATACCCAATAATAATATCCGGATTCTCTTTTTGGATAAGACGCGTCCACGCCAGTAACACATCCGCCTCTGTAGTATAAGATTCAATCTCAGAATTCGGCACTTCATCCTGGAGATCGTCGCACGTATCCAATACGATACAGTTGTTTAGGTAGGGACGATTACCATTTTGGCCGTATTTTACAAATGTTGACCCGATAAATGTGACTTTGTCGCCCTCTACTTTTGGGAATATTGAACCAAGTGTATCGCTGATAATCGTGATTTTGGTTTCACGACTGTGTGTTTGATTGTTTAGGAGTGTGGCAAATGTAACGGAGAGGTCGGGTGCGGACCCTGCGGCCGCGGTCTTCGGTTTTGCTTTAGTGAATTGTGTATCGTCATCGATACACTCCGCACCGGCTCCTGCGTCGCTGTCGCTATCACTGTCACTGTCACTGTCATTGCCGCCGGCTTTCGCATCAGCAGCACTTGCCGCTGCGGCTGCCTTCGCTGCTTCCGCCATCTGGACGAACATCTGCTCGATGGTATTATCACGTTCAATGATTTCGTGCTTAATCAAATGCCGGAGCTCTTTTGTCACCACCAGGCGACATAACCTCGCCATATCCGCCTCTTTCGGGCGTCGTTTCGTATAAATGGTCTCTATATTTGGATATTTCGCACGACCTTTGAATGAATACTGGAATGCGGTATAAATCATATGATGGATATCATCATCGGTGATGTCTTCGTCGGTGGCGACGACGGCGGTCCCTGCGGTGCGTCTGGAAATAACGGCGTCCACGATATTCGCCGCCAGTTTCTTATATGTTTTCACTGGAATAGGGAAATCACCGTGACTACTACTGGCTTCAATATCAAAACTACATATTTTATACGGGACGACCGTCTCCTTGTCGTTTTGGGGGATAATATCTTCAAATGACAGGCGGTATTCATACTGACACGTCGTCGTGAATTTTTCGATCAATCGCGTCTTTTTCGTGGAAAACTGGATCCAACCAGAAGGGCTGATTTTCTGGATATGGAAGAAACGCAGGATCGGCGGAATATTGGCTTCATAGATGGTGATATTCGTATTCGCGAAATTATAGCCGTCGGGTTTCAGTGCTCGCGTCTTCCCCTCAAGTGCGGTATAAATATCATAAAACCAGAGATTCTTGACGCGGTTCATCACGGTGGTGTTTTTGAATACAAGCAGGATGAATTTGTGGTTTTTACCGCCGTCAAACCCATAGAGTTTCTTTTTTTGGACGATTTCGCATTTCTCTGCGATAATACTGTTTTCGTAAAATTTGCTCTTTATATTCTTTTTAAGGTCGCGGATGAATGCGGATTTGGTAGCATTGGTCCAATGATCGGCGACCTTGACGTAGAAGAAGGGTAGGTAATCATCCACGAAAATGGAACAGGTTTCGCCTTGTTCATTGATACCGAACATCTGGATTTGGAATTGTTTGTTGTCCGTCGCGGTGCCGGTGCCGGTGCCGGTGCCGGTGCGGGTGCTACCATCAGTATCAGTATCTACATCGGGTTCTGATGCGGACCCTGACGACAATCCGTCACCACGATGAATCGTGACATCTGTTTCACGAACGTGAAAATCGATCAGACGAAAACTATTATTATCATCGGTGGCAGGCACGGCCGGCGTCTTTTTTATAATCTTGAATTTCTTCGCCGCTTGTTTCAGTGTCGGTGTAGTAGGCATATGATGATGTTTCTGTTGAATACAATACAATAATTGTCCTTGTGTTGTATTCATTTAAAATTTCTTTATTTCAATTTTACATTTTTCATTTGATAATACCGCGGTGTATCGTTTCCGACACACACCTTATTCAAACTTCTTGATTGCGGCGCGCTGTTCCTCGATGACACGTACAATGTTAGGATCATTTGCGATCTTTGGATCAAGTATAATCGCGAGATAACCGATTGCGGAAATTGCTAAATAAATCACGATGACCCAAGACACCCAATGCCACGTAAAGCACGTTTTATTGGCGATCCATACCATAATTATCGAAATGAACGCGTTTACGATGAACACTACTAAATTTGTTCCAACCAAATAAATATCGTAGATATTGACGAGAATCACCAATACCAAAATTACCGACGCAAGCGGGCAGATTGTGAAATGAAGGTTCATCGGGGGTGGTGGGATGTATTATATATTATTCGAGAGAATATTATTATTCGAGAGATTTACAAATACGGCGGCGGCGAGTGTCTCATCGTATGTCGGCGGCCAGGAGTTGGATGGCGTGATGTAACACTTCGTTTATTCTGTTGTTTCATTACTTTATGAAACCGACGCAGCGATTTCCGATGAAATAGCTTGAATTTTGTCCGTGCGTGTTTTGTAATACGCTTGATACTCGCGTGCTTGATACTCGGGTGCTTGTGCTCGTGCTTCTTCACCAACCCAAACTTCGGATGTGCGACAACCCATTCCAGTAGTTTATTATAAACACGTTCCCCCGAATATTCCACACCTCGTCGCCCCTTGCTAACATACATTATACTTGGGACACCATTAATATCTTTAGGTATATGCTTTATTCCGCGAATAACGGGGTCAGTATCATCCAGAGCGTCAATCTCGACATTTGCGACTGTAAGAATACATTTCGGGTTTTTACAGGTATAGTTGGTTTTTAATTCGTCGATGAGTTTTTCCCAATCCGCGGCCATATTCTGACAATGTCCGCACCAATTCGCATACATTTTTACCAATAATCCGTGGGTTTCTGGATGGTCGTGTGCTTCCTTGGCTGCGGCATTTAGTTCGTTTATGTTTTTTTTACCATTGACTTCTATGATTTTTATCATCTGATAATATAATATTAATATTCGTATTTGTATATAGTATTTGTATATTATATTCCATAAAAGGTATGAATGTGGTTTTAAACGAACTAAAAATGTTCGGGGGGATTGTTAAATACTCATCGGCGATACGAACTGTCCTTGTTGTCATATTATTTTTAATTGGAGCATATATCACATATAGAACGCGGTCCAGAGGGACATTACCCGAAGGGTTTATAAATATAGAGTCCGACGCCCAACCCGGGCGTGAACTTCGGACGTTGATGTCCGAGCAATCCGACGCCCAAGTTGGGCGTGAACTTCGGACGACGGAAGGATTCGACGGTTCAGACGCACCTGCGCCTAGTTTTGAATCAACCAATAGCCAACGATGCCCGAATATTTTAATTCAACACGGAAACGAAATCTTTCTATACAATTCTAAAGTCGAAAAAGTGCCGGGCGTAAACCCGATCCGATTTAAAAGTTTAGAAGATTATTCGGAATTTATGGATTGGTTACAGGGACGCGGTATTCGCTGCCCGGTGTTGTTCTTACAGTTTTCATATGACGCACAGGGAAATGCTGTATATAAGATGCGGCCTTCCCCGGTAGATTTACAGGGCGGACTTTCTCCCAATGTGCCTTATTCGCCCGCACCCGCCGCACTCGTTCAGATGATGGATGCGTCTCGTGATAACCCACCGTTTAATAACCAGATGTATGATGGTTTCGACCCCTTGAATTTCAATATGGGTGATTATACTACACAGGATGCTGAGTTTCGTGCGAAGGAACTCACGATGAAGTATAGCGATAACCCGATGGATGCGAATTGGGGCGGGAAGCAGTATTCGGAATCGGTTGTTGACTCTGGGGCGTATATCGAGCGGACACGTCCAGATGCCATTAGAAGCGATACATCCGCACTCGTTCCGATGAAAATCGAATCTTCGAACAATAAATACCGGAACCCGATGTATGCGGGAGATGCGGTGTCGCGTGGTCGTGGTGCGGATGTTCAATGGGGGAAGGCACGCAAGCCAGTCGCGTAAAAAATTGATACATATTTTCATATAAACTGATATTATGTATTTGTATATTCAGGAATGACGACGACCACGGCGACGACGACCACCACAGCGGCCGCGCACCCAGAAGAAATCGAATGTTTTCGGCAGCCAAATGGAGGATTTTCACTGAAGAAGCGGTATGAATATACATACTCTACACGGAGGTCGTTGGAATATATTCCTGCGCTGTGTCGACAAGACTTTCGGCATTTTACTACGAAACCGTTTATTTATGCGGGTGAGTGGCTACGCAGTGAGCAGCGCGGATTCGGGGACGGCGGGGATTACTGGGAGGTCTTTCGTGCCGATGACGGGACTGAGAATATCGTATATTGGGATTATGATGGGACAATGTGCTGGCGTGAATGTGCCGCACCCGCACCCGCTGACACGGACTTGATGCTGGTGGACCTTGCGATCGACGACACCGCCACGGACACCGCCGTTATTTCCGAAATCATCGATGAAATCATCGAAAGTGTATCGAATACGACACACCAGATCGATGAAATCATCGAAAGTGTATCGAATACGACACACCACGTGGACGAAACGCCACCGCCGCCGCCGCCACCGCCCCCCGCGGAATGGTCGTTATTTGAATGTATCTTCGGCCAACCATCGAAATGCGGGATGTTTGATAAAGCTGAAATAACGACAATGGAGACGAAAAACTGTGTTCACTCAAATATCGCGGAATTTTGGTGCTTTGTAACCTCATTGTTTTATGGAAGTAGTTTACTTCTTTATTTCGTAAAAGAAGAAGACTGGTTTGAAAAATGGCGTGAACAAGCGGCACTGCCTGGGTTTATTCATTTGTCTATAATATGCTCTGTTATTGTTATGATATGTTCTATGATTTATCACTCGACGTTGTTTGAGGTTACTGGATGTATTGATTGCTTTTTTGCGTCGGTTGTCTTTGTGTCGGTTACAATGTCGGCATTTGGGGTGGGGGTGGTGGTTCAGTCGTTGGTATTGGTGTTATTGAGTATCGTGTATATTATGATGTGGCGGTATAGCACCCGACTCGCGGTGATTGTGGTGGGTATTGTGTTTCCGTTTTCGATGTTATCGTGCTATAAGGCACCATTGTATTATGGCGTGATTGTAGGTTTGTTGCTTTTACTTGGAATGTTGTGTTTTATATTGGATAGAATGGGATATGCTCCGCTTCATTCATTGTGGCATATTTTTGGAGGGTGTGCGATATTTGCGACGCTGTATAATGTTGTTGTGAACGGTCCTCTCTCGTCCGATAATTCCGCTTTCTCACTCGTCCGATAATTCCGCTTCACTTCGTTTCGCTCCATTACGTCCTCGTTCGGGTTCTCACTCCTCACTCCTACGTAATTCCGCTTCGCTCCATTACTTCGTCGTTCGGGCATCGCTTAATGAATCCGACGTCTGATTTATTCATAAGTAATCATTGAGTTGTTTATAATTCAACTTAAGATAGAGGAAGACCCGAACGAGGGAATTATGGAGCGAAGCGGAGTGAAGCGGAATAATGGACGAGTGAGGACTCCGACTAAGGAAAAGTGGAGAAACCGAACGAGGGACGAGTGAGGGTTCGAAACGCCTTCCTTAGGAGGAATCGATATACCTAGCACATTCTTCTAAAGTCAACTTGAATTTATTCATTGTATTCAATTCATTCATATGCCGGATGATATCTTCCATTTTTCCTTCGCCGTGGACTTCTCGAGAGACGCTTTTGAGAGAATTGACGATCTTCGCATTCACCCACTCATCCATATTTGAAATGATTTTATTATAATGATTATAATGTGAATCCATATTCAGGGATTTCTGAGTCTTCGTTGTCAGTTCTTCCTGACGCTTGGCGATGGTGATAATATCGCCGTCATTTTCGTCTTCGAGAGGGTCGGTGCCGCTGCCGCTGCCGCTGCCGCTGCCGCCTTTCTTGGAATTCCGGTTGCCGAGACCTTCAATCATCCCAATATGATTACGGAAAATATACTGGATTGTTACTAGTGCGACGATGATAAAGATGCCTAAAACGACGTATTTGGCGAGGGTGTCGGTGGATTGGTCATTCGGGTTTGGGAGGATGGCGTTCATTTATGGCAAGGGGGGGCAATGAAATGGAATATTTAAATTGAAATGATGTAATACTGAAATAGTATTAGATTATTTTATTAACGGTGACGACGACTTTTGCGGCGTTTGATTGTGCGATTGTGTTTGCGATATGATTTGCGGTGCTTGATTGATGATTTTTTGCTTGAATGTTGCTTGCGCTTATTGCGACTTTGATAATTACGTGTATGGCGGTGAGGTTTACGGTGTGTTGGTTTTTTTGTGATTGGATGACCGCCTTCTTGTTTAGTCGATTCTGTAAACAATAATGCCTTAGGTTCTAGTATCCCTACGAATTGATTATGTGATGGTGGTGGTGATGGTGGTGGTGATGATGTCGGTGTCTGCCCCGGCGACGGAATACTATGTTCAAAACGGTCTTCTGTCATTGCTGCTGCGTGAGAGGGAGTGCCAATTCCACTGGAACTGGCACTATTGGCCAGGTTAGTGGCCGATCCTTGTAATTGGGGTACTGAAAAAACTGATGGGGCAACTCGTGCATCTTCGATTTGTGCCTGGGTATGATTAGACGGGTCTGGTGAATTTGATAATATATATGATTGTTGAAGTAATCTAATTATATCTGTATCTATTTTTAAACTTTTCCCAAAACTATCGGGAATCATATCTATAATTACTTCATTTAATAAGAGATGCAACATGAATAATACTTCTATTCGGTCAGAATCAGTAATATTTTCTTCTGGATTAGATGTTTCTCCATACAAGAGAAGATTTGTTAGGGAAATTACGTCTTTGTCTGGACTAGGAAAAGCAAGAGGAGGAGAAGCAAGAGTAGGAGAAGGAGGAGGAGGATAAAAACGTTTTCTAGCTTCAGTAAAATTAACAATTATTGTACCTAGATGTTTGTGTTTGGATGATTTAAGCAACGGCAGTGGTAGTAGTCTTTCGGGTTCTTGTAATTCTAACAACATCGGCTTCAAAAAGTTCATAACCGCGACAAACAAGGCCTTATCATTCAGAGGACCAACACTATCAGATAATTTAGCAATACCCGCATACACAGACAATAACATTTCAATATCGGATATCTCTAGCACGGTGTTTTCAATTATTGACTTTATTCTGTCGACGGAATTAATAATATCCAATGATATAAAGTGACATCGAGTTTCCCAATAATACTCTTTATCTTCGTTGGGTATACCATTTTCAAACAGTTCTTTCACGGACTTTTCTTTACTGTTTCTCATTATATGCTCATTAAGTTCTAACCTCAACAACGATAACCCGATATTTTCTGGTGCTGGGGGTGGTGCTGATGCTGCTTGGCGATGGCTTGCCCCAATTTTCGGAGATAAGGACCTGGTGATGACTTCTTCTAGCTCAATTTCACGGCGTAGTTCGGCTATTCTATTTAATCTATATTCTCCCAAGTTTGACAAATAATATCGTAATGTTTTTGGGTTTATTTGAGTACTAACTATTTGTCTTATTATTTTTAAATGTGATTCACCTGTAAAAACTGCGTTTTTATCCGTAATAAATTTGTTTCGTATAGTCTCGTCAATCAAATTTGTTTCAAGTGCTTCTTTAATTATACTATTCTCAATTACCTTGGTTCCTCCTGTTTGGATTATTTTTTTGCTAACTCCTCCTCCAATCCTACTAGCGTTATGACGTAGTGCTCTACTTGATTCACCAGCTGAGTCTTTCCAAAGAGTAAAAACTGTCAGAGGAATAGACGACTCATTTAATTTATAAACATTTAAATGACCGATATTTGCATATTGGCTAGGTTCTTGTGTAGTGCTTACACATTTGTTGTTTTCGTCTTTTGAAATATAAACAATTAGTTTTGATAAAAATTTAAAATATAATTCGCGATTTTTTGGATCGGCCAACAATTTAACAATATCTGTGGCGACATTTGTTGCGGTAGAAATAATGTAGTCTGTGTTCGGGGCTATGGCGTTGCCAAGTTTTGTGATACCGACACAATCAAGAGCATCTATAACATCTGGTTTATTAAAAGCAGCAGCAGCAGCAGCAAGAAAATCATCTATAACATCTTGTTTATTAAAAGCAGCAGCAGCAAAAGCAACATCAAATCCACTATCCATACCCTCAGCAA
>Ga0247722_10001717_pt1 | contig 11866 bp, 2 predicted proteins | sample MSEWelMarce3H_FC_FD_189094 | JGI IMG/M metagenome (GOLD analysis project Ga0247722, IMG submission 189094) | Subsurface sediment microbial communities from gas well in West Virginia, United States - MSEEL Well Study Marcellus 3H_FC | ecosystem: Environmental > Terrestrial > Deep subsurface >... | reverse complement strand
AGGGCCAGTAGGACCTGCAGCTCCGCCAACAGAACCGCCATCAGTAATAGTACTGGCTGTGTTGAGATACACCAGAGTATTATTAGAGTATAAGCCGATATTGCTGTTAAGATTCAAATTTGCTTCAAAATTAATATATGGGTTGCTGGGTGTGAAATTGCTGAAATTATCAGCAAAAATAGTGTGTGTTGTAGTATCAATCATTGTCTGGAGATTTGCGACCTGTGCTTGAAGTACAGTGGTAGCATCGGTGCCGCGAATATCAGAGGCAACATTCTGAAGAGGAACAATATTGACGATAAAGGGACTTGCGTTAGTAGCCATGCTAGTTATCTTATAGGTATCATTTTAGATCACTCCTTTCCGAAAGGGCAAGCGAGCTCAGAATAGTCTGCAGGCGGAACCACCTCTACAGAAATGACATCGCGTGCCCAACTGCCGATAAGATCCTCACAGGATCCCTTATAGTCGCCGCCACCGCGCCCGTTACCCTCGGCTGTCAGAAGGGAGAGGGGGTGAAACACTCTGCCGGCCTTTGTAACGTATTGCTTCTTTGTGTGATTCACGATGAAGTTATGTGTGGCCATTATGTCGCAATAGTCTACTGGAAGATGAGGCATATACTCCTTATTGTCGCAAAGGCTATAGAGATTCTCCTTGGAGTCGGGCTCGGGATCGGCATAGTCGCCGGCCCAGACAAGACGGGTCTTGTAGAAGATGCCGAGAGGGCTCAGCAGAAACTCGACGGCTGCTAGGAAGGTATTGTGGATGTAGGAGTGCTCTACGAGCTTCATTCCGTTATTGAAGGTGAATGCGCGAATGGCGGCGCGGATAAACTCCTTATCGGTCTCATTGGTCTTATCGGCGAGAAAGACTGCATTGTAGTACTGGCCCATGGTGTGATATTCAGAAGGTCAAGTTGATATTCAATTTTTGCGCGCATTTAAGGCACAAAGAGCTGATGTTTTTTGCGCGCTTTTTAAAGTTTAAAGAGATTATCCTTTTTTGCGAACTTTTTTTCTAAAAAAGTTCAGTCTAAACCCGGATTCTTTCTATAAGACAAATCACTCCCTACCGTAGACATGGACCAAGATGCAGATCTTGATTCACAGTGGACTGATGAAAATAATGCTGGTGCAAACTATGCAAATTTCGCCAGACAGCTTCTCTATGACCGAACAAGCTACATGGGCAATAATTCCTATTATGCTTCTTACTCAACTATTGTAAATCGTGGTCCACAGAATACACTCGTTGAGTTTGAAGATAAGCTTCCGGATAGTGCTCTGAAGCCTTATGGCAACACGAAATTTGAAACAGCACGTAAAGATCAAACTACACTCTTTTTAATCGACTCAAAAAATCGTGATAGGACAGCATATCCTCAACCAACATCCTTCACCTTGAAGCCTCCGCGTGTTTATCAGAATGTGGCAAGTATCCAAGTAACGGAAATCAAGCTCTTATCATCATTCTTCTATTTCAGGTTAGCAAAGGGTAATACTTTCTTGCCTGTTATTGAGCGAGGTAGAGAAAATATAAACAAATTCTTAGGATTCCCTCTGACGTATACTGTACATGTTGCTGAGGGCAGTTACAATATCGGTGATCTGCTTAATACATTACAGATTCAAATGAATTACACGCCACTCTTCTATGATTATCCCACGGGATTTGCAGGGTTTGTAAATGCCTTCACAGCAAACGGTGACTTGAGTGTGAATTTCAATCAGCCTGGTGACACATACTATGATGCTCTCAATAAGAAGTATGTCACTAATCCGACGATGGATCAGATTACATCATATTACTGGGGATCTCGCTATGCTGGTCTGACGCAGTATACAGTTGATCAGGTGAAGGTTGCCTACTACTATCCTGTGCTTTATGAGGTCTTCTTAGATACCACCGACACTCTTGTATATCCCTTCTTGAATCTGAATCTCCCTCCTGGTCTACTAGAAAATGGCGACACAGTTTACACACATATCATATTTAATTCAACAGGTATCAATGACCCAATCCTCTTATATTTAATTGATCAGAATATCACACTCCTAGATACATATAGGCTCCATCACACATTTCGGTTCTATCTGATTAACCGATATCAGGTCGCATACGATTCAAATAGTCTGAGAGTGAATATTGTTACACTCTCCCTAAATACATCTCTGATTAATCTGATCAATCTGACCAATGCCAGAAATCTGACGACTATCATTCAGAATCTGGGTCTAACACCACAGGGATTTTCTAACACTTCCAACACTCTGAATCAGGCAAAGGTAGTGTTTGCCGACATGTATAACTACATTCAGACCCAGCTCACGACCTACTTTGCTGTGAACTATGCAACCTTTGCTGCTCAATACTTTCTCAATACGTCTAATGTGATTTTTATCCAGAATGGTCTGAATGCTGAGGGTGTGCGTACTGGCTACACGACCGAATACTTGCAATCAGGCCAGCAACCCATTGCGTCCACGGTTGCTTTATACTCTAATTCTCCAGGCTACTGGCCGAATTTCATCTCAGCAAATACCTATGTCTCAGGAATGACATCGCCTCTTGGAGGTGGTATTAATTCGGACGGTATCAATCCCTCAACCTCAATGTTACCCTACAGTATAACATCAAGTAACTTCCAGTTTGGTCTTCAGACAATTGACTCCTCTAACTATTTCATTCAGACATCTAGGGCTACTAGGAGTGTAGACTGCCTTGCGACTATACAGCCTGCTCAGTACACCGTATTCAAGTTCAGATCTCAGGTACGTCAGACCCTACAGGTTGAGACCTTGCCACTTCCTTACTACTACCGATTTGCAGGATACAATCAGGAGGGGTTTATCAAGGGAATCTTAGATCCGAATAATTCAAATGTACCGCAAATATATTTTTCCACACCCTACCAATTCCTCTATCAGTCAACGAATCAATTGATGGACTCATCTAATTATAATAGTGTACAACTGGAAGATATTGCATCACGTCCCTTTCAGGCAGCCTTTGTTTCTTCGCCAATCCTCACCTTGAATGTTCAGAGTAATTTTGCGCAATTAGAGTTTATTGCGCCGTGGCCACCTGGTGTAGTCAGTACGGGACTCTATTGCTATAATACTTCTTTGTCTTTCGTTGGTGTGAATCAGGCTAGTCCTACAATTAGTACTAATCTCGGAACGAATGTGCAGGCGTATGTGTATCACGACAGGGCAGCCTTCATGGCGGATCTGGCAACACCCTACAGAAGAAAGGAGAATCCACTTCATTATATAATTTCCAGCTCAGCTACTACCGATAGCTCAGATCTAACTATAAATATCAGTACATTCTCAGGACAGCGCTATTACTCAATCTTCAGAAGTGCAGGTCTCTCCTTTGCGAATATGTCTTATCGACCTGTAGTCTATACTGACACGAAATATGTGAATATCCGAACAGACTATATAGATTTCAGCCCCTTTGATAACCCTTCAGTAGGATCAAATCCGACGAACTTTCCCTTTGTAGAAAACTACAACTCCAATTACTTGCGGCTCCCTATTGGATCAACCTTGCAGGGGATTGATCCCTCAGATCCCAGATATAATATTAGTGTGTCAGTAAAAGGAAAGCCAATTGGCTATGATATATCTGGTGTTAGCGACGACTTGACTGACTATCGCGGCTATATCAGTGGGCAACCAGGCTTTATTCCTGATACGATTTTCCGCATAGATCCCATTAATACCTTTACATTCCAGGCGATTACTCCCTTTGATCCGGTAACAGGCTCTTATTTCGATGAGGGAACCGAAAATAGTATTTTAGAGCCAGAGACAAATGAAGTGTATAATTACAAGGGGACCACCGCGTCTCAGTTAAAAATAGTCCATTGGTATGATGACTACTTTATTCCGAAACAATTAGATGACAACATCACGACGACCAGTACGATTGGCTTCTCGCCCTATGTCTGCTCTATTCAAGATTATGTGACAGGATATCCTATTGGTACAGATGGAAATATATTGTTTGGCCGAGGAGTCAATGCGATTGGCTTCTTACCAACTGACGGCGTCTACAACGTGAGCTCATTCACATTCAAGAGTGCAATCTACCCTCTAGGAGGCAGCGAACCGACGGTTGAAGATCCTAATACTGCTATTCAGTACATGGGCGTTTTCACGGGATCTTACTTGGCCAGTAAGTTCATCGCCATTTCTAGTGCGCTAACCGTCTTGAAATTCACGCAAACTAAGGTATATGCGCCCTCTACCCTATCAAATACACCAGGCTTTGGCGTTGAATTTGGAACATGGTATGAATTCGGATATGATCCTAGCTTTGTTGCAGAGAGTAATGTGAATCTTAATGGATATACACAGGCTAGTAATGAGCTGGTGAGCTATGATTCCATGTACTACATGGTACCCTTTAATGCTGCAGGCTCCAATCTGACCTTTACAAATCTTACAGGGAGTCTACTACCCTATCCTCTTACACAGGTAGTCAGCACAGGCTCATCATACTTTGGTCAGACGGTAAAGTCTATTGTAGGTACTACACCTCAACGGCAATATATCATGCCGTCAACCGTTGCAAATCCTTATGCGCCTTACGGGCCGCAGGGTCTGATCCCCTACACTCAGTCGCAGTATGAGCAGTCATTGCCAATTATGACTAATTCTATAGGGTTCCGTGAGTTTCAGAAGTTGGTGGTAAATCAGTTTGCTCTATTCCCTTTCAGGACCACCTTTTCTAATGTGCAGGGGGTAATCACAGCTGCAAATGTCGGTATAACCACATTTATGTCGGAGTATTATGATACCCTGTATCTGGTGAATTCTCTGTCAAATACCACTAATATCTCTAATGTCCTATTTACAAATCAGGGTGCCACATACGCTAGCTCAATCAGCACAACTATTTCTGTCCATGGAGGTAACTTATCCTCTATGCAGTTCTTACTAAACGCGCCTAGCACCTTGAATAACTACCCCTATGTCGGATTATCAAATTTCTACAGTACCTTTCTCTTTCAGAATATGGATGCAAATGGAGCAAATTCAAATATAACCACAAGAAGGCTAAATTTAGATCTGAATGTTAATACACCCTTTATCACTGCTTGGCTTTGGGGAGGTGGTGGTGGTACATGGACTGGTTCACCTCCAGTGACTGCAACATCAAATCAAATGGGTGGTGCAGGTGCCTATGCAAAGGTTCAGATTAATATCCAGACTCTGGCGAGCCAATATGGTGTTTCCACCTTGTATTTAGTGGTTGGTAAGGGCGGTAATCGTGATAACGCCACATTTACAAGTAACGGATCTATACAGGGGTATGAACAACCGAGATATGGTGGAGGCGGCACATCATTGATTGAGACTGCTAGTAATTCACCTGCAACTAACAACATCCATGTACAGGGCGGCGGATTCACAGGAATCTTCCTAGGATCCAACCTGACAACAGCTCTGCCTCTTATCATCGTGGGTGGTGGTGGTGCTGGCGGTGCATATACTATGGGTGGCCCTGGTGGTTTTGGTGTTACACCTATTCCTCTACCGGTTGAGACATTTTCAATCAGAAATGTAGAATTAACAACACTTGTCTTTGATAAAATATTAGCTACATCTGCATTTGACTTCAGGTCAGTATACCCAAATCTATTCCCTGTTACTAGGGGTGTATCATTTAGAACAAATCCGCCAACAATTACCCAAGATCTAGCAGTAGCAACATCATGGCTCATAGATGATGATTATGGAACTTTGTCACAAGCAAGCCCATTTTTAAATAACCAATTCTATACTGGTCTAAATGGATTTACTATGCGTCTTGGACCTGAAGGTCAACAAACGCCACTACCAGACCCGGTTGGTCTAAATCAGTTTTCTTTGACCTTTGGTTCAAATATTTCCTCTATTGGAAAGGTCAGAATATATAGTGGTCAACCTACTGGTAATGGATCACTGCCTATTGGGTTTGCAGTATATAATGATGCTAATAAGAGTCAGATGCTGTATTCTAATTTTGCATGGGATGTTACAGGCTCTGTTGGAACCCTTCTCTTGTCAAACTATGCATTTACTCCTGCAGCGCCTTCAACCGTTGTACAGGTTTGTTATGAATTACCTATAACACAAGAAATTATTAATACGCCGCTTGCAACATCTGGATGGGTAGCGTGTGGTGTAAACAAGACCCAGTTTGATACACTACAATACAGTCTAGACGGTTCTAACTGGGTAAATATCCGATCTCAGACAGGGCCTCCAGGCTTTGTAGCGTTAACAAGCACAACCTCAGTTGCATTTGCGGGCGCAGTAGGAAATCAGTGGTATGCATGCGGATCTAATACGATTTTAAGGAGTTCTAATGGCCTAGACTGGTCGGCCAGCGGTATAACTATCCCATACACGGGCGGCTCTCTGAATACTCTGGCAGTGGGATCTAATTATGTGTTAGTTGGAGGGGCACCTGCTGCAGGCACATCTAATTCAATCTTGAGAACGATAAATGGTACGACCTGGTCTTATACGACAAATAGCTTTGGATTCAATGTTACCAATCTACGTTATACCATTCCGTTAGTCTGGGCGATTTCACCTATTGCATCACCATCGTTGAAATATTCCTTAACTGGTGAATCGTGGACGAATGTTGCTACTGGTGTTGGTATTCTGACAGGTGCTAGAGATATTGCCTTTGATGGCCTAACCACCTATGTAGTGGCAATGGGTACTGGCGCAGCACCTCTGAACTCACCACTAGTCTATGGAGCAGCCCCCTCAATCTTCCTCCCTCCAACGGCTTGGACGGCAGCATTTAACATGAATCTGTCGAATTTCACTTGTAACAGTGTCTGTTATGGCAACGGTGTCTTTGTTGCTGGTGGTTCTACGAGCGATGGCACGTCACCAATGAAGTGGAGTGCTGACGGTATAAATTGGTTTGATACAGATGTGATCCCTCAGACACCAACTGTATTTGCTGCTGCACGGGTCTTCCAAACTACACCAGACTCATATCATCCATCGGGAACAACTCGGTATCCCTTTTTCGCTGGTCCTAGATTATATGATATGATTATTTTTAATATCACCTTTGATTCCAATAGTGGCTCATTTCTATCATCAGGAAGAGGAACTACCCTATATTTTGGGGGTGCTGCAGGTAATAATCAGCTATCCATTATGAGAAGCATTAATGGTCAAAACTGGTCTCTGTCCTTTCAAGGAGGATATAATAACAATCACGATAATAGTGGGATCTTTGCTGCAGCATTATCTGGAGGATATGGCCCCTTGACGATCGTACCTAATCTTTCTACACTATATATTGAAGCTGCAGTATTTTACGCTGAATTTTCAGCAATTGCTGAAATAGAAGTGTATTCTAAAGGCTTTTTGCTACCTTCGCAAACCGCTTCTAATACAGTATCAACAGTATATGACAATAATTTAATGACATATTGGTGGCCTGATGAGAATACAGTGAAAAACAAATCACTAACTAATTACACTCTAACATTGAATTTATCAACGCCACAGGCATTGCTAAGTAAGCTCAGATTTTTTACTCCAAATGATTCTAGCAGATATTTTACTGGCATGACTATGAGTCTAGATAACACCGCGAATAATGCATTTAATGTCCCTTTAATAACTCCTCTAGATTTCCAATATGATCCTGAAAATAATGTGTCATACTATGATGCGATTTTTGTTCCACCTCTCTTCAATATATCAACAGTATATATGAATATTATTAAGACAACTGTATCAAGCCTTCAAATAAATGAAATCCGCGCTGAAAATGATCCCAATAAGCCTATTAATTTTTATACGCCAAATAATATAACCTTTGCTTATGCAACAGCGGATGGATTTCCTGATAATACTGATACCCTACCAGGAACCTCTTTAACATATATGACAGATGGTAAATTAACTACACAATGGAGAGCTGCATTCAGACCAAATCCAGGGTTTCCTGTAAGCTGCACCTATGAGATAAATTTTTCATTTAATACGCCAATACCTCGCATTAATTTTATCCAGTTTTACACTGGCGCATATGAATTTGGATTTAATGGTAATGGTGTAAGCGGTGTTGTAGTATATGCTAATTCAAGCAAGTCCTCTATTTTATATTCTAATGTGTTGACACCACAATATACCTCATTAGGTGTAAATCAATATGGATATCAAATGATTGGATTTAATATTATCCCTTACACAGATGTTTCCGATATCTATATAGAATTTATTGCTAATACAGTGAATGATGGGCGCCCATTGGCGATTAATGAGATCTATTTTGTGAATGTAGGTCTCAACTTGGACACCCCTGCAGGCTATACTGGTGGAACAATCACTGCCATGCAGCGCACTACTGTGGCAAATCGGCTATATGATGGTGGTGGTGGATCGAATGGAATTGGTGGCGTAGGGGGTGCAGATGTATATACTTCAAATACTGGGCCTACTATTCTTGCTAGGAATGGTCTGAGTGGAACATATCTGAAAGGCGGTAGTCCATCATCAGCTGGTGAGAATGGTTCATCTTATTCTAATATATTATACGGTGCTGGTGGTGGCGGCGGCGGCTATTATGGTGGCGGTGGCGGTGGCATAGCTTCTTATAATGTGTCTGGACGTAGCGTCTATGAGGGTGGCGCTGGCGGCGGTGGCGCAGGCTACTTCATCCCTTCTACGAATCTGATCACACTTTTGGACTATGGCGTGGCAGTTCCTGGAAACGTGATTACACAGACTCCTTCCAACTATTTCCCTCCTAAGAAATCAGTACAAGACGCTCTAATTGGATCAAATCAGATGGTCCCTTACACAAATTCACTGGGATATGGTGCAGGTGCTACTCAGATAAGTGACACTGGTCTTGGTCAAGGTGCACATGGCGCAATTGTCTTGAATTTTGACGCGCCTGCAGTTGTTCAGCCTATCGGTCGCGCAAGTCAGACGCCGGCCTTTGTGGATGGCTCTAAACTAGGATTGTTCCAGGCACCGATTTCCTATGAGAGCGACACACGCATCTTACCCTTCACTGCCTATAAGGATTCTATACAGTTTTCACCCTTCTCAAACTACAATTGGGTCTGGTACAAATCATATCTGGACCTCACAGGATCTACACTAGATTTCAGGACGATGAAGGCGACAACTCAGGCACCTGAGCCTCCCTTGAGAAAGTATCCAGGACTTCCTGCAATCGTATATACATCGATAGAAGACCAGTTTTACAATGTCAGCAGCTTCTTCAATGGTATAACTGCTACAGCTACGCCTATCATAGAAGGTCTAGAAGTGAGCTTTCAACTCTTCAATCAGTATTTTATTAATACACCTTACACAGATCCCAAATACAACACATATACACAGGTCTATTGCCTATTGGACTATCTGAGAGGCCAATCCAATCTATTGAACCCGCACGTGGACTCTATCACATCACCGCTCAACAGGGTATTTGGAGGATTACCAGGACATGGCTACTGGGCAAACCCCTTTCTCACAAATGTCAGCTACGTGGGCTTTGATACGGCACCGAGTCTCCAACCTCCTTTTCAGCTATCAACAATCAGTGGAAGCTCAGATTCGGTTACTGCCTTCTACTGTCTTGCCTTGGAACAGAATCTCAGTAGTGGCGTCTACACAATGAAAAATATCATGGCATACAAGCCCACCTTGGCAGATGCGTCTAATTATGGATCTAATTGGCTAAAGGTGACACAATTCAATGAATCTTATATTGTAAATTCTCTGTCAAATTCCTATATTGCCAGTAATATTCCAGTACAGCCATATACTCTCCAGAGTGCTATCGGAGGTAACTTGCCCTTACTAAATTACAAGGTCTACACTGCACCTGTACCAATCGGTAATAAGATCGCCCAAGCACCTATACAACTGATCAATGACTTTCAGGGGCAGTATGCTTACTTGTATACCTTTCAGAATTTCAATCAGGCAGATCTAAGTACTATACATTTCACACAGATTCCTCTGACCTCTAGTATTATACAGGTCAATCAACTGAATGTAACCAATCTTTCCAATGCAGCGAGTAATATTATTGGCACAGTTGTCTCAGAAAACTATGGTACAGCTGGAAGCCCCAGTACTAACTTGCAGGCAGTAACACAATTCGGCTTCAATCTTGATCCAGCGAATCTTAACCCTCTAAATCCTATACTAAACTTCAATACTGGACCCTCTAATTATTATAATAGATACTCGGTCAATTCGCCTATTAAGGCTAGTAATGTGGGCAAGGGTCTCACCGACTATATTGGCAACCTGTTTGTAACTGATAGGCTTGGCACGTCTAACTTATATGAAAATGTGTGTACAATTCAGATCTTTCAGCAGCCCTTTTCTAATCAGAATATCAAGTCTGCAAGTCCAAGTCTAATTCTCAATGAATACCGGTCAGGTAATTCCAATCCCTATTATGACTATCTAGTGTCACGATCTCAGAATATCTGGCAGCTACAGGGTACTCAGAATCTGTCAACGATTTTCGGGGCGAGGCTAATCTCACCCTATGATTTCACAGTTATTACAAATTTCGCTAATCAGATCTTCTATCCCAGTCATAAGATCATTCTGAATAAGACTGCCACGGGTACTAACCCTATTCAGAATACAACTGACCTTACAAACTATCCTTCTTATCCTAGAACTCAGTCATTCTTTTATAAGAACTTCTCATCACTTGTACAGGATATTAGTGGGCAATTCGCTCTAGAAAAGTCGTCAAACTTTGAATTTGCTGATACACAGTTTGCAGGATACTTCTTCAACTCTTATATTCAGAATATTAACATGGCCGAATCAACTAACTTTAATAATGCTAATAAGGACAGTTTCAATTATCTGGCAATACGCGCCTACTCACCATCTGAGAGTTTCAAGTGCCTCGTCCGTTTTTATCTGCCTGGTCGATACGATTTCGGCTATATTTCTCTGAAGGATTTGTCAAATGAGATCTTGACCCTACAATCGAATACGAATGTGAATCCTGATTACCTGGATATTCTGGGTGAATTCACTTCGTCATTTGCTATAACACGTGTCTTTGGTGGTATTGGTCTACCTGGATATAGTGGTTCAAATATTACAACTGTGACCTTTGGTGATTTCCTGAGTAAATACAGTTCAGTTCAGGGCATTATTACATCTAATTCTGGTACTATCAATACGGTGATCAATAGTGTAATTGCTGGTCAGAAAGCGCTAATTACGGGAGATTTGCAGTACATTATACCTGCATATGTGGCTAGCCGAGAGAGGGTGTATGACCCTCTGGAATTCAGTCTACCCTTTTCTACTATAATCCAGGCATCGAATCGTACTATTGAAGAGTATGGAATGGGATACAATCTGGGCTTTTTTCAGAAGGATACAGGCTTCAATACAAATCAGAGAGCAGGGTCCTTTTTTAAGATCTTAGATGACTATATCTATATGAAGATGAATCCTGAACACAACATGAACCGTTTAGATATTAGCAGACAGGAGGATTATTCAGTAAGTCATGACACTCAGGCAGAGTCTCGGCTCTATAATTGTAAGTTGATCTTGAATAACTTTGGTACATATGCGACGACCTTGGTTCAGAATCCAGTGCTATTTAATCCACCTATTGGAAAACTCGATAAGTTGATCTTTGCTTGGTATGATAAGACTGGAGCGCTGATAAATAATGATGAATGTGAATGGAGTGGATCTATTCAAGTTGTTGAGACGGTTGACGTGGCAACGGCTGATTCTGTGATTCGTAAAATGTAAAGCGCTTTTTAGAAAAAAGCGCGCAAAAAGCTAATCAACCTTTTGGGCACTTTTCTTAAAAG
>Ga0247722_10001716_pt1 | contig 11866 bp, 23 predicted proteins | sample MSEWelMarce3H_FC_FD_189094 | JGI IMG/M metagenome (GOLD analysis project Ga0247722, IMG submission 189094) | Subsurface sediment microbial communities from gas well in West Virginia, United States - MSEEL Well Study Marcellus 3H_FC | ecosystem: Environmental > Terrestrial > Deep subsurface >... | reverse complement strand
ATTATCTCACGACTCGTCAAGTTTGTCAAGTACAATGGTAATTAGGTTTTCACCTGTGACGTAAAACTTTTCACCGTTTATATCAATTCGATAGGTACGGTCTGGATAAATTGGATATTCAAATGTCATAACTATATTATAGCGTATAATGGATAGTATGGCAACAATTGTAGATATTGACGACACGCTCCTTCGGAACGGTACTCAACCAATCCAAAGGACCATTAACTATTTAAAGACCCTGCAGGGTCCAATCTACATTGTTACTGGACGCAACCCCAAACAGAAAGCTGAAACCGTGAGAGCACTTAGGTCTGCTGGTGTACGATACTCACGTCTTTATATGAACCCTGGTCCATTGTCGGACAATGAATATAAATATGAAACCGCAAAGCGTCTTAAGGGAGTTACGTTAGCAATTGAAAATAATCCAGATGCAAGAGCAGGATACCGCAGAGCAGGACTTAAAACCCTGGATCCTGCTACCTTGCCTGATGTTAAAAAGATGTGGACAATCTGGTAAGCTAAGAAGCCATCAGCTCTTCTGTACGAGTATAAGTTCTGGCTTTATGACAGTTAGAACAAACAACGTCACATTTCTTAATCTCTGCCCAAGCCTTGTCCCATCCATACTTTTTTAGTACGTGGTAGACATTACCAAACTTCTTCACGCCTGGTCTGTGGTCAAATTCTAAAACATAATGGGGGTAGAAGATGCCGCAATCAAAGCAGCCTTGATCTTCTTTATAACCTTGTAACTTTGGAAGGTGTTCAGTTATACTCATTACATCTATTATACCAAATGATATAATAAAGTATAGAAAAGTTAGGTTAATTTTGGATTACATTTATATGTGCCGTGATGGTAACAATGAAGAGTTAAGGTACTCAATCAGATCTACCCTGGAAAATTTACCAAAAGGTAATATTTGGTTAGTTGGTGGTAAGCCTAAGTGGTACACAGGCAATCATATTTTTGTTAGGCAATATGGTGACGCTTATACTAATGTCAGGGAGCAACTAAAGATAGTTTGTGACTCTACAAAAATATCTGATGACTTTGTTCTTATGAATGATGACTTCTTCACTATGCAAAAAACTGATGTACCAAATTGGAATGGTGGAAGTCTTGAGCACAAGATTGCTAATTTTAACAAATATGCACCAGAAAACCTGTATGTAAAAAGATTATTAAAGACTAATGCATATTTAAAAAAACAAGGTTTTAGGCTTCCATTAGACTATGAGCTTCACGTTCCAATGATAATGAACAAAGAAAAGTTAAAGTCAGTACTAAACACACCATATTTGTGGAGATCAATTTATGGAAACACTTTTAATGTTGGTGGAGATAGTCACAAAGACGTTAAGGTTTATCCTGGAAACAAGCTGTTAGATAAAACAATTTTAGACATTGATACTACAGTTTTTTTATCTACTACAGATGAATCATTTAGAAATATTCAAACATTGATTAGTGAAAAATTTCCAAATCCATCACCATTTGAATTGCACCCTTGACTGGAATCGAACCAGCGACCAACAGATTAGAAGTCTGATGCTCTATCCTCTGAGCTACAAGGGCGTGGTAGGGTGTGTGGGACTTGAACCCACGATCTTCGTGTTATGAGCACGATGCCTTAACCAGCTTGGCGAACACCCCACAGTGTGCTAAAGACTAATAGCCTTAGCAAACACTACTCTAGAAGCCATCTTAGAGGCACTAATAATAGCAATGGGAGCAGCGATACTTAGAATAATACCTGCCCACATTTGAGGATTGGTCCAGGCATACTGCCAGAAGTCAAGGGTGTGGAATCCATTAGCAGCAACTGCAATAGCACCAAACATAAACATACCCCAGAATGCTCCTCCAGATCGTTCAGCCTTTCCATCTTCATCAATACGTGAACGAAGAACAAGATAAGCAATGAGGAATAGAACATACATCAATTCAATGAAGAAGAAGAACAGTGTAGCCATCCAGGGAGCTGCTAGTCCTACGTACTCTGCTACTGCTGTAATACCATTAAACGATACTACCGCCGATGTTCCAAAAGCAATCATAATTCCAACAATCCAGGTCCAAAGAACAATTCCCTGGTCTACCTGAATTTTTGGAGCACGTTTTGCTTCTTGCTTTGCATAAAGATCATTCTTAACCCTCTCTGCCTTTTTCTGGGCAGCAACTTGTGGGCTTACTGTTTTACGTTTTACTGTTGCCATTTTCTTTTCTCCTTTTGGTGGTGCTATTGGTGTTTGTCCAATTACTACCTCCGTTTTATTTTCTTCTAATGGAATTGTTTCCCCAAAGTATGCACGAGGATAACTACTTGAATCTACTGTAACCATATAATTATTATACTCCTAATTGAAATGCCTTGTATGTTTTTGGAAACTCTTGACGTAAAAGTACGCCAATTTCTTTTGCATATTCTTGAATTTCTACTTGTGCATCGTGTGATAAACGTTGCTCTAGGAACGTCAGAATGCTCTGTAGCGAGGCTGTCCAACGCCAACGGACATAAAGACCATAGGCAGGAAGGAATAGACGTGCCTGTTCTGGTGCGATACCAAACTGTAATGCACGATTATAGAGTTCTGTACCCCTGACAACAACATTGATAAGCTCACTAGTGAACTCACTACCGATGTCAAGTCCTACTGGTTCACCACTACCCTGCTTGCTATTCTCAGGAGCACTACGCCACTGATGATCTGCAGGAATGTAAAACAGTTCTGACTCTGTAATGTAACGACGAGATGACTCATTCCAGCCATTCTGGTCATCAATGTGGCTAGATGCAACTGCATACTTCCACCATTGTCGTGCTACAAATAGTGGTGCATAAATCTCGAATGTCATTGCAGCGTGACGGAATGGGCTGGTGTGACCTTCACGAATAAGAAAATCAAGAAGCTTTTCGTCTTTCTCGCTAAAATCTAATGATTCTTTATCGTAAGATACACGAGCAGCATTGACAACAGACAGATCACTGCCCATCTTATCTACTAAACGAACATAGCCGTGACCTAATACACCACTGCTACTGCTCATTCTCACCTCGTGTAATGAGTCCACGCTCAAAGAGTACCCCTACAACTAAGATTTCACCAATGTTTTCTGGTGCTACATCTGGAAACTTAGACGCTATAAAGCGAAACGTATCCATAAATAGTTCATTTGAAGTCAGCTCTTCTACTACTTCATCATTTGTTTGTGCCATATTAATAGCCTTCCTCGTGTGTTACTCCGTGCTTTTCGTCAATGTACTTGTGTACCTTGCGGAATGCAACAAATCGTCCAATCATAAATGCTATGCCAAACTCAATCAATGCCCAGAAAATCTCTGATGCAACGTGTGCTGGTCCAAACATAACCTCGATAAATTCTTCTGTATGCACTGTCTCTCCTAATGGTTATTGTAATCAATTTTACCATCTACCTTGAAAAAAGTCAAGTCCCTCACACCGAAATCCGCTACACGAGGCACGGTCTTATCATTTGGGTAACTAGTCCATCCTAAGATAGTGTGAGGGACAGTTCTATTATACACTAAAATTAAGGTAGTGCTAGAAATTTAAGATGCCCTAAGTGTATTAATTCTGTGCGAAACAATTGTGTCTGTAGGCTTACCGTCACGGTATAGACGAATAACTGCAGCAGGGTTATCTGGAGTTCCATTAATTGTTACCTCTGTTCCTGGGACCTTGTATGATCCATTACGGATAATTCTGGTAATCTTGCCTGTCGCTCTACCGCCAGAAGAATTCCAGCTAACCATTGAGCCTATGCCAATTGCCTTATTAAGATTTGTGTCTGAATGAGTATAGTATCTTCCAAAATCAGCAAACAAAGTTTTATCTCTCATACGTTCTACAATGCCACGTGACCAAGAGAATCCTGCATCTCCACCCCAAGCGTCCCACATAATGCGACCATTGCTAGGATTACTAGTGTTATTAAAATCTTTGCCCTTCTTGTCTACCTCGTGACGTGAGAAGAAAGAATACATACGTCTAACTACACTGAGAGACATTGAGCGTCCTGCTACGATATCTCTTGCTCTACCCCATCCAACTGGAGTTCCTGCACCTGTAGCCTTCCCCTGCTCTTTCCATCTAATGGCACGTGCTGCTGCCGACTTCATACCTGCTGTTGGGCTATAGCTTTCTGCTTTAGAAACCATTTCCATTTCAGATTCGTCTTCTTCATCTTCCATATGATGTCCTTGTAAATCATCAAGACGAGTGGCATCCTGATACATCATTCCAATGCTATAAGCAGTTGGTTCCCAGACTCCATCTTCTTCTTCAAAAACTCTTACAGCCATTGCTGGATTTTCTGGTGGCATAGATTGAATTGCATATTCTGTTCCAGGTGTTCCATAAATACCACCCTCAGTCATAATATGTTCTACTTGTCCGTGAGTCATTCCCTCTGTTGTCATACCCATTACATAGTCGCCTTCTTTAATGGGAGAGTCGTCCATAGATTTAGTACCCATAGATGTACCAGAGGTTGTTGCAATAGCTCCTTCGCTACCGCCCATAAAATCGTGAACACCACGCCTATTTTTCTTTGGCTTTGGTGCATAGCTACTACGAACATTGCTTCCAGTAGTGCTATTGCCAGCCTTTCCTTGCGATGGACGCTTTATGCCAGCTCCAGGGTATCTAGGTTCAATGGTGAATGAGGGATTGGCTCCTGCCACTCCGTCTTTTTCTGCATCTGGAACATTAGCGTATAGTGCTTGAAGTTGGTTATCTGCTTCTGCACGAGTAGCGTGGCAACCTACAACTTCTCCACCCTCTTTGACTACAGGATAACCCTTGCAACCATTAGTGCCTTTGCCACCTACTCTGTATGGCATTAGTCCATTTCCTCTTTGAGACTAACACGAAGTTGCCAGCAGAACTTTTGAGCAACACCCTGCTGATCTGCAAAGAAGTTTGCAATAGCATATTCCTGAGCAGCAGTTGCCTCAGTTCCTGCATTCTTGTAAGCCATAATGACCATCTCAAGAATGTTATAAAGATCTTGTGCCATACTCATAGGGTCTGCAGAGACCTCTGTTTCTGGAATTATTGAAAGTTCGACAAAGCGAGAAAGTTTGAATGGAGCATAGCCCTGGAAAATTCTAATCCACTCTGCAAGAGGATCGATGCCAGCGTCAAGAGCTTCATAAATTTCTCCAAAGAGTTCGTGGTACTGTTGGAAATCATCGCCTTCGACATTCCAGTGATATCCGTGTGCTCTAAACTTAGCGTCTACGTGAGTTCCTAAAAGAACTTTTAGTGTATTAATGAGCTGTTCATTCATAAGACAATTATATCACAACTTTGTGGTAAAATTAAATATAACAGAATTGGAGAATGAATGGCTAAAATAGCATTCCTTGGCAACTTTAGGGTTAGCTATACAACGGAAACGCATCACGTGAAAACACTAGAGTCTCTTGGACACAAAGTAATGAAATTTCAAGAGTCTGAGTCTCGTAGTGAAGATATATTAGAGAGTGCTTTAAAGTCCGATCTATTTGTTTGGGTTCATACTCACGGATGGAATACCCCTGGAAAATTTGATATGGAAGAAGTTCTTGAAAAGCTGAAGGCTAAGAAAATTCCAACGATGACATACCACTTAGATCTTTGGTTTGGATTAAATAGACAAAAAGATCTTGATATTAATCCAGTGTACAAAAACATTCAACATTTTTTTACAGTAGATCCTCAGATGGCTGACTGGTTTAACAAAGAAACAAAAGTAGTTGGACATTATGTTCGTCCTGGAGTATATGATAAAGAGTGTACCTTTGAGGCAGCACCACTTAGGCACGATGTAATTTTTGTTGGTAGCAAACAATATCACAAGGAATGGAACTATAGACCAACACTCATTGATTGGCTTACAAGAACATATAGAAGACGCTTTGAGCTATATGGTAAAGATGGAAAAGGCGTTGTTCGTGATCAACAACTAAATGATCTTTATGCATCTACTAAGATTGTAGTTGGTGATACTTTGTCTCCTAACTTTGACTACCCTGGATACTGGTCAGACCGTATCTACGAAACCATTGGTCGTGGAGGATTCTTGATTCATCCATACATTAAAGGACTTGAAGAGGAGTTTACAGATAAAGAACACGTTGTATTTTATGAATACAAAAACTTTAATCAATTAAAGAGTCTTATTGACTATTACATTGAACACGATGAAGAGCGAGAAGCTATTCGTCGAGCAGGACACGAACTTGTAAAGTCTAAGTATACCTACAAAAATAGGTGGGAACAAATTTTGAAGGAGCTTAAGCTATGACAAACATTGATTATCTGATTGTAATACCAGTATACAAAGTAAACTCAAGGGTAAGAGCCTGTATTAAATCACTTAAAGATTACAAACACGTTCTTCTTATTGATAATACTGGAAGAAGAGAGTGTCAAGAATTTTTGAATAATAGAAAATACTTCGGTATTAGGGTTAAGTTTTTTAAGGAAAATATTGGAGTTAATCGTGCTTGGAATATTGGTCTTAAGGAAAGACACGACTGGACCTTTGTAGTATCTAGCTCTATGGTCTTTAACAATGGCTTTGAGCCAATTGCAGAAATGCTTGAGGGTTATGAGGGTCTTATCTTTAGAACAGATCACTCTTGGCATTGTGCTGGACTGTCCAAAGAAATCATTGATCAGGTTGGACACTTTGATGAAAACTTCTTCCCTGGATACCTTGAAGATTGTGACTGGGACTATCGATCAATTCTTAATGGAACAAAAGAATATGGCAACAATGTTATTGATGCCTATTGTCAGGTAAGTGGAGGAGCCACTATTGATGGTGCTCAAGTTATTATTGGACCACTTCGTGAATACTTTGTTTCTAAATGGGGTGGACCTGAATGGAAAGATCGTGATGATCGTTATATGGGATGGGCTACAATCTGGGAAGGTGGAGAGACTGAGCACAACAGAATCTTCCTACATCCCTTTGATAATCCAAACAATCCAATCTCTTATTGGGAGCCACAAGAAATTCAAACACTCAAAGATAGGTACGGTCTATTATGAGAATTGGTTTAATTGCACGTTCAGACAACACTGGTCTTGGGAACCAAACCAAAGAACTTGCGGATATGTTAAATCCAGACAAGATTCTTATAATTGATTCAAGTTCTTTTAATCGTAATGTTCAGTATCATAACAGATACTCTAATTATAACTATAAAGTAAGTAGGGGATTTCCAAGTAATACCCTCGTAAATAATTTTTTAACAAATCTCGATGTGGTAATTAGTTGCGAAACATTTTATAATCCACAATTTGTAAAGCTTGCTAGATTAAATAATGTAAAAACAATTCTTCAATATAATTATGAATTATTAGATTATCATACAGATCCTGGAACGTTATTGCCAGACGTACTACTAGCACCCAGTATGTGGATGCTTGACGATATTAAAAATAAGTTTGGAGATATGTGTAGGGTTCAATACCTACCTCCGCCAACAGACCCATCTTTATTTGAAAATGTTATGAAGTCAAATATAGAAAAAAAACATAAAAGAATTTTACATATTGGTGGCAAACCAGCAATGGCGGATCGCAATGGTACAAATGTTGTTTTAGATATGCTTAACTATTCTAAGGCAGATTATGAATTAGTAATTGCAACACAAGTAAAGTTAAAGTCTAGTTCAGATGATTCAAGGTTAAAGGTTTCTCTCGACAATGTAAAAAATAGACAAGATATGTATAAAAATTTTGACGCAATGATTCTTCCTAGACGTTATGCTGGTCTTTGCTTGCCTATGAATGAGGCACTTTTAAGTGGGCTACCAGTTTTTATGACAGACATTTCTCCAAACAATATTATACTTCCAGATCAATGGCTTGTTAGGTCTGAGCCAAAACAAGAGATTCTTACAAGGACAAAGCTTAAAGTTTATGAAGCTAATGCAGAACAACTTGCTAAAAAAATAGATAATTACATTAACTCAAATGACAATACCAAGGATAAAAAATTAGCATATGAAATTGGTATGAAAAATTTTGCAGTAGAAAATCTTAAAGATAAATATTTTCAATTAATAAATTCATTATAAAAGGGTGGGCTACCGAAGTAACCCACCCCTGTAATGCTAGACTACTTCTTTGCAGTTTTAGCTGCAGCAGCAATATCCTCTGCTGACGGTACGATACCAAATGCTGGATCGTTTGGGTTGACGTAGCGAATAACTACTGGAAGCAATGCAGCCCAAAGTGCATTAGCAAGTTGCATTGGGTCTGTAACTCCTGCGGCATATAGTGCTAGACCAGCAGCCAAGAGGCTACGTCCATATGATGCAAGTAGTGCGACTAGTTGGTTTGTATTCATTTTGTTTCTCCTTGTTTTTCATTTGATTCTGGAAGAACTTTAATTAATTCTGAGTAAGCATCAAAGATTTTATTCATTGGTGGATTCTCATCTATTCTTCCAAATTTGTCGTAGTATTCCATTGTTGGACCTACCGTTTCGACAAACTTATTTAGTGTAGACTGAACTTCTTCAATATATGTAAAAGCCCAATCTCTTGACTTAGATACAAAGCTGACAAATCCATCAGTTTGTACAAGCTCAAGCTTCTGCTTTTCTTCAACTAATTCTGAAAACTTTTTAGCATACGCAGAATTGTCAATTTTAAGCTGTTCAATCATTGCTGATTGCTCTATGTTTTTCATTAAGATAGTAACAATATAGTATGCAACTAAACCAATAGAAGCACAGATCATTATTGTAATTCCAAGACCTGCAAGATCAATAGTCATTAATCCATAGCCTTTCTTGTCAACTGAACAATTGCCCCATTGTCCTCCAGTGCTTTCTTAACTTGTACCATATATTCTATAGCACGGCGTTTGTCGAAGTCTGGAAGACGAAAGAACTGTTGTTCATCTGCGATTACTTCCAAAAAGAACATACCCTCGACAGTATGCTCTGCCAAAGCAACGGTAAAGTTCTCTGGAGGAGTAATAGAGTGGAATGCTCTTTTCATTTCATTTGTATACATTAGTTTTCATCAATCGTTAGATCTTGCCAGGTGTTAGCCCAGTCTTCTTTTGAACGATGGTTGTTAAATTCTTTAGAAATCTTACCACTTTCAAGGTATACCCCTCCCCAGACTCCCCATTCTTTTTGAGAAACACCAACTGCAAAACATTGTCTAGCAACTGGGCAACCACTACATAAAGAGTCAATGGCACGTCTGAGGTTTTCGTCTTCCTCATACTTATCAAAGAATAGGTTAGTGTCATATCCGACGCAAAGCCCATCGTATTTCCATTTTTCACTTTGCATCATCCCTCACAAACTTGGATGGAATTTCCCAGCCATCGTGATTAAGGGTATAGTGTTTCTGAATGTGCCATTGTCCATCAAAGTATAGTCCTTCTGGCTTCATCCATCCAGTTGATGATGCCTTAACTTCTTTGACATCCCAACCATCCCACTTAAGAAACTTATTGTTATCTACAATTGTTTCCATTTGTTCTAGAGAGTTAATCTTCATTACCTTCTCCTATTGTATATATTACTTTTTTGATTTCTGCCGCATCAATGACTGATTGGCATCGAATGCAAGGTTTGCTTTCCCTGTCTATACCCTGAGAATTTACTCTAGCTACATACAGTACAGCACCCTTTACATTCCAATTTGCATCCCTGATTGCATCTACTTCTGCGTGAACAGAACAATGTGTTTTGATGTGCTCAGGTGATACATAATAAGGGTTATTCCGATCCTTATTATAGCCTGTACCAACTACTCGTCCAGACTTTACTACTACCGCTCCGTGCATTCTACGAGACTTTGATTTAGAAGCAAAGTATCGTGCTACGGATAGGTAAGCTTTTTCTTTGTTGCTCAAGTCGCTCTCCATTAGTATCGGAAAATCCCAGCTTCAACATCTTTATCCTCTGCTTCACGAACAAGAGGGGAGACGTTCTCCTTTGGCTCACTTAAGAATGCAAAATAGTCAAGATCAACTATCTTATCTTTTAGTATATTTGCAGAAACCTTAACAAGTTTAATTGATATACCTCGTGATTTTAAACTATTCTCTGAAACATTACAAAACTCTAGTGCCATTGCATTAAGCTTTACTGGTCCTGCAGAAAATACAACAATGCTCTTGTCTTCTTCTGTCATACCAGATAGTGCTACACGCATAGCACGAAGAAACACACTGTAATCATTAAAATTGCGTGTTGCCTGGATGCCCAAAATCATTTGCTAAACCTTCTCTTAGTTTTTCTACAATGTAGATTGTCTGTTCTAATTCTACCTTATCCATACCCATTGTGTCAACTTCAGACACAGTATCTTCATCGACCTGTCCGTTCATTGCCTCTGCAAAATATAAAGTATGGTTTTTAATCCAATAAGCTTTGTCTCCTAAGAATAATATTCTAAGAAAACTTTCTTCATAATGCTTGCTTGCTTGTGATCTTAGTGGTACTTCAATAGTCATTTCAATCATCTCAATAAATGGTGCTACAAGATCAAAGGTATAGGCTTGACTATTTTTTACAACAGTTGGTTTCTTATTAACTTTTTTAATTGAAAAACGATTAAATACAATTAACGTAATTAACGATGTGATTGCCCCTAAGAAATATTCCATATTGTTCCTAATACAATTATACTATTTTTCTAAAGCTTTCAGAACAAATGTTAGTGTCATAAGTAAGCGAGAATCCAACTCCGATACCGCTAATGGATTGAGTGCTTTTTCTGCAATGTGTATCATTGGGTTTTCTTCATCAATGTTAATATTGACAAACCCTAAAACCCAAAGCTCTTTAAGATCTTCATAGAATAATCCTACAGTACTTTCGATTAGTTCTGGAACAATTTCCTGAGCCTTATCTGTCATACGGTATACAAAGTTACCATTGTCGTCAAGGCTGGCTACTTCGACTGCCCCCCTTAAAATGAGATCTTCTAAGCTATTTTCTTCTGGCTCCATTAGTTTTCATCTCCTTTAAGTCTGTTCTGTATAAGCTGTTCACGCTCGTCAATAATTTCAAAAGCAAAGTCTTCAAGTTTTACTTTGTCTGCCTTATTGTAGTGGTGTCCACATAGGAACAACTCTCCTACAACGCCCTTGACGTGTACATACGCCTGTGATGGGCAAGCATCGCATCGATCATTTGCAGTGAGTGTCCACTGCTTGGTCTCTACTTCTATCATTGAATCTCCTACTTATCAGTGGAATAAAATCCGCTACCTTTGAAAGCAACGCCTATATTAGAGTATACCCTATTTAGTGTAGAATTGCAAGTGTCACACGAATACCCACCAGTGGGTTCATTTTCACTGATGGGTCTCGTGATAACTTTTTCTAGACCGCACTTAGAACAAGTGTAATCATATAAAGCCATTTAACTTCCTTGCTTGCTTACTTATGGTTTCTTAACTACTGGCTTAACTGGTGCAGTCAAACTTGCTTCTGCAGTTGTTGCTCCAGCCTCGTCGTGAGTTGGTGTTGGAATTACTGGATCTTCAGGCTTTGCCTCTACAGGGGCAGTAGCAATAGACTTTTCCCATTCAATAAGGTGCTTGAAGAACTTTACAGGCTCGATGTAGCCAGCACCTGTAGCATTCCAAGTGTGGACCTTCCCTTTGTGTAGCTCCCAATGTAGGTGCTTACCAGTTGACATACCAGTTGAACCCATCTTGCCAATTGGGGTTCCAGTTTCAATGGTCTGACCCTTTTTAACTTTAATAGATCCATCTAGCATATGGGCATAAAGTGTTGTGTACCACTCGCCTTTAATTTTGTGCAAAAGAGTAACAGAATTTCCAAATCCAGCTGGATTATT
>Ga0247722_10001715_pt1 | contig 11871 bp, 8 predicted proteins | sample MSEWelMarce3H_FC_FD_189094 | JGI IMG/M metagenome (GOLD analysis project Ga0247722, IMG submission 189094) | Subsurface sediment microbial communities from gas well in West Virginia, United States - MSEEL Well Study Marcellus 3H_FC | ecosystem: Environmental > Terrestrial > Deep subsurface >... | reverse complement strand
ATCTGCTCCAGTTAGTCCGTCCATTGTTGTTGCATAAACGCCTTGCTTTGCAGCAGCGATTGCATTAAGAGCTTGTTCTCTATTCGCTGCAAGAAAGCTAGCATTCTCAGTAGAACTATTATTTGTAAAAAACGCTTGAAGTGCGCTATCACTGATAACTTGCGTTTGTGTAGTTAAATCTGTTAATGATACAAATGGTTCTTTCATCTACAGTAATAATTAGATTTTACACTGATACATACTAATATAAATATACATATCAATCGCCAATGGCATTATTTATTCTTATTTGCTATTTTGATATAGGTAATAAAGCATTCCTACTGCAACAATATTCATAAATCCATAAATCGCTAGTAAATTCCGGGAGGATTGATTTTTATCAATGGTATATTGCATCATCGCAGATTGAATATCGACCTTCAATTGACTATTTTTTAGAAGAGCTGCATTAGCTTGTAATTGCCTTCGACTGCGTTCTAGATCACTATTTACTTGATTTACACCGTCGGTAGGACTGTAATAAAAATCAGATAATGCTTTATTACGCAATATAGATAATTGCTTCATGAGTAAAATAAGGTCATTTAATCTCTGATTTATCTTACTAGCAGCATCTATGGCAGTTTTGTATGGGGAAGTAGGAGCATTTAATGCACTTGAATTTGTTCCAGCATCACTTATATTAGTGGAGGCAACCGTTAAAATGAATGTCATTAATTGATAATACCGATTGTAATAATAGCAATATTCATCTTCTAAATTTGCCCTTAAATTAGATGAAGCTTGTGCATATGCTACTGCCGGGTTAATATTTCCCTGTCCCAACATGCCTGATTCAGTATTTGACAAACCGGGTGGTATATTATCTTTCTTTACATATCCATTATATTTAACTGTACCTACATCTGCTGGTGGAACAGTTACAGGATATTCTCTCCTAAGTAAAACGTCATTAATATGAGTATCTATAATATTAGTGCTTACAGACCCCCCAGATGTAGAAAATGGTTCTCCATTAGGTAAACATTCATAGTATTTTTTGCCTGCTGGATCGACTATTACATTACCAGTAGGACCTAGCTTATCACCACTTGCATTGAGTATTGTTGAATATTTAGCACTCCATTCAGCAGGCCATATATTTGATGCTACAGTTGTTCCATAAGCAACACCTATTGTTGTTGGAACATTAATTGAACTACAGCTCATTCTACTCTTTAGTATTTATTTGCATTTTTTTAGACTTGAAATACAGAACCGCAAAAATGACAAGGGCTACTAGTAAAAGAACTATAACACCTCCAAGGAATAAGGGGTTACTGTAAAAGGGGGTAGATGAAGCCGGAGAAGAAAAAAATCCTGTTATACTTTGGGGTAAGTTAACCTGTCCTGAAAATCCAAATATCTGAAAAATTAGGAATATAGATAAAGATGCCATAAATACACTGATGGCAAGCAGATATGGCAAACTTCTGACTCTCAATTCTGGCATTAATCCATATGTAGATTCTCTTGATAAAACTGCTTCTTCAGGACGAACCTTATTATCATATCTTTCTTCACTCAGCGATGAACCCTTTGCAATTGCGAGTGTCTGCTTATTTATATACGATTGGAGGAAATCATTAATACCCGTCATCTCATTATAATATTCTGAAATAAAACCAAAGGATGTATTTACATTAGTTATATTCTGAGAAGAGTTTGAAGATATATATGCGTTTAATTTATTTTTTAAATCATCTATTCTAGCTTGAATATTAAACCCCTGTTGTGCCTCATATCGTGACTGTGCATCTGAAAAAGAGGTTGGTGCTGTAATACCTGGCATTGCTTTCTATTTAGGGAGTACACACTCTATATACTACGTATTCTCCTGCAGAAGGACTTGGCCGTGTAATCTTAATAATATCCCCTGGAACGGCGCCAATTACACGAGTAATCGGATCCTCATGATATCTGATGAATGGAAACTGCGCCTTTTGGTTAATATACATACTCTTCATCAGGGGCTCATGCTGCTCTTTTGGCACAATTTCGTGAGGAGGAACAAGGTAATGATGCAGAGGATTCATCTGAAAACTATCCATGTAGAAGAATGCTAGTCTGAGATTGCGTGTTGCCCACTGATTAATTGACGCCTGATGAAATACGGATACAGTCGGCTCATTTATTAAGCAAATCACGGTTGTCTGAGCAGGGTCCACCGGAGACCCAAGTGCTTCTGGCTTTCTCGAATTTGCCTCAGGTGCAACACCTATCGGAGTCTCAAGAGATGTTAGGAAACCAGGGAGCTTCTGTTTAATTTTCTGAAGAAATATATACACGCGCACCGTAGGAGTAGGAACATTCATTCCATCGCGCGCCTTTACAGTAAATTCTAGAGCTCTACCATTCGAAGTTACCGCGAGACCCTCACGAATCTCCTCTGGACCAAACTTAGATGCACCTACTACATCATAACCACGATCATGTAAGACGCTAAGAAGTGTCTGACGTGATCGGAAAACTTTCTCTACAAACTGTGCCATACGTTAGTATCTAATCACATAGTATTCAAATTTTTAGGTGGATTTTATTAATCGCATCATACCATATTTTAGCTTGTTCAAATTCATCTCGAAGTGTAATATATGACATACTTTTTACGAACCTTTTATTACCGTTATTTTTACACCAGTATCTTGCTGCGGCTGTCCCGTTTGATCCCCAGCAAATGATGCACGTTTCTTTTGAGTCCCATTATTACGCATTGGAGCGGGTGCTTTTGGCATTAAAAATCCTCCCATTTGCATTGAACCAGTATCTACAGAAATAGTCGGAGGAGCTCCAGGTACTCCTGAGCTAAAAAGCTGGGCTGGCTGAGGCTGAGATGCTGCATAGACCGCTGGATATGGCGACATATTATATTGTTGCCCACCCATTTGTCCCATTTGCATCATAGGGCCCATAGGGCCCATAGGGCCCATAGGGCTCATAGGACCCATAGGGCCCATAGGGCTCATTTGCATCATCTGTGGCATCATATAACCTCCCTGCTGACCTTGTAGAGGTTGTTGCTGTTGCGGTTGTTGTGCTAAAGGCAAGACCTGCGGGATTCCTTCGCCCGCCTCAGCCCCCAATTCTTCATCCGCCACTAACTCTTCTGGCTGACCAACTACCTGAATGGATCTAGCCGGTGGAACCACTGTCACTGTTGTAGGATTCGGCTGGAACATTGGTCCCTGACTTGTCTGAATCATTGTTCCTGGAACCACACCTGGCTTATTAATAGAAGAAGCTGCAACATTTGCCGCTGTCTGAATAGCCCCCTGAACTCCCGTGCCATCCAGCACTATATCTTCTGAACTAGAGATACGCGGTGTCGGCGCAATAGCACCCAACTTCATGAGAAGCTCTGGACTAGCCTCGGTTGGACCCTCAACAATTTCTCTAAATTGTGGGACAACTGATTCTGGTAAGGCACGAACCGGTAAGCTCGTAACTACTCTCGATTTCTCCTCCTCAGTTGGTGGAGGTAAGTCCTCCTTATTAATTCCATCCAGCCTTAATAAATCCTTCTCTGTGATAATACGCATTCCAATATTCAAATAAGTCTCAAGTTCTTGACATAGAAGCTTGAATGCGTAAGGCATTTCAATAACTACAGGGGCAACCATTGTCTTTCTTACTGGAGGAATGAGTTCCAGGTCATTCGGGCCTGAACCAATATATGAGACTGGACCGGTGCATAGAGGGCAGACAAAGAGACCTGTCTTAGGATTCTCAATGGGTATAGTTCCACACCCCTTGCATATACGGAAACTTACACCATCTGAGCGTAACATATAGGACTCATTTACAAAGGCACTAATTCCGTGACCAACAATCGCATCACGTTCCATCTCACCAATTCTTAGACCACCCTGAGCCCCACGACCTCCTGTAGGTTGATGAGTTCGCTGCTCTCTGCGTCCCTTGCCACGAGCATTCCACTTATCCTCTACCATGTGCTTCAGACGCATAGAGAAAATAGGACCAATAAACATGTCAGTGATTAATTGCTTACCCGAGGTGCCGTCATATAAGATTTCATTTCCGAATTTCTCAAAACCAAGCTGCTCTAAGGCAGCATTCATCTGCTTGGTGAGGCGTCCATCATCTGTAAAAGCTGTACCATCTGCGACTGCTCCTATATTTGCAGCAATCTTACCCATAACCATTTCAATCACGTGGCCAATCGTCATACGCGAAGGAATAGCATGGGTATTCATAATCATATCTGGGACAATTCCATGAATTGTGCGTGGTAAATCATGAGATCTCACTACCATTCCTATTGTGCCCTTCTGTCCATGGCGATTAGAGAACTTATCACCTAGCTCTGGCACCCTGTATTCTACGCAGCGAATCTTCACTGTTCTCAGACCCTTGTTATTTACTAGAACTACTACTGATTCTACACGCCCATGAGTCCATACCTGGGCAGATTCGGATGAGTCTGCAATCTTACCTCCAGGTAACTCCATTGTGCGACCAACAATAATTGTATTTTCATCAACATATTCACCGACACGCACGATTCCACGCTCATCTAATTTGGAGTAATCCATTCCTGGTCTCAGATCAGTCCAACCAGGCACCGACTTGGGATTTACAATGCGTGTGCGTGTCTTTGCTTTCTCATCATCTTCTTCAAATACATTATAGGAACGATAGTGTATAGAATTAAATAGACCACGCTGTAAGGCATCATGATTAATCACAATACCGTCCTCCTGGTTATATCCTGCAAACATACCCATCGCCAGAATTACATTAGATCCATAAGGTAACTTACCCTGACCTAGATAATCATAGTATAATGTGCGAACTAATGGAGGGGAACCATTCGTTAAAATGGATGCCTGATTATCATAGCGCATATGAGCATTTGATGCATAGACTGAGAGGCCCTGTTTTGACTGAGAATCTCCGAGCTGATTACGCACAGACTGATTATGATGAGAAAAAGGAATTAAGCTCGTAATAGCACTCATAATTGTTGAAGGATGCACTTCCACGTGAGTTGTCTCATTTGTAGCCTGCTCCATGAAATTTACAATAAAGGCCTCATTATGTTCATACGGATCTACGTATTCAATTAGGCCAGAGTATGGCGTTAAATACTCAATGTATTCCTTGATAGAAAGACCTTCACGCTCCATTAGAGGATCTACAAAGCCCACCCATGATAGTCCATGGCTCTTTGTTTGAGGTAAGAATCCCATAACCATATCACGCCATGTAGAGCCCGCTTCAGCTAGCTTGTTCTTAGGATATTGACCAGTAGTCCAGGGCATCATATGTAAAAGTGGGCGTCCAGGGCGACCTTCGTCGAAATTTATCAGAATACGTCTATTACTAATAAAAAATGCAACACCAACTGAGGCTGAGAGACAGCCAGTCCATTTGAACAACTGAATCATCTTGGTTAGTTCATTTGCCTCTAGAGTATAACCAATTAGGCCATTATTCAAGAAGACAGGGACACATAGTGCCCTTAGAGCACCTGTAGCATCTTCCACAGAAAGAAGAAATTTTCTCATGAATAGCCAGGTTAAAAATTCCTTACTAGGTGTCCCAGTGCTTATATTTGCTAGAACACTTAAATTCTTGGCAATACCAATGGATGCACCACCAGGTGTCTCATTTGTGCAAAAATAACCATACTGACTCGTATGTAAATGCCTGGGACCAGTGAGCTTCATTCCTGTATCAAATTCTAAAACTACACGTCTGCAATGACTTATAAAATCTATATAAGAAAGACGAGAAAGAGCCTGTAATACTCCTGCCTTCTCATCATTGGGGCTCGAACCCCACTTTCCACGAAAGCCGCGCATAATTCCGTTTGTTAGCATATTCGGTTGCTGCTTTCCCTTGGCCTTTGGTGATCTGAAAATGGATACTGCATTTGATTCTGCAAAAATATTCATGAAATTTTCACCCTTATATACCTGCACATTGTAATTATATTCCTCGTCGATTGCTAGGCCAACTGCCTTCATCCAATTCTTATATGCGCCCTGAAATAGCATCTGTGTGAGAAAACCAGACGTGAGACATCGTTGATTTCTAATGTCATCTCTGTCTGTCTTCCCATCTAAACCCATATAGACCCGATAAATCTTCTTAACACAGTCACCCAAATACACCGCACGAGCACCTGGCACATCTGGTACATGAGAAAAGAGCTGATTATGTAAGATATCTAGAACGTGTGCTTCTCCAAACCCCTTTGTTAAAGTCTTGATATATTGCACAGCAGAATATGTATCTAAGATTGGATATGCATCAGTAAAACATGAAATTAGAAATGGCTCCATGAGTTTTAATTCCTCAGGATTCATAGAAGGCACAATTGCTCTCGTAATCTCCTCATCAGATTCAATTCCTAAGGCTCTGAATAGAATACATACTGGGATTGCCTTACGCACAAAGGGTAAGCCGACTTCTAGAGCTTCAGTCTTTCTTATTACAGCAAAGGTCACACGACGCACCTGACGTGTTTCTGGAGATAAACAAGAAATAGAAGAATATGTGGCAACCTGGGGATCCGCCTCCTGGTTTTGAGCATACAATGTATTAAATGCCTGCTCCTGATGAGTGATTAAGACCTTCTCAGAACCATTAACAATGAAATATCCACCCTGATCATATGGGCATTCGCCAACTGATCTTAGAAATTCATCTGGTTTATTATGTAACAGGCAAGCCCTGCTATGTAACATAACTGGAATCTCAAATAGTGGTCTATTTTCTAGTAAAACCTCTCGAACTGCTGGCTGACCATCTGCTGCCCTAGCAAATTTTACGCGCACCAGAATATCTGCAAATATTCCTGCTGAATATGTTAGATTTCTCAGACGGGCTTCATTAGGAAAAAGTAGGCGGACTTCCTCACCACCCATATGTTGAATTGTAGGAGTTCCTATACTTAGAGATTTTCCATCCAAACCTCCAACGTAGATTTCGACAGTATATTCATATTGCCCTGGTTTAATTATATCTTTTACTACAATTAAGGGGTTCTGACTCTGAATAATTGCAGGTAAGTCGGATTCTAAGAATTGATTATAGGAATCTAGATGATGGCGTGTATAAGGATATGACGTTGTTTGAAAATATTGGTCAAGTAATCTTCTTGGAATTTCCATTGATCTTGGCTCTGCCATTACTCTATTTTGCAATGCATAAATTTAAATAGTCATTAAACGCTACATATATTTAGCTATGCGCTATATAATACTAATCGGTATTGCCTTAAAGCAATTAAATTAGTATATTTATCGTGGAGCACTTGACATTCTATATACGTCAGCACCATAAGAGCGTGTTGGAGTAATAGTGAATGTAGGATCAATTACTGCAGTTGGCATAGGCCTTAATGCACCTGACCCTGTAGGATCAGAAGGAGGGTAGTGAGGTAATCCCTTTCCTGGATCAGTCATCATTGCAGCATATGCCATTCCAGGTGGAGCAGTAGGTGAAAGTGGTCTGAATAATGCATCAAACATGCCACCACCTGCCTGAGAAGCTTGTGAGCCATCTGTCGGGAAACCATTCGGCTTTCCACAATCAGCATTAATAGCAGAAGAATAATATCTATCGAGACCCTGTGACTGATAGCTTGGGAAATTTCCGTAAGCTCCTGATACACCTGCTCTTAATTGGTAATCTAGAGGAGCGCCTGCTAGAGCTCCAGACATAGCACCACCACGCGTCTTAGATCTACGTGTCTTACCAGCCTTTAGCCCATATCTGAACTTAAGATAAGCAGCAGCATCGGCCGGAGGTAGATCACGCTTGAATGTCTTACGCCACTCTTCTCTATAGGAAACCACTGCATCAGAGAATGAATGCTTAGCACTCTTTCTTAAATTTTCTACTACCTTATCCATGTGATCAAATGCCTTACGAAGCTGGGGAATTGTTAAAACATGCTTACTAGATGAGCGCGTTGGCTTTTTTGCCTTTCTTGTTCCCTTTACCATCTACTTTCATAGAGTATTTTGTTTAGCTTACCTTAAAACTAGGTGAAACTAAACTATTAGACTTTGAATTACCTGGTTTCATTAAATTTGTTACGTTCTTTGATATATTATTTACTACTCCAGTGATTCCAGTATTTGAATTTCCGCTTAAATTAAACATACCCTTTGAATTATTTGCTCCAGAAAAGGGTGATGTTATTGCTTCTGGCAGTATAGTTGTAGCAGCCGGTGGGCTTAGACCGTATGATTGTAATATCATACCAGTTCCAACTACAATTACAGCAATTAGCAGAAAAAAACCTGCATACTGCTTTATCATATCTGTTACCATTGAAGGTGTGCGATACTCATACGGAAACATGGAATAATGTTGCCAAATTCCAATACCAAACATTAAAAGTGATAAAATTCCAAGCACATAAGGTGACATCCTTGGTATAACAAAAAAGCATACTAATGCACCAAGAAGCAGAACCACGATTGATGGAATGAACAACTCCATTTCCTCTCTAATATGTTTCACGATACGTTAGCAGCTCTTTCCTGCAACAATACCTATGAAGGCCCAATTCATTTAAAACATCGCCCTCTGGTGTCTTGTGCAGCTTAGTCTCATCAAGAATTAGAAGACTTGCAGGTTGCCCACCTCTAAGTTCCTTTGTTCTACGCTCATAATACCTCCAAATATCCGCGAGAACATTGCCGCAATTCATACAACGAACGGGGATTGGCATATAATTCCTACTACCCGGGATAGTAATCAATTTTATATAAGGTTTGCTGCGTAGAATTTATTATAAGAGTTCCTTAGCTGAAAGACAGAGATGTCTTCTGTGCTGTTTTCCAGTGGTTCCTACAATCGTAATAACCAGGCTCGTGGTGGAATTGAGCGTCTAAGTGGCAAGATTACTGAGCTTGAGAAGAAGATCAGCGATCTTGAATTTGTAATTACAACCCTGCAGAAGTCGGGAGGGACACAAGGTCCTCCTGGCCCCCCTGGCCCTGCTGGACCCGCTGGGCCTGCTGGACCCGCTGGACCCGCTGGACCCGCTGGACCCGCTGGCCCTGGTGGCCCTGCTGGCCCTGCTGGCCCTGCTGGCCCTGCTGGCCCTCCGGGAGCAGATGGCGCCTTAGGACCTGTTGGCCCTGCCGGGCCCCAAGGTCCCCAAGGTCCCCAAGGCCTTAAGGGCCTCCCTGCTACAACCGGGCCCTAAGAAAGCATCTTCTTCAATGTTGCCCCGCTTATTTGAATATTATGCTGGTTAAGGAGGTATTTAGAAAGATTTGCTACTGACAGTTTAGGAAACCGTGCAACTGTGTCATGGATTTCCTTCAGCTGTTCCTCTGACCACTTTGATTTTATTGAGCTGCTTGTGACTGTAGTCACTGACCGCTCCATTCCATCGGATGTCTGAATCATCGGCCCTATAGCCAACTTTCCCGCATGAATTGCATCATGGCATTCATCACAGACGACTACTAAATTTGCCTGAGAATGCACATTAGAATTATCGGCTAGATGACCTGATTTTGTTGCGTGTTGTCGTTCCATGATATGATGAACCTCAAGAGTTGAAAAATCAGTCTTACCACATATATCACATTTGTATTTTACAATTCCAGAATTCCAAGAGGAACCAACGGACTCAGAAAGTTCTGCCTCTCCCGCCAGCCGTTTCCGAAAAAAAATTGCATCTTCCAAAATATCATCGGGAATTCTCATAGCCTTTGCGACTTCTAGTCCATATAATGACGAGCCAGAACCCTCTCTTAAGGTTCTATGATACACTAACTTGTCCTTGAGTTTATCATATTCCACATGAAGATGCCAGATCTTGAGCCTTTCATCCTGAATGACTTCTGGAATACTTGAGAGCCCATGGAGATGGGTGGCAAACAGAAATCGCGCGCCCCGTTTCAAGAGTCCCTTAAGGCCTGCTGCAACAAGAGCAGTTGCAGAAGTTGTCTCAGTCCCTGAGCATAGCTCGTCTCCAAGAACTAGTGAGCGAGGACCGGCTTCTCTGAAAATCTCACGCATCTCAGACATTTCCACGGCAAAGGAGGAAAGACCCATCCACAGGTTGTCAGTATTTATGATTCGAGTATGAAGACTTGCAAAGGGTGCCAGAGTCATCGCACTACAAGGAACAAATGAACCACCTTGGGCTAGGAGCACTGCAAGACCAACGGCCCGCATGAGACTCGACTTCCCTGATGCATTGAGGCCATAGAGCAACCAGCCTTGTGCTGAGCCTTGTGCTGAGCCTTGTGCTGAACCAAGGGCAACATTATGCTGCACATAAGGAATCTTTCTGTCCTGCACTTCCAAAAGAGGATGTCTCAGACCCTGGATCTGAATTGACCCTGCTGCATCACTTGAATCTATAATCGTAGGTTTCTCATACCCATAATGCCTTGCGACTACTGCAAGCGAACTATTCACATCAACACTAGTAATCCACTCAGATATCTTGGTCCATCCTAAGAATAAATCATCTGCCAACTTGGTTCCATATTCGAGCAAAGCTAGCGCCTGCCGTCTCTTTAAGGAATCTCTGAGTCTCCCTATAATTACGGAAATCTGGTCAAGTTCTGGTGATTCTAGATACGATCCAGTCTTATTAAGCTTTGCTGTCACCGTTCCTGGAAGTTTTCCAGATGCATTCAGGCACTGAATAACAGCACGTGGTCCCTTGACTATAATTCCACTCTCCCTTTCCTCCAATTTAAATACATCCGCCGCCACACTGGCTTCTGATGCCCTAGCCTGAATCCATGTTTCTAGTTTCTTATTCTGGTCCAGGATTTGGCTCTCAATTAGGTCAAGTTCTGGAACAAGACCGTGGTGAAAGAGGGAAATATCTTCAGACGCTGCATAGACTTTCTGAGGATTAAAGACAGCAAAGACCGTATCACGGATTTTCACAATCGTTTCCTGGTGATCCTGACACTCGGCGCCCTCAGATACAGAAATCCATTGCATGGCCTTGAAGCTAGTATCAAGATTTATGAGATCGGTGGCCTGCAGAGAACCCTGCTGAATCTTTCTGTAAAGTCGATCAATATCCGTCAGCGAGCGTAAGCGTTTTACAATTGGTTCCACATCCTTCTTTGTCCATGCTTCCACTGCATCTAAGTTCGCACGAATTATAGCAGCATCTGCTGACGGTTTTAAGAGGCGCTCTCTCAAACCTCTGGCACCCATTGGCGACTGCGTCTTATCTACGAGACTGAGGACATCTTTACCTGTGGCTTTGGCTGCGCCTGAATCCTGCACCAGCATATGCAGCTGAAATAAGGCATTCTCTCCTAGACGTAACATTGACCCAGGAATCCATGGATATACCATAAGTTGCCCCAGTTTCATAGAAGGCCAGAGGTCCTTCAAAGAATTTAATAAAGAAAGTAGGGCAGTCTCTGTGCGAGAACCAGGGGCTAAGTGTAGAGCAACGTGGGTCGGCAGAAGACTTTTCAAACTACACGCCTCTCTTAAGAAGGTCTCACGAAACTCTGGCTTAGTCCATGCTCCAGAAGTTAGGGCTTCGCGTCTATGAAATGTTACCCCAGAGGAACACCCCAGAATATTTTTCAACTTCTTCTCTTCCATTGAATCGATAAATCGCCTAGAGCCATTGACAGACCATAGAACTTCTCTCGGCGAATATAGATCCATGAATTGCACTGCCTCATTAGATGTCCAAGCATCATCTGAACCTTGGGCTTGCTCAGTGAAGACGTGTAAGTGACCCGTTGTTAAATCAATAGAAGCCATAGAAATGTGCGGAGCTTCCTTTCCTTCGTGTTCATCTATACAGCAGAATGTAATGAAAAGATCCTCGGCGGTTGCAGGCTT
>Ga0247722_10001713_pt1 | contig 11875 bp, 11 predicted proteins | sample MSEWelMarce3H_FC_FD_189094 | JGI IMG/M metagenome (GOLD analysis project Ga0247722, IMG submission 189094) | Subsurface sediment microbial communities from gas well in West Virginia, United States - MSEEL Well Study Marcellus 3H_FC | ecosystem: Environmental > Terrestrial > Deep subsurface >... | reverse complement strand
TTGCGTGCTAACCGAATGTTGCAAGAAGAGAACCGGACACTTGATGCCATTGCCTCGCAACCAATCCATAAATTCAACATATTCTTCTAAATTTTCAAAACGGATGGGGTTAACTCCCGGAACAGCTGCGACTTTTGTATTGTATAAGAACAGCGTTGTTCCTTTCTGTATCAGCATGTTTGGGCAGCGGGATTCGCCAGTGATACCACCCATCGTAGGCGAACTACCGCCATCAACATCATTTTCAAATCCCTCAATCCGCTTATCACTTATTGGGCCGTGTTTGCTTGTAACATATGCTCCCAACAAAAAGACGCAAAATATTACAAACAGCTTCATTTCATCATTCAACATTTTATTTGTATAATTTGTCTAATTATAATTGTCCTAATTATCTATAATCTAATTATCTAATAAACTAATATAATATAATAATTTTGATTTATTACATTTACCAATAAAACAGTCATGCCGCCGTCCCCGTTTGTTAATCCAAGCTCATATAGCGGAAATATGTTTGATTCGAAGATCGATGTTAAAATGACAACTGGGGGTAACTCGGGCATTTTAAGTGGTGGAGGTGGTGGAATATATCACGGTTTTGATGGAAATGTGGGTGGATACGACCTGTCTCCGTATCAAAATAATTACGTTCCGCAAACGGCTTCAACCCATGCGGAACAGCGTATTCATCCGTATTCCGGCGGAGGGGGAAAAACTCGAACTCGTAGTCGATGCGGTAAACGTGTTGTTGCATCTCGAAAGCGTATGCGCCGGCGGCAACGGCGACGAACGCCACACCGCTTAAACCTTAAACCTTAAATTAAAAAATTAAAAATGTTACATTGCGTCCAATGCTTTATTGAGTGCGCTTGGATTATGTTTTGTAACCAGCAATGAGCGATCGCGACTGGTTGAAATGCGCCCTAAACTCTCGAGTCCATCACGACAAATACGCCCCCCCACACTGAGTTATGTTTAAAAATAGTAATAAAACACACGCGAAAATAAAAAAATGCGTATACTTCATGCTGCAGTGATTTTTCTTATTTATTATGAATTATTTTATTACATACTATAATATATTACAATTATTACAATTATTTATGGCTAAAAATAGTATTCGCTGTTTGTCTACTTTACTGAGTGGTAAAGAAGAAACTGGTCACACGTCTGTATCATTTCATCCAAGTGAGCTTATTTTAGCAGTTGGGTCTGGACGTAGCGTAAAACTGTGGACCTTTTCACCCGACCGTTTTGAGGCGAGTTGTTTGTTGACTATTTCTTCTTACAAAAATTCTGTTAATTCGGTTGCATTTCATCCAAGTAAAATACACCCGCCGGTTTTAGCAACCGGGTCCAAAGACAATACAGTCCGTATATGGCAAGTGGAACCAGACGACGATAAAAAGTTAGATACAACTTGTTTGACAAATCTTGGAACAGGTTTCGAGACTCGCGATTTGGAATTCCACAAACATACTGCTCCAGTTAATTGTGCCGTATTTCATCCAACAGCTCCCCTTTTGGTAACAGGGTCTAGTAATGTTGTTAAATTATGGAACTTGAATGAAGATGGCTCAATTTCAAAATGGTTACAAGATATCGCACTGCCTCATTACAGCACGTTTAATATTAATTATATATCGGTAGAGTTTCATACGAGAAAACCTCTATTGGCCATTGGTTCGGGTAGTCATGACGCGAATCATATGCGTAGTAGCGCCGGTGTTATTGAAATTCGGCGATTATCACCCGATGGCTCGAAAACGCAGTTGACAACAACATTGGATGGCGTTGTTAGTGATAAGTGTGTTAAATCTATCGCGTTTCATCCAACAGCGGATCCACCTGTTTTGGCAGCCAGTTTCGATTCTCATCAGGTTAAGCTGTGGCGATTGAATCCCGACGCAACCATCGCAACTCACCTAATAACGCTGGATGAACAATACAACCATCGCGACTACTCGCGGTATACAATTAATTGCATATCATTTCACCCGTTGTTTCCCATTTTAGTGACCGGTTCAAATTATGGAACCATTAACATATGGAGGTTAAATTTCGATACCCCCAGCGCAAATTGTTTAATAACGTTGGATGAAACAAATGGAGGTCATAGACACTCTATTGAATCCCTGGCATTTCATCCATCTCCATCAATGCCTTTCTTGGCATCCAGTTCATTTGACAATACCGCTAAGCTATGGAACTGCACATCACTCTTTGAAATAACAACCTTCCGTAAAACTTCAAATGCTCTTGGTGCTCTGACAGGACTCCTTGCTAAAAAATTGCTGACAAATCACCATAAAACTCACTCAGGAAGTGTAGTTCGTCGCGTAGCAGCTCATCTAATGGATAATATACCATGGGCATCAAGGTTTCCTTTTTATGACAATGTCACACGACGAATAGACAATCTGAGTCGAGGAATTCTACATGGTGTGTCTGTATCACCACTTAATCCTTGGAGTCGCAGGCGCTTCATGTTAGAAAATTCAAAAAAACCCGACTCTCCCAAATCGCCCACAAAAAAAGGGGGTAAATCCCCAAAATGTTCGCACCGGTTTAAATCAACGAACCAAACAAAAAGAAGAAAACATTTGCACATTTGCACTAAAACTACCAGACAAAATCGTGTTCGCTATGGTTGATTGTTTGATTAGCATCCGATTCCGATAACAGCGCGTATGATCGAATTGATAACCGCGTTAATTTCACTCTTTGAAAGGCTGCGTGGCCCAACCGTGTTACTCGGAAACGTGTGCTCGTTTATCTTTTTTACAATCGCATCCATGTGTGGACGAGCTACCTCGTCAAATAGCATGAAATGATGCGATTGTTTGCTATATTCAGCAGGATTCTCGACAATCTTGAAGCATCGCCCGGCATACACACCAACCCGTCGAAATGCAACATCGTTCGCATCTGTCTCGGGCGTTTTCACATACGCAAAGTGTTCGGGTAATACATCTTTTTCGGCATTTCGTGCATCCTTGCGTTTTTGCCATATTTGAAACACGCACGGGACGTCGTATGCAATCCCTTCATTTATTTCGAAAGAATTGCCACAGAGTTCCTTTGAAAGAATGCAATGAAACTTGGCATCGAATGCGCGCGACATGCTCGGCTTTGTGAATGACAGTGGAAGGATGAATGCGATGATGTGGGAGAATCCGCAACATTTTTTTATGAACGCCTTCGCAAGCGACGACTGCTTTCCAAACGGCGGATTTCCGAATGATATTATTTTTTTCGTTGTGGTTGGCGGCGTCCATTCAAGAAAATCTGCTGCTACTATTCCTGGAGCTTTGGGTTCTATGTCAATACCAATTACTTCCGCCTTTTTTGGGGCGCTACGAATAAACGCGCCCTTGCCCGCAGACGGTTCAATCCATAGGTATTTTGCAGCCTCTGTTTGTGTCTTGGGTTTCAGCGTGCTCACGATATCGCAAACACACTGTGCTGCAACTGCATCGGTAGTGTAAAATTGGTCCTTCGTGTTTTGTCTGAACTTTCCGGTGTCCTGTGCCGCTGGTGTCGCTTGTGGCATGTGATATCTGTTTCGCAATTTGAATTATAATATATAATATTACGAGTTGTTGTGTTCAATTTTAATATTATTTATTTATAGGTATTTCATAGCACGATACCGCATTTCGAGCCATTCGTGGTTGCATTTGAATTATTCGAGGATGTTACGGTGCGTTTCTTAGGTGCTCTGTGGTCGTAACCCGTTATTCTTTCCGATTCTATGGTTCGCCACACGCGCTCAAGTCGCGGTGCCGCATAATCGTTAAACCATGCATGGTTCCGTTTCACAAGCACGCAACTATACTGGTCCAGCTTCCAATAAATGTTGCGTATCCATATGTATTCCGACGATTGAGACGGAGATTTGTCAAATCGGGCAATTGTATTCGAAACCCACGCTTCCTGCGTTTCAACGTCGCGGTATTCCATGGGCATGTATTCATAATGCGGTTTGCGCGTTCGCAGGTCCGCAAAGTAAAGAATAATTCCGCGCTCGCAACCGCAATCATCGCAATCGTGTTTGGAACTTGCATACGCATAATCTATCTGCACATCATCATAATAATCTTGCGCGTGGTCGTATTCTTTGAACCGCGTTTCTACGAAATCGCACTCTTCCATTCCGCACACCGCCATCTGAATCTGCATTTGTATCCAGTATTCTTCTTTCGGGATGCCGGTTATCTCTCGATTCACAATGTTCTTTATTTCAACCATTCTGCCAAACAGCGGGGACGATTCGTCTATATTGATGCCGTCCGGCGACCCACCAATAAACGATAGTCGAGGTTCCGGGTGTTGTATGCAACCGAACTCCCCAATATGCGTGTTGTTTTTAAGCTGATAAAGCTCTGCGCTCAGAAATTCGTATTTTTGACCCCAGTGCAACGGCGAATCCACATTTACGAATCCGTCTTCTGGTGCGGCAACATACGGTTTGCATTTTTCGTAAATGAGCTGGTTCACTACCGAATCCGTTCCAAACGCCTTCCATGCGGCGCTGGCGGTAATTAGCGAATGGCGTCGGGCATACCAGGCGTCCGTGCGTTGCTCGGTTTGGTTTTGAATCGCTTGCAACGCGCGAACCTTTGCTACCAATTCGGGAGTAATGTTGTTATCCATCACCGTTTCGTCGTCGTAGTCGTTGTCGTCATCGCGAGCATCAGCATCAACATCCTCTGAACGCCACGAAGAGAATCGTATTGGGTCACACTCGTTCAGATTTGTAAAATAGTATTTCATGCCGGTTTCAATCATGCGGTGCATGAGATAATGGGCGCGGTCTGAATCAACCGCATGCGTTTCTCCAACCGATGCAAACAGCACAATCCTTATTTGTTCGAATACATATGCGGTTAATTCGTCATGAAAGGCGGGATTGCTCATTCTTCCAACATTCTCTCGAACATAATCATCAATCAATGTTCCAATGTCTTCAAAAAGTTGTTCGTAATCCGGATTCTCTGGCATGAGCGACAGGATGTCGCTGCCATCACATTCTGCATCAAAAAAATCCATGGTATCACTATCCACATCGTCGCCGCCAATAGCGTCTTCTTCGCGTGCATTGGACATATACATATCCCGTATTTTAAGCCATTCATAATCGAATGCATCGGCTGCCATTATATCCGTGAGTCCCAACATACTGGCCATGCGTGGCGGTGACTTGGTTAATTACGTATAATTATTATAAACCATTTATATTCATTTTATTATGATATAAATGATTTGGTTTGGGGATAATCACTCCACTCGGTTACTCGGTTGTCCGTCTAACTCCGGACGGATTGTTTTTATTGTTCTCAGCCTCAGCTGCATTCACTGCCGCCAATTTTGCATTCGCTTTACCGATCTGGTCGGGAGTCATCTTGCATCCATAGTTCACAATGTAATTAAATGTAATTGAAATTGTTAAAATTCCGGCCATCAGCAGCCACATGAATTCAGAGACAAATAATTTAAACCACACGGCCTTCTTTATAGCTTCCACGTATTTATTATACACGGCAATTGCAGACGGATCGTCGCTGTGCTCTTTCGCATAGTCGTTCGGGGTATACATCAGCCCCACCGAACTAAACTTACGAATTGTTTCTTCAACATTGTCAGGTGTAAATTGGTTGATAAGGAGAGAATCGTCATCGTAAATTTGCTGAAGCGCTTTAGCAACGTCCTTGGCGTCACCGCTCGGAGCCGCTGCTGCTCCTGCTGCCGCGATTGGAGGAACCAGGTTTTTGGGTTTTAACAGTTCTCTGAATGCCGTAGTAAGACCGAATATTGCGGACGAGAGAAAATATCCGACGGTGTTCGAAAAGGGGGTAAGCCAACCCGGACGTATCATTAATATGAACTTGATTAACCCGGTGATCAGAATCCACGGAACAAACGTTACAAGTGCGCCAAACCCCCATTGTTCGAAACCGCACACGGTCTTTATCATGCCAATACTTATCATAAACTCCCCAATCAATATTCCGGCGATAAACATGCTGCCAATAACGGGGGTCACCACTTCCTGATCACCCCCGCTGGTGGGGGAAACGTTCATTGTTTTATAAATTAAATATCCAAGCAGTATGATGACATAATACCCGATTGCGAAATTTGGACTCACTTCAATCATTTTAACAACGAACTGAATAATAACAAAAAAATAACAACAACAAATAAATACTACTGTATGAAAATATAATTAAAATAAGATAAAACTGTATTTTTATTTTAATGGTTTCTTATAATATTTATAACCAAAACATTTATACTATCAAACATTTCGAATAGAAATGGATAATCCAATATCTCTGATAGAGCCGGGTGTGAAAAGTTTCCTTAAAATATCGCTTCAAAATTGTAAACAGCTAAAGGAGCAATACTATAATGCCATATTCAATACTGCCGCATTTGCAGCATTTGTCGCAATAGTCGGAATCATTTTAGTTATTAAATATAATTTTAAACCATCCGAGGAAGAACGCGAACGTAAAATTCAGGAACAGAGAGAATATGTTTTATCCAAGTTGAAATTGGTAAATGCGAAAAACTTTCTCGCATCTAAAAATTATTCACTGGTTGGCGGAGGTAGTGCTGCTACTGCTAATACCAATAACAATAATAACAATAACAACCCGAATAACAACAGTACTGACATCGGTTCTATAACAAATTTACCAGTATGGAATACCAGTGCTACCGGGCATTACGAGCTGTTTGCACAAAATCAATTGGAACAGCGAAAGGATGAAGAATATTTCATGCGGATGCAGTTATAACATTAAACGCTGGCTTCATCTATGATAAGACGTATGGCGGGCTCGGAGCCAGAATCCGAGATATTCACGTTTAATGAAGTTTTATTCTCTGAATAATGTTCACTTTGAACACTTTGAAGGTTCTTTCGCACTTCGGAGAGCTGTGTTTTAAGTTCACTCGCTTCCACGATGCTCTTCATATAGAGACCCTTTAACTTGCGAAGGGTTTCGTCCCGCTCGCTCAAATCCGAAAGACAATTTGAAAGCATTCGTTGCAGTTGCGTTTGCGACGACGGGGGTTGACTATCACCATTTTCAGTCGGTTGGACATCGTTACGTTCGCCGCCGCAAATATTTGTTGTTGTAATATACAATAGCGACCGCTCCAGTTTATCGCGCTCGCCTTGGAGTTCTGCAACTTTGGCGGTTAATTCCTTGACCTGCCCCTGTTGCACTTGAATAATATTTACAACCTGGTCGTTGGTAAGTGCGATCGGTTCCTTTCCCTCCTGCTGCATAATAATTGCTCCGCCCATATTTTCCTGCTGCTGCTGCTGCTGCTGCTGCTGTTGAATTGCAATCATATTTTTTTCCAGTTCCACCGTCTGTGCAATCACATCCGGCTTCATTTTAGGGAGTCCGGGTTCGTAATATTTTAACAAGTTATCCATGTCGTTCACGAAAAAACGCTTCAATGCCGCGGCGCTTGCGCCTACAATAAAATCATCCAGCGATTTTGTTGTTTCTTTAACAACCGCGGGGTTGGGATGGTCAAGTAGCTTGCGCTTATCAAACGTATTGTGTTCGTGAGAGAATACTAAAATGACCTTCAGGGGGTCAAGCTGCGCCATCGGGATGCTGTAATCCTTCAAGAATTTTCGTTCTTCAGCAAGGCACGCCGTTTCATCGTAGCGCGTATGAACCAGTAGTTCGCGTTTGAATGCAAATGTTCCCGCAGTCGCATGATTCGGAGCGTAAGGTCCGAACTGCATCAATTTAGCAATGTGTTTGAAATAGATGTATATCTCACTGGACCCAGCGCACAGGGTGCTCGGGTTTGCCATGAGAACCTCCACCGCATGAGATACGCGTTCGGGTGGATAGTAGTCGTCGTCGTCCATGTAGACAATAATGTCGCCGCACGATTTATCGTGCATCAAGTTTCTTTTCTTTCCGAGCGGCATTTTTTCGTCGTAAGAATAATATTTCACGTTGGGGTGGGATTTCACAAGGTCTTCAATTTTATCGGTCCCATCATCAATGATAATCCACTCCATTCGGTCCTTGGGGTATGTTTGGTGGTCAAAACATTGAATCATGGATTCTACAAAGGGTCGGCGGTTAAACGTGGGTGTGCATACGCTAACGTATGGAAGCGACGTATTTTTCATACTTAAAGATTTAAGGTTAATTTAATTTATAATAAAATATATAGATTAAAACATAATATATTTATATAATATATTAACAAAATATAATAATAATAATAATATGAAGTCAAAGAGATCGAATACCAAAACAAAACGTAGATCGCGTTCTCAACGTGGAGGATTGCCATTCGGGATTGGATTGAGTGACGTGGGCGCATTCGCCATGAAGTTAGTAACACTCGCCAACTCGGCAGAATCCCTTATTCAGGAAGTTAATAAAGCTAACAATTTTTACATCTATTGTCAAACAATTAATATTGACAAAATTAATGAACCATTAAAAGGGCAGTTTTCAAGAATGATGCTAAAATTAGGAAAAAATATCACGAACCTTAGAGCTAATGCGATTGCTCCTAAATTTTTGAGTGCAGCTATGCACATTCGTTCAAATGATAGAGCACAATATGATAACGATGTTGCCGAGTTGATGAATATTTCAACGAATGGCAAAGATGACGTACCGAACCCACCACCCCCACCACCCGAAGGTTTTTTTAACAAAGCAAAATCATGGGGATCAACGGCACTCGAATGGGGAAATTCGGCATCAGTTGTAATGATGTGTGACTGGTATAGGAATGAACTAAATTATGATTTAACCAATCTCAACTCGATCGTCACGATGATAATTGGATCGTCGGTATTAAATATGAATCGAGGCACACCCGTTCCATTAGTAACCGAGGCCAGCGTTATTGTGCCACCCATTAATCCCATTAACCCACAACATTCGTCGCATTCGCCGCATTCGCCGTCTCGCAGGGGTAAAGGTAAAAAAACATTGAAAATGTCTAAAATGCCGTTTAGCGACCCCAATAATCCTTATAACGCATTATTGTTAATGTCGCCGTCCGCGGCATGAGACAGTTGTGATAGAATCACAACCGGTTTTTGTTTCGAGATTGGAAGTGATTTAAGAGTCGATTGCCGCTTGTCACAACGACGCAGTGTGAATTTCGTGTTGCTCGGTGTCGCCGAATCATTAACGGTAATGTGTGTCAGCACGGGTATTGATATAATGTTACCAGTTACTTTGTCATAATTCACGTCCTTTGTTTTCACTATTTTCTTGTGGTCTATGCACGTAATTAAATACGACACAAGAGTGGCGCAATCCGCTTCAGATAGTGCGTGTTCGGTTGCATACGTTTTGGCAAACGCGTTAATTTTCGAAATTTTAACGGTCTTGTCCAGTTTACCCCAAGGCTCGCTAATATTATGCGCCCGTTCGCGCTCCAAATAATTTTCAATGTGACTCACGCTGTTGGTAGCTGACGTATTGTGCAACATTTGCATCGCCGCGTCTCCACGCTTCTGATTGTTTTTTAACATCATGCTCTTGTATTTGATATTTTTGAGTTCGGTGCATTCATTTGTCTGATACGCTTTTGTCTTAGAATCTTGCATGTTATCTTGTTCTTATTATATATAATATCTATAATAATACGTGTTATCGAATTATTATATATAAACATTTACCTTTATATCTTTACGAATGTAAACTGTTTACCAAGCTTGAACCTGTCGCTGGACTTGGTTCCTCGGTCCAAGTTGCATTTGAGACACGCTATCACAACATTCTGTCGGTTGTGTCCCTGGTCATTCGAAATGCGATCAAGCGTCCATTGGTTGCCGCAATGTGGTTCCGTATAATTAATCCAGCAATTTGTGCGACAGTAGAAGCATTTAAGTTTTGATGCAACGAGAAGCTCTGCGATTTCGTCATTAGTCACGAACCATCGAGGGTCATATATCTTATTTGCAACATCCTGTTGTTTATAGCCCGTGCGCTTTTTAGAAATGAGTGCATTGTATTTTATGTGCGCCTCGCCGGTTCCTCCAAGAAATGTTTCGTTGACGATAGTTATTTCATGCCGGTGATCGTATGCAACAACTGCGGCGTGCTGTTCGACATTGTCATTGCCATTGCCATTGCCATTATTTACTGGTTTCACTATTTGAATTTGAATTATCTTTTTCATATTCTAAATTCAAGTATATAATATTCATTATTTATTATTTATTTCACCTAAACATTATTCCGAATCGACTTCAATGTCGGTATTGGTAAACGGAATCAAGTGGTCGAAAATGTAGGGCAGTATGACGTCTGCTGCTTTCACATCCGCTCCGGGAAACATTCCAAATGACGAGAACCAGGCGCTGAACTCGTAATACGCATCCCAGTATTTTACGTATCCTCCAAGGACAAGCAGTGCGAGCGCGCGTTTCACGTATGCTTCGTCAATTGCTTCGACGGAAGATACGGTTAGCAGTTCGGCCACATCCAATCCGCCATTGGCGACGTCGTCGAGATGGCTGCGTGGAAAACATGCGATAATGCGCTTATCGGTGTAGCCTTTACAATGTCCGCCAAAACCGAAATGATATTCGAATTCAGAATGATGGTCCTGTTTATAGGGGCGATCAAACTGCAGTTTGAAACTGCGCCCAGAGAGCTCAACTTCAATTTCTGCACACAAGATTGGCGTATTTTCAGAGACGTTATACTTGTATTGCTTTTTCCAAATCGTATTGGGCGTGGTTTCGATAAACGATGCAGCCATGGTGTCAGGTATAGTGGTAACCATGTACACACTCGTATTTTTATTATAATATTTTGCGCGAAGTTCCTGAAACTTTGCAATGACTTGTTCGCACGTAATTGTAGCCATTTTCCGAACGCGATATTGATTTATTGATTATGATAATTAAATCTATTTATTTATGTAGTTTTACATATCGTATTTATGACTGTCGCCTATGACCGTATATACGTATTAAGTTTGCTCGACGATTTCGGACGGCGGCTGCGACTGGGCGACCTCCTGTTCTTCTCCAGCTCCGACTCCAACCACTTCTGTTTCCCCATCTTGCACCGGTTCTTGTTCTGCGTTTGCCTCTGGGGGCGCATCCGCCAGCTCACCAACACCGACAAGAGGCACATCTTCTTCTCGAGTGGGTTCTTCTTGGCGCGCGTCGGATGAAGGACCTGCGTCATTGATATGCATCGTATTAAGCAGTTTAAATAAGAGAGAATTCATACCGTTCAACATTTCTTGCTGTGAAAGTAAGAGGGAGCGCAGTTCTCTGTTCTCCGCCTTAATGGGTTCGATTTCATTCACCATATCTGAAAGATTCGTGTTCTTCATGATGCTCTCAACCGCGCTGCTAATAAATACGCGATTTTCAGTGAGCTCTTTAACGAACTCGTCATCAATTGCAATTTCATCACCTTGGCCTTGACCTTGACCTTGACCTTGAAATACAGATGAGGATGAAGATGATGATGATGATGATGCCGTACCTCCGCCTTCAAACGATGTGATGCGTGAAGTGATGTGGGCCAGCTGGTTTGCGAAATCATTCTGTTGACCCTCTATATGTATCAATTGCTTGTCATGATTGCGCAAAATAATAATGGGCGGCAGAGGCGCCTCTCCGTATGGAAAATTAATCGTCCCCGTCTCCACGCATTCAATCTGAGGCATACCATTTGCATGAATGGTTTGAACGTAACCGGGCGGAACCGCGCTTCCGGGTTTAATAAATTGCGGCTGAGGTGGAACGACCACTTGCTGTTGCAATGACCGCGCGTTGACGTTTGTTGCGGGTATAGCCGGTCGTTGAGTATATGGACCGCCACCAGGTGCACCG
>Ga0247722_10001712_pt1 | contig 11877 bp, 7 predicted proteins | sample MSEWelMarce3H_FC_FD_189094 | JGI IMG/M metagenome (GOLD analysis project Ga0247722, IMG submission 189094) | Subsurface sediment microbial communities from gas well in West Virginia, United States - MSEEL Well Study Marcellus 3H_FC | ecosystem: Environmental > Terrestrial > Deep subsurface >... | reverse complement strand
TTTGTCTCAAATCATTTGTCACAATGCCTGCGCCCGTTGTTCGGTTCTCTGCGCTTCAACTACCGTCCACTTCTATATTAGATCGAGCAGCTTTACATCAACAATATTTTTTGTTGTTTCGAACGCTGCGTAAGAATACGGATATTATTCCGCATATTATTAACGATTTTGAGAAGGAACTGGATTATGAAAAAATGGCAGCAGATACCAAAAAGAATATGTTGGATGGGTTTCACGAATTTATATTGGGGGATGCCGAACATATGGAAAAGCCCGAACGATTTGAGAAATTTTTGGAGACTTTCATACCTCAAACACGCATGGTAATCAAGATTTTCCGCAAATATATCAAGAATAAGCTCTCATTTACGAGTGTGGTTCAACAGCTGGAACCATTTATGATTCATGCCGATGACATTACATATGCCCAATATAAGGAAATCCGTTTTTTCATAAAAGAACAAATCAAGCAATTGAAAATACAATTGAATCAGCAGTCCATACAATTCGATAAGATAAAAAACATGAAATACAATGTAATATCTAATCCAAACATCATATTGCGACTTTTGGCGGAAAAGAAAGACATTGCAGAATCGTTTTTTCAGGTGTATAATATAATCAAGCCTGAAAGCAAAGGCGCGGTGACATTATCGCCACATGAAATGTTAGTTCGCATGATAAACATGGATAATGGAACTTTATACACGGATGCAATTACATCTGTTTTAATTTCTCTCATTACGCCGTCAACGCTGATGGACATCATAAACGAGCCGGTTGTCGATGACATGACTGATGTTGATCGAGTTAAATCGGTTGACTGCACCACTCGATTTTTGGCGAAGAAATACACAACTGTAAAAGATTTGCAAAAAGACAACAACGCCGATTCTATTTATGTCGATAAGGAATTCGATGATACCCCCTACGAAATTTTAGAAAAGTACAAGGGCGAACAACAGAAATTATCTCCTGACGTATTCGTGGAATTTTTGATCGAAAATCTAATTCAACGTCACGGTTCTGCCAAAGAACAAGCGCCTGCATTGGCCAAAACCATCATTGCCAAGAAGAGGGAGGTCGTGGACGGCAACTATGCTATATTGGAAATAAAACCGCATTTAAAAGAGGGCATCGATGAGTCAAAACTGACGGACGCGGAGCTGGAATCGGTAAAAGCCGAAGCGGATATACGTAAAAAAGTACAATATTATCGTCGGTTGAAAAACAATTGGATCGTAGATACGGACGTAGAACAAACGTCTTTTGTGGATACTCGCTCGTTGTTTTGCAATATAAGTAAAGATTGCTATTACAATAACAAAAATAAAATCTGCGATACGCCCGAAAATGCACGCATTCGCATGAAGATGACCACACAAAACGAAATGATAAAAGAATTCGATAAACGTTACCAGATGTCGGTGGAAGAATTCGAAAAGGAATTGGAAATCAAGTTGGCTTATCATATTAAAATACTAAAACGTAACAATATGTTGCGCGAAATACGGGCACTTAAGCCAAATAATTTGGCGCACGAACTAGGTAAGCTGGCAAAAGCAGAAGACATTATTACATCACCTCATGTAGAGTTGAGAGAACTCATTCTAGGCCAAGACGATTTCATCAAAAAACAGACGGATATTTGTCTATTTGTGAAGAAATATGGGCGAGCACCCATGGTAGAACAATTAAACGAATCCCCACATTGGTTTTACTGTGTAGATACAAATGTGAAATTGTTCCCCATATCGATTTACGAACTAGCCACCACGTTCGTTTCTGGCGGCAATTATCGTAAGAAACAAGACGAAATCGCGGCGAAGCTAGGCGTAATGAGTGACGACGGAGATTCTATTGTAGACAAAGAGAGTGGATATGTGATTCGCAAGATAGATTTCAGTGAGGAAGAAGGGTTTGATGAATCCGGGTATCGAATTAATTCACATGCAATCCTAGAAAAAGATCTCGGTGAAACACTCGTCTCAAAAACAAAGCCGGTCTATGATAATGAGCTCACTGAAATGATCCACAATATTGCCTCTACATTAACTACTCGCGTTAACGTGCCGATGGACAATATGGAACCATTTATATTACGCGTGTCAAATGAGTTGATTGATAAATATCTGTTAACCGAGTCGGCATATGCGCGCCGGTCGGAAGCCATGGTTAAAAAAGCGGGGAAGAAGCTAGGTCCATATGAAAATTATCGACATGAAACTATCATTATGATTGTCAGTTCTGTTGTATTTATTGGCATACAAACTGCGATCCCGTCGTTCTCCGTTTCGCGTGTTTTTCCCGGATGTGTGAAGTCGTTCTCGGGATATCCCATGAGTGGCATCGAAGACGTTACTGGAATTCAATACATGTCATGCGTTGTGAATAAAGTGAAAAGTTCCATCAAGCCATGGGACTCATTGCAGAAGTTAAATGTGGATAAGATAAATGCCCGCATGAAGGATGTGATTGAGAACTATATTATGAAAAGAAGCGACATTGAGGAAATGTATACAACCAAACGCCAGTTTTTGGTGTTGAATCCCGATATTTCCATACCGGAAGAACATAATATTTCGAAGTGGCACCATTTTATGCCTCCAGTTACCCCATATTCGGTTGTGAATACATTGCGACCTATATCCGGCGATTTTAAAACAGAACTATTAGAGACAATCAAGAAGGGAAGTGCATCACAAAATGATATGATATCTCTTTTAACTAGTCGAATTAATGCATTTGGTTACGGAGTGGTCGAACTCGTAAATAAGATCATAAAAGATAAAGACATGTTGTTACAAACCTCGAGTCAAGTACCTTTCTTAGAAAATGCGTGCTGCAATGACTCGCTAGATTTAACAAAGCCCATGGTTTATTTTAATGAACAAGACAACAATATTAAGGTTTTGTTACAAAAAGTACGCGCTATGATTAACTTCAAACAAACTATCCACGGAATAACATATTGCCCATCGTTTTTTCATAATGCATCAACCCGATTAATCAGCCCAGATGTTCCAACTGGCCGATTAGAAGAGAATATTTATGCCGCGATTATTTACTATTGCAATTTCGATAAAAAACTTCCTATTCCGGACGACTTAACCTCCATATGCAGTGAAAAACCGCCGCAATATAAATCCACGTGGTCGATTTTGGAGAAGATGGAGTTTATGAAGAGAAGCGGAAAACAATACAATGTAGATACATTAAATCAACTCATGACGATTGTCAATCAGCGCAATATTGTTCCTTTGGAATATGACAAGCCGGTCAACGTGGTACATGGACTGCAAGAATTTATTGAGCATTTGGACCGTGTGGATTCTACCGTGTTTGACGAGCGTTTGCGAACCCATCTTCGTTCGGTAGTGAATGAATACAATCCCAAACAAATGCACGATACCGCGTCCGCTGCACACGACAATTTGACGGATTATTTAATAACATGTAACCAGCGCATGTACCGAAAAATAATGGAATTCTTCGACGATTATGGAAATATGTCGAATACCGAATACGCACATGTGCGCGACTTTTTGGCAAACGTTTCTCGATGGGCCGCCGACAATCGCCGTTCAGGAAAGGAAAATACGTATGATAATGGTCTATACATTGTTACGCAATATATACAGAATTTGATTGTCATGTTCTCGAAGGTCTATCCGGAATTGCTAATCAATAATGCATCCGCGTATAAATACATACCTCAACACTGGGGGCTGGCAGATGACCACATTACCGATATTGAGACGTTTTTAAATAAATATCATAGCAAAATGGAGACCTTCCGTGGTGACGTAACCATTATTCGCATATTGCAGGAAGTGTCGGCTCAGTTGGTTGATATGAATTTGTTCATAAAATCCATTCCAGTGCAAACGGATATTCAGCGCGAAATTGTCAATGAAAAGGGCGAGAAACAAGTGATTTCATTTTATTCCCTATTTGGAAAAGAAACACTCTATTTGCTGTTTACGCATTGTTTGTATACATTACTGTGTGAGTATATTAATATAAGTGATGAACCAAATATTGTTCGTGCAGAGAACCAGGAAGTGAAAATGAAACGTAGACAACACAATACAGCGGCAATGGATGTTCCTGCGAATATGGGTGCAATTGCATCTACATCGGCAGATGATGATTCGAATGTTTTGACGGAAGTAGAAATATACACCGATAATGAGAACCTAGATTTGAAAACAAAGGTCGCTTCTCTATTGCATGCGTATTTACAGGTCGAAATGAACAACAAAAAAGAGACGAATTACGCATATGCTGATGTGATGAAGAAAGTGAATATGGCAAAAGAACGCGAAAAGAAGGGATTCACTGATTATTTGGGTAAAATGAGCCCTGAGGCGAGAAAAGCGGAAGAATTGTTGAAGAAGTATCGTCTAGGTAAATGGAATGTTGGACAACAACGCGGTTTAGTTTATTATGATAAAGAGACGTATACACGAGAACGTGGTGAATTGTTAGCTCAATTAACTGATGATGTTGCCGGAAATGTACACGATGTAGTGAATGAAATGCGACGAGAAATCTATGATATAGAAAAAGAAGACGAGGCCGATGCAAATAATGTAGAAGATATGGAAGCCATGGATATTCGCGGTCTCGGCGATGACTATGCGGATGGTGTTTATTATGAAGAGGACCGGGCGGAAGAATATGAGTAATTTACATGGACATTTTGCATAGATAATTTCACATTACACCGACTAAAAAGAAAAATGAGACAAAACGAATTAAATGTAAACTGCTTAACTTTATATAATGAGAATAAAGTTAAGTGAAAAATATCAAAATGAACGAGAAGATATTTGTAAAAGATTGATTAACATACTTAAATTAGACGATACTAATTCTTTTTTATTATGTGATTTAGATGAGGATACCGAAAAACAAAATCAAATTACGGAAATGAAAGAAGAGATACAAAAATATTTTGCGTGTTCTACCATATCATCATTTAAACCGAACTTTGATTGTAAAAGACCATATTTAAATATTGTTAGGAGTATATTAAGACAACAAAATTATGTATTTGAAAGAAGTGAAATAGAAAAATCAAATGGCGATGGAAGTTTTTTTCGTTCAACCAAATATAAAATATTTAGGAATAAATAAATAATTCTAATTCGTTAAAATTATTTAAAAATAAATGTTTAGTAAATATATAGGATGGTGAAAAAGAAAAAGATTGAACTCTTCCAAGAGTTCCGTTCTAACGAGAAATCTGCTTACACTACCATAAAAACCACACTCAAATCTGTATTACGCAACCATACAGAAGTCCAACCAGTTATATCCAATTTAGTTTTTGAAATGAATGATTTGATGATACACTCTTACCAATTTATCAGGTTGTATGTATTGAAATGTTATAACAACCGGCAACTATTCCCTGAAATAAATGAGAAGTTTATTCTGTATTGTATCAAGGCATTAGGAGAAAAAACAAATTCTGGAAGAAAGGAAAAAGATACATCTATGTTAGAAACATTACAAGAGTTTTATGATACGGAATATCAACCTTTACTCAATCACCAAAAGACACAATTGAAAAACAAATCCAATATGCTTCCGTATTTAGCAACACAACTTCATACTTCCTTATCTAATAATACACAAGAACGATTTATTCAGCATTTCCTTCGTTTTATCAATAAAACAACAACGAAAATAACAGAAGATAAAGCAACTTTATTCAAGTTCAAAAAGCAATTATTGGATTGTAATGAAGAAACGGAACCAATGTTTGATGATTGGAAACGCACTCATTTACAGAATATCCTTCCCAAAAACATTAAGAAGTCGGTTCATTATGATGTGAAGGTTAGTCCATTTGATTATTTGAAAGGTATGTTGTATATGAATGCTGTATTGGAAAAGGAAGAACATAAATTATTCCAACCATTACCACTTCGTAATAACATTATTCCCAAGCATATCATTTTGGATACTGCGTGTATCGTCAATCTCTTTTCTTTGGAAGGAAAAACGAAAACTGAATTATTCAAAGCAATCAAGGAAAATCAACACGATGTATGGAATAATCTATTGAACTTACAACATAAAACATTCAAAAGCAAATATTACCAATTTCACTACCAAGTCCAAACTGATGGAATAAGTTGTTCTTTATTGTTTATTCGTAAAGATTTGAAAGATAAGAAATGGGGAAGCAAAGTTCCTATTTTACAAGAACAAGAGTTTCATAATATAGAAGATTTATCATTAGAACAATTAGATACTTTGAAAGATAGGAATATTGTTGGTTGCGACCCCGGAAAGCATTCATTGGTGTATATGATGGATAAACAAGGAAATAAACTTCAATATACCGCATCACAAAGGAAAATAGAAAGTTATGGGAAGCGAAACGAACGGATATTATTACAAGAAAAGAAACGGAATAATATCATAGAAAAAGAAACTCATTTATCGAGTAAAAATAGCAAATCGGTTGATTATGAAAAGTTCAAGGCGTTTCTGGTAGAAAAGGATAAACTGAATAAGGAAACAACAGAATTTTACAAGCGTGATGTTTGGAGGAAAATGAAGTTTAGACAATATAGTTATGGTAAGAAATCAATAGATACATTCCTGAATAAAATCAAAGAAACCTTTGGAGACAATATCCTAATTGGTTATGGAAATTGGTCAAGAAGCACTCAAATGAAACATATGATGCCTACGATGAATAAAGGATTAAGGAAATTGATACATAAGAAATATGATACTCTAACCATCAATGAATTTTATACTTCTCAAAAATGCTGTGAATGTTATAAGGATTTGAAACATCACATAAACAAGAAAGTAAAGTATCGTAAAGATACAAGAGGAAAGGAAATATACAGATTATTCTGTTGTTCTAACTGCGTGAGTTCCAAAAACAAAAATGGCGTATTTAGAACAAGGGATAAAAACTCTGCTATTTCCATAATGAAACTTACAAAGGAATGGATAGAAAACCAAATCAGACCAAGTGAGTTTTGCTTCCAGCATCCGCCTACTCCCTGTATTGCTTCGGTAAAAGCAGGAAATGAAATTAGGCAATCGTAGGGTGAAACTCCCTATTTATTGATTTTACATCACTTTAAATTTTAATGGGATATTTGTCTCATTTTTCTTTTTTGTCGGTGTAATATAATATTCCCGTATTATATTATACACTTTTGTACAAATATGGATACTATGAAAGCATTCGTACATAACAATAAGGTCAATGTCGCGGTTTTGATGTTTGTGTTTCTTGCATTTGCGATTCATTACAATCAACCGACCATGTTGTATACGGAAGATGGCGGGTTCCGCGAATTCGGCGTTGGGTATTTACATAAGACAGTATTCCCCATATGGCTAGTTATTATGTTGTTGGCGATCTTTTGTTATTATTCGGTTCTTCATTATTTAGCGTATCTATAATAATATAATCGTACAAATATATTATATAGTTAATCAAGTGAACGAAGACATGAGCTTTCCTCAATTAATTGAGAACAGTGCCAGTTATTATTTACAACAAACCTTACAAAAATGCCATGAAACCAGGGTGAATTTCTATTATTATGTTCTCAATATTTCGGTTCTCCTCGTGTTCGCATTAATCGTCGGTTATACATTGTATTATTGTTACACACACAAACCGAATGATTATGAACGACATCAAAAAATGTTGAAGGACCAGGAATATGTGGTGTCAAAGATACGATATTATCAAGAAGAAACCAAACAGAAGAAGGAACAGAACTCGTCTTATATAACCGATTTACCGTTTATTGACCGATAATATATATATTATTATTATACTATATATACGCCCATCATATGAATATCATTCGCGAACAAAGGGAACTAGTTTTAACCCAAAATAATACAGGAAATATTCAAATACGCAATGTTCTCGAAAAGACAAACAAACGCATTGAGATTCTGGAGTTTAAGGAATCTTTACATGGAGATTTAGATTTCACTATTGTCAAAGAACTCGGGTTTGGATTATTGCGTGAAATTGTTATTAAGGAAGGAGATGTTACTAGTATAACAAACCTACCTGCAGGAATAAAAAAGCTCACATGCAACAACAACTTATTGATCGCATTGGAGAACCTACCCGAGTCTCTCGAATATTTGAATGTAAATAACAACTATATTGAGGTATTACAAATAGATTATTTAAAAAATCTACAGGTTCTCCATTGTGCATCAAACAGACTCGCAAAGTTGGCCGATTTACCGGAATCCATTCAGGAAATACACTGTGAAAACAACTCATTATTGGATACATTATATTTGGGGAATGTGAAAAATTTACAGGTTCTCCATATATCAAATACAAATGTTCATATCATATACGATTTCCCGGAAGGAGTGAGCGATTTTGTCATGGAAAATACACCGAGTATTGAATTCCGCAATGCAGCTGGGAACCCCACTGTAGCTCGTAATGCCGATGATGCCGACCAGAAACGAAACAAGACGTATGTGGATGCACTCAATGAATACTTTAAGATGAAAGCAGCTTACGAAAAGGATTTGAACAAGGCAAAACGCGCCGTGTATGAAAAGGCCCCTACTAAAAAAATGGGACGCAATTCAGTGAAAGCAATCAAAGTGCCATGTGTAAAATGCAAACGACCAGTGGGGACACAATTTCTAATGAAAAACAAAAAATATGTGGCGATATGTGGCGACACACGAAATCCATGCAATCTGGATATCCAAATTTACAATGGAATGTTCTCGCGATATCAGGATACCATGGTGGAATTCAAAACGGAAATTGAGATTGCTAAGCAAAAAATAATATGTGACAAACTCGACGTGCTGTTCAGCTATATTAGCGAGGAAGAATCCATTGCGGAATTCAAAAAAGACCTCGACGAATACAATATTAACAGTGGGGTGTATGATGAGCTAGCGACGGGTCACAATGAAATCTATAACAATCCCGTGAAAGACGAATTTGTCATGAAGAAAAACGAGGTCATTTTTAAATTAACCGAATCCGTACGCACATTGTTGGCCGAATACAAAGAATCGAATAACCCCGAATTATTATCACAGGCGGTTCGTGTACAAGCCGAACAAATCAGCGCAGAAGCCAGAAATCTACGTATGTTAAAATACGAGGTCATGGAAATGGACAAGCGAGAACCGAAAATAGAAAATGAAAATACAATGGTGGTTCTTGATAAGAATTGTCAACTCGACATAAAAACCAAAGGAGATCGCGGAGTATATGAACACGTATTAGTTCAGCGACCATCTGTGTTGTCCAAAATGGAATATTCCATTGCCGAACCGCCGAATGTAATCAAATTTGTAAAATAATATAGTAATAATATAATAAGAATTGTAATAACAATACGGTTATTACAATGCAGTTTGACGACCTCCCAGTTTGTCCGCCGCACATTTCAAAATTTGTGTACTATTCAGCTATATGGACCATGCAATGCGCGTATATATCGATGATGCACGAGCATGTGTTCACAACGCTGTTATTGCTCGGCGCATCCGGAACATATACACTTTGCAAATCTGGATATAATAATAAAAGTATTCGACACATAGATAAATGTATTACGGTTGCTGCATTGAGTGCGAAGAGTTATATGATATTTACAGAATTCCCGGAAGTATGTAAATATGTATGGGTTATAAATTTAGGTATAACGTGTGTTGCAAGTTCTATGAACGAATTAATTGTTACAATGGAACCTGTTATGCATGTGACCGAACATGAAATGGCTCATAATAACATATACTATATTACAACTTATATACAAATGTTTTTTATACATCTTTTACCGACAATATCATTTGCAATGTGTTTGATAATATCTAATCACGTAACCGAATCACGTAACATATGTACGTAACTTAACATTGGTTATAATTCGAAATGCCGTCCCACAAAACGCCATGCGTGTTTGCCCACTTCTTCTTGGCACAGTCGCCGCTCGTCCCCATTGTGTTTTCAGTATTGGCAGAGAATGTAACGGTACGGTTTGCGAGTGATCCAGACACCGTGCCGATATCATAGTTCTCCGCATCGCTTTTCCCATTAGTGTATAAGTCTCCAACATTGCTCGCGGATGACGCAGGTATTTTACACGAAACCATATTTCCCGACATGGTTGATTCCCACAAATCCGGGCATGTATTCTTTACCGGGGGGAATACGGACGCGCCACTCCCACTTCGGCTATCACTTGCCATGCGAGTACCAATATAAGCTAACATGATTATAAGTAAAATAATAGCTACAACAATGACTACAAAATAGAACCACTCCATTATACACTATTATTATAAAATATTCAGTACCAGGCCATTCATATTACTAAATATTTAGTCGTTTGCATATTTATTTCTTATTACAGATTATACAAACAACATGAATTTGACGAGTGTGGATATTTATCAAAATAATCAAATATTAAATCAATCCGCATATAATGGAAGAGTCAATATAGTGGAAGCCCCGTCCGCGGAAATGCAGTTCAAAATGCAAGAACGCATCGCCGTGAAAAATAAAACGACTGAATACCGCGACGCGCTGGCCGGCGAAATTGAATCGAACATGTTGGCGACGGTCTATTTTTCTGCGGAAAACATTCAAATTGTTCAAAATGGACTACGAGCGGGAGTGTATAAAATGTCTGGTGACAAGTACATCATTGCTCCGCAGAATATAGATACATTAAAGGTTATTATGCGCAGTATTTTTCTGCAATATGCTGAATATGATATGAACAATATTAAAAAAGAAGTCACTCGCTTAAATAAATTGGTTCTCGACTATGCAGTACAATCGGTGTATAACGAAGCGGTTGGTTACATGAAATACTGTGAAGACCAGAGCACTTTGGTCGTTCCACTGGAGTTACCGAGACAGAGCGACCGCGAATACAAACAGTTGGAGTTGAAGCAATGGGTGTAAAAAAATATTACAATATATATACAGCGAACATCACCAAATTCGCATTTACTTCTTTACTTCTTTAGCTTCAATGCCTTAGTTACCTTTTTTGTTTGGTTTTCTTTACCTTGACCCATTTGAATCTTTTCGCGCTTTTGCTTATACACACTGTAATGACCTCTCAACGTGCTTAACTCACCTATCCAGATTTGTTCAAGCGTCGTATTTCTCAACACGGACAACTCGTGTTCAGTATCTGCTTTTTCTTTCATAATCGATGCCACATTTTCATCTGTCACCGAATCCATTGGCATCTTTATCAAATATTTATAGTCTCCGTCGATTTTCGCGAAGTTCATCGTTGTCATGAGTTCGTTTACTTGGACCGCGGTCTTACGACGCAAATCCACCGACCCCTTCAATGTTTCTTGGATGTATCGTGCACGGTTTGACAGCCGGACCAAACGCTGTTCCATATTCTGCACTAAATACGCCTTTCTCTTTTCATACATCTTCATTCTAACCCCGTAGAATTCATCGATGATTTCTTCCACATTCTCATATTTATGTAAGCGACAGTCCTGATTAAACATATGCATGTTGGTAGTACTGATTGTTGTCGTCAGTTTCAACAACTTCTCGACACCGTTGCATCCATTATCGTCGAGTTCGGCTTCCAACTCACCCAATACATCACGCTGGAATACAACTGTAATATCAACCGCGACCTCGGTGCAGACCGATGTGAAATCTTTGATTGACGGCGAACTACGCTTGCCCGTCTTTGCGTTTACTGTACCATCCATCAATGTTTCTAAAAATGTAATGTATGGCATTGTCCATGTGCCGATGGGCAAATCGGTAATGCGAATCTTATCATCGCCGATTTTTTCATAAACGCCCTTTACCAGAAACTTCTTGTCTGCAAT
>Ga0247722_10001711_pt1 | contig 11888 bp, 6 predicted proteins | sample MSEWelMarce3H_FC_FD_189094 | JGI IMG/M metagenome (GOLD analysis project Ga0247722, IMG submission 189094) | Subsurface sediment microbial communities from gas well in West Virginia, United States - MSEEL Well Study Marcellus 3H_FC | ecosystem: Environmental > Terrestrial > Deep subsurface >... | reverse complement strand
ATATTTATGCCCGATTGGACTATATATAATGACTGATCCGGTAATTGCTGTAGACGGGTTTACATATGAGCGTTCAGAAATACAGAGATGGTTTGATGGTGGGAACAGGAGAAGTCCAAAAACAAATGTAGTGTTAGATAGTATACATCTTATTCCAAATTTTACATTACGGTCGATTATTCATACATTCCAAGAACAGAATAGATGAGTATAGTATTCCTTATTAGTGATTTTATACATTTATTTATACATTTATTTATACATTTTTATACATTTTCAACATTTTTTCTTTTTGTTCTCTATAATCTACCATTGGTTTAAAATAGTTTACCATTTTATAGGCGGGGTTATTATATTCAGTATACCAATTATGTATATCACGCGGCGCTACATCAGCTAATTCAAGAACCCATTTTTTTATGAACATGGCTTCTGGGTCTAGTTTGGCCGATTGTATCCATGGATTCATATCACGAAAATAGGGTTTCATATCCACCCCTGTTCCGCTAATACCCTGCCAATTTCCATTATTAGATGCAATATCATAATCAGTCAATTTCTGTGCAAAATACTTTTCACCCCACCGCCAATCTATCAATAATACTTTTATCAAAAAACTAGCCACGTTCATTCTACCGCGGTTATGCATATATCCAGTGACATTTAATTGGCGCATACATGCATCTATCACTGGAAACCCGGTTTCCCCATTCTTCCATTTTTCAAATGCAGCTTTACTATTTGACCACCCAATATTACGATATCTAGGTTGATATGATTTTCCGACAACTTCTGGATAAGAATAAAGAACATGTGCAAAGAATTCTCGCCAAATAAGTTGTCGTATTAATTCAGATTTTTTACCAAATGATTTTAAAAACGCGCTGTATACTTCTCTCACAGAAACACATCCGAATTTTAAATAGGCCGATAAAAATGTAGTATTTTCTATAAAATAATCACGGGTATCTACATAATGTTTCTGTTCTCGAACCGCCTTTTTTAATTGCTGAATTCCATTACTCCTTCCACCATGCACTAATATTTCTGGATTGTTTTTTGTAAAATGCATAAATGCATATTTTAATGAAATTTGTGAAGTAATTTGAGAACCTACCCTTGCTCTTGAAAAGTTGGTAATTTTACGTGTTTTTGGCGATTCAACTGAATGATGTAAAACCGCTTCGTAGAATGGGGTAAATTTTTTATAAGCGGTGCCTGTACCAGAAACTATTTTTCCAGGTTCGAATAAATAATAATCCGAGAACATTAAACACGACTTTTGCATTTCTTCGCATAGTTTAACAGTTTCTTTACCACGATTTACTGCGTATGGGGTATAATCTTGATTAAAAAATACGGCATCGATATTTAGTGTTGTACATAATCTGTATAAGATTGTAATTTGTTCACCATAAAATAATAACAGCGTTCCATTTTGTTCTCGAATATCGGTTTCCAATTCGGTTAAACTTTCTATCATAAATTGTATAGCGTTTTGAGAACGGAATGTATTTTCCTTACCAACCTGGTCTGGTGTAAATATAAAGCATGTATAAAGATTATCACACAGTTTACTAGCTTGCATTAGACCGACATTATCAATTATTCTAAAATCTCGATGAAATATAAAAAGGCCGTTTTTATTATGTTGTTGTTGCATTTATATTGATACCCTATTTTTATTTTGTTTGATGTAACACACATAATAAAAATAAAATTAAATACATATAAATACAATATAGTCACATTAATATAGTCACAATAATATAGTCAAATTTTATGGCAACGGGTCGACTCCTCCCCCAAATAATTCGCCCCCGAATAATTTATTCATATTTCTAACTTCGGGTTTATCGGCTTCTTCCCAAAATATTTTCCGAATCTGCCCATCATCTCGCAATCGAACGGTATAATGTTGTTGAATATTATGACGTCCAATACGACCAAGAGATTGGATCGTTTTTTCTTGTGTCAACACTAAATCTTTACCCAGGTATCCATGACAAAATTGATAATTCGTGCCGTAAATATAATCACTTGACGCAATAATCAAGTATAATTTCTGATCGTCCGCCAATCGTTTCATAATTTCGGTATACGACGTACTTTCGTGATTTGCGAATACCCCAATTCCCATCAATAACAATATTTTCCAGCTATATGAAACATCATTCAATAACATGATTTCAACTACCGTTTGTTCATGAATATCACTTGTAAATGGCCGCCCCTCAACCGCAGCCAACACTGATTCAGACGTCACCCATTTTCTCAAATGCAATTGTTTATTGGGGATAAATGTTTCATTCAATTCAGCGGATTTTATCAATGCGCGATGTTCATCCAATTCCATATTTAGTTTACGAATATCCACATCTTTATCGTTTGTACCAATATCTTTATTTTTCGACGAACTCTTTTTTCCCTTTAAAACTGCCGAAGCTTCTTTAGACGTATCAGCACATCCATCCGTCGACGATTTAGATTCAACTAAATCTTCGAGGTTTCGTTCTAATTCCCGAATATGTTCATTCAACGTGTTATTATACTCGATTTTACCCATAATATCATCCATGACCAATGCCGGAATATTTGCATGATGGATACAAAATTTCGCAATCTTTTCAACATCTTCCGCCAAATACAATGCCGGACCATCTGTAAGAGTGTATGCATCTTTAGTGGTAATATATAACGCACAATTACCTTCGTCAGCCGTGATCAAATCTGCCGAACATGATGTATTGGGTGCAATTTTCTTAACACGCATCCCTTTTAATGAGATGTATACTGCTCCCCAAGACCCTGGATTAATTTTGCGTAATACTCGTAGATAATGCAATTTGATATTTTGCATGGTGACATCATCTAACCCGCCAAAATGTCTGGCAATTTTACAATTCGCTGGGATATAATTTGAGTTTTCAACAAACATAATAAATTGGACGACTTCGGCTAGATCAAAATATCGCAACAGTGTCAAGTTCTTTTCACAGTGATCGACTATTCGAAGAACTTCATCATAATCTTCGCTTAAATAGTGTGGTAATACGATATATCCATTTTTGTTTAAGATAGGAATAGATTTCTTGCAATCATGACTCACAATATTGCATACATCTGCCCCCGGAAATTTATTTTTAAAATCTGATATAGTTTCAGAAAGTTCATATTCTTTAGGTAAAGTTGCAGAGGATAGAATGAAATTCGGGATTGTGTTTTCTCGCCAATTTTTATGAATAGTTTCATGTAATTCATGCGATTCATAATCCATGGATATAGTAGGTTCATCCCAATACGTTACAATATTTTGAACCGAGTTAAATGCGGACATGTAATACATGGCAGGAAGATATGATTTAACGTCGCATATAATAATCTCCACCTTGTCGCCGATACTATTATCTACTTTCTTGATCACTCGACCTCCCTTTAAAGTAGTGATATTATATGTCGCAACGGCAGAATAATGTAATCGAATGTCTGCCGCACTTGAACATCCAAACGCAAACGCGATTTTCTTCCCTGCCGAAATAGCCGACTTAGCTAACGCTAACCCCACGTGTCTTGCAGCACATACGAAAATAACACGAAACTGTTCAGAAATCCCAATGGGACTTAACGTTTTCCCTGTACCGGTAGGAGCAATATATAATATTAGTTTAGGTGTTGGCTGGATTCGCATTGTAGTGAATAATTGTTTTTGATGTTCGTACAATTTCATATCGTCGTATTTCAATAACAGTTCGTTTTTCTCGATAAAGGTCGATGCGTTTGAAATACATCCCGCAATTTCCATATCGGGTTCAATTGTAGACAGAATGCGTTTACAAAATATATGGATGTGTGCATTGATCCGCAAAATATTTGCACTCGATAATTTGTATAGTGTGAAATATTGTAATTGCCATTTACGACTAGCACGTTGTTTATATTTTAGTAATTGTTCTACAATATCAAGTAATAAATGTTCAAATACGATAGTTGCATCTAATTTTGTCCCATCATTTTTCTCAATTCGAATTAAATCGGCCTTTTTCACTGTGGGGTTGGCCTTGACTTGAATATTGAATATATCCGCGGGTAGCCCCGCTCCATATGCCTTTTTCAGCCCGGCAATTCTAGCGCTGAAATATTTATTATATAAATGATCTTGCATTGGTTCATTAAATTCGATCTTTAAATACGTAAAGAGTGAATTGAAGTTATTGTATTTGATATTAACATCATTATATCCGCGAACAATTAATCGCAATATTTCTCGTTCTTCCATTGGAATTGGGATTTCAATCGAATCCCATTCCGACTTATTTAGTTTTCCTTGAGTCAAATTCATTTTTGTTGCAGCGTGCGTATTAATTAGTAATAGTGTGTCTTTAACTTATTTTTATAATCAATTTTTATTTTTATGGGATGCGCATGGTTATTGAAGAATGAATGAATTTAAATTTGAATTTATAAATAAAAATAAAAATTGAATCTATAAAAACATTTAAACCCACGGCATTATTAATTATATATAAAATGGAGCAATTGTATCAACAATCAAATACATCGGTTAAGTCAGTGATGGAATTTGCGCGTACGTCGCAGCCAAAATTCCAGGTAAATACACAAAAAACCATGTAAAATTGTCACGGTAGATGGAAATATTGGATCTGGAAAATCTACATTACTGACCAATTTGAAAAAATATATTGATGTTAGTAAAGACAGTAATATTATATTTCTGAAAGAACCGGTAGATGAATGGGAAAATATTAAGGATGCGGCGGGAAATACGATGCTTAAGAAATTTTATGCCGATCAAGAACGATATTCGTTTTCGTTCCAGATGATGGCTTACATTTCGCGACTTGCTCTTTTGAAAACGGCGATTAAAGAAAATCCGGGCGCTATTATTATTACAGAACGGTCGTTATACACCGATAAATATGTATTTGCCAAAATGTTATTTGAATCGGGTAAAATAGAAGATGTTAATTACCAAATATATTTAAAATGGTTTGATGTATTTGCCGAAGAATGTCCGATTCATCAAGTTATTTATGTGAAAACGGACCCTGAAATTTGTCACAATCGAATTACCAAACGGTCGCGTGATGGAGAAGGTGGAATTCCATTGGAATATTTACAGGATTGCCATGAATATCATGAACGTATGCTGTTACAATATTTTCCTAGTGAAAATATTTGCGATGATCAACATCGACTTGTTTTAAATGGAAACGTCGACATTTATGAAAATACAGATCAAGTGAATGATTGGATTGAACAAATATTCCAGTTTATTTGATTTGTTAGTTGATACGATAATAATATAATTATAGATAAATAAATAAATATATTATATGTCTACACAAGAAACCCCTGATATATCGTTAGTAATTACATGCCCTCATTGTCAATGTTATATTTTTATTGAGAAATTGAATTGTCGTATATTTAGACATGGCGTTTTCAAAATATCGGGTCAACAAATTCCACCGCATTTAGATAAGGTTGGATGTGATAAACTTATTTCCGAAGAGAGTATTTATGGATGCGGAAAACCGTTTCTGGTTGTGGAGACTGGGGTTGGTGAATTTATTGCGGAAATATGTGAGTATGTTTAGGATTGTCGGAATAAACTATTAATCCTGGCTATTTTATCATCTTCTTTCTCAGATGAACTTATAATTTGGTTTATTTGTTTTATTATATACTTTGTTTTTTCCTGGTTATATATTTTGGTAAGACTATCTATATTTTTCATCATGGAGTCGTATTGCATGTTATTTTTATAGGCCTTAAGTTTTTTTCTAAGAGCTAGTCTTTCACCACAATCGGCCTGTTCTTCTTCTTTTGAGCACACCTCCACTATGGGTGATGATGACGTTGTTGATGTTGTTGGAGGTGGCGGTGGTGGTGTTGATGATGATGATACTGGTACTGGTAGTGGTGGAGGTGGTGGTACTGATGATGATGATGATGATGATGATGCTGGTACTGGTGGCGGAAGTTGTTTTTCAGTCCAACCCCTACCATCATCCTTAGGTACCCAGTTCAACTCAGATGACACAGCGTCATATGGTTGTTTTCGACTATCATTATTTTTTGGTAATGCATTATCTTGACTTGATTCTTCGTCTGAATCAGTGTCAGTGTCAGTGTCCGAGCCATTTTCTTTTTTATCAGAAATCTCTGGACATTTAGCCACTTGTCCACAAATTCCGGATTCAATATAATCTCCAACCTTATTTAAATTTCTTGAAATTAATTCCGAGATATGCGGATCAGATAATTTGTACGGGTAATCCTTTTGATATTTAGTTAATAATTCTTGCACATTTGTATCTGGCTTACTAATATGTTCTTTAAAATTTGTCAATCTTTCCAATCGGGTAGTATTCCCCGAATATTTTACACAGATACCTTCAAATACATTTACAATATCTTGCTGAGTATTCTCTTTATCCGGTTGAAACAATATAGAACACATGAGTCGTAATACAGGTTCATCCACTCCCCTATCTTTGTCGTGTAATTCTTTTATCATTTCCATGAATTTTTTAACCGCGTCATTCCGCCAATCTATTTTCCATAAAAATTTTACGTCATTATTATCATCAGCATAATCTATATAACAAGTTGCATGGACCTTAGCTAATCCATATTGTGAATCGCTACCATAATCATATATTAATTGAAACACGCATGTACTTGTTTGTTTTATACTATCAGAAGAAGTTGGAGGATAAATTATAGTTTCAAGGCTAGGGTAATCCCCATCAAGATTAGTTCCAGTAAAATTTTCTTTTTTGAATTGTCCTGGGGTATAAAATATATTACTAAAATATGTATTGGATGGTATGACATTATACGGTACAGATTGTAATAATTCTGCTCCGATATTTTGACAAGAATATAATATAATTTGAAATAATAACAATTTATCCTTAGGAATATTGTTAGATATCAAATATGAATATAAGTATGGAATAAACAATCGTTTGTAGTAATCATCGTCTTCCTTACCGGTATACTCTCCATATAATCGACGAATTGATTCCCATTCTTTATCGCCAAGAATACTATCTAATTTTAAATTAGATAAAGAGTTTTTAAACGCTTCTAATGTATTCGTTTTTGAAACATTTTGTCCAATTTTAGTTTTAATTGTATCCAGAATATCTTGATCATCTCCATTTTTACGTAATATTAATTTTTGACGAGATACGTCATCTAGTAATTGTTTATATACTTTATAAAAATTAACATTTTTATCTAAATCAAAATATGGATCCATTATTATAATATACTAATTTTATTTTTATATTATAGTTAGGCATTATTTATAACTAGAAAAATCAAAATCCTGGTATTGAGGTTACTGGTTAGGCGGACCATTAGGCGGACCATTGACCGGTCTTGGAGGAGGTGGTATATAATCTTTTTTTTTCATCGCCTGCATCATTTTTATACTTACCTATATCGATATATGTATGTTGTCGGCCTTCAATATAAGAATTTATAAATCCGGCGCTATTAACAATACTATACTTACCATTTATATAACCTAAGACAAGCGATACCATATTCGTAAGTTTACATTTCAAATATGAATTTGTAATAGAACCCGATGGTACACTACGTCGTATACGTTGTTCATAAAAAGCCAAATATAATTTCCAATTTACTAAAAATTTAGTAGTAGTATTAGCGGGATCAATATTGCTAATATTTATGGTATGGCATGTATCATTAGAATCTTGTATTTTAGCTAAGGTACACTTAGAAAAATTTTCATATAATCCATATTTACCAGTAATAGACCACTCTTCGGCGGCAGCATCACACCCACCATTTACTTTATATGGCAACTCGCTAGTACATGGCACAACAGTCAGGTCAATTGGGGTTTTAGGAACCTGGTTATCGGCTAAAAAGTCATATTTGGTACCTGAATATAAGGTTTGTCTATATAACATTCCATTGTATACTTGTGCAATTGTCGTTCTAGATCTATCTAAATCCGACGCAAAAAAATATGAAAACTTGTCACCATACCAAGCAACAATATCATATAATTGCGCACCTGCACGTTGCGCCTGGTTAATACCAAGCTCTGTTACGGGGGTGTCGTATACTAAATGTGTACGTGCGGCCATTGTGCCCGATACGTTATGTTGACCTTGTCCATGACGAATAAAATATATGGTTTGTGATGTATTGTTGGGAATATCGTCTAACTTTATATTTAATAATTCTAGATATTTATTGCCATTACCACTTAAATTCTGCGTGCCAGATACTACTGTAAATGATTCACACATTCCATTAAACGGTTTATATGAATTGTTGTATCCATTTTCTTTCGCAACAGCTATTTCTTGATCAGATGCATTTTTATTCTTCTTTTTAAATGCGGCTAAATAGTATTCGGCTGCTTGCTCTTGTCGTTCAGGTGTAATATCTATTTGTCTCATATAATATGGTCTATCTGGACTTATTTTTGTTTTTTCTTTTGGACTAAGTTCACCAGAGTATACAAGATGGATGTCTATAAAAAATGTTTGATTGCCACTGTCATTAGCACCTCCGTCATTAGCACCTACGTCATTAGAATATTTAGCCAGGGTCATTCGAATTATTGCGCAATTTTGAAATCTAGTTTGTTCGCCCGGGATTTGTTGTCCATTTTTAAAATCATATCTTAAAATTGTATCTAAAAAACATTGAAGTCTGCTATTGTGCGAACATAATAAAGAGGTTGTTTGGGTTAACCTGGATTTTACACTTGAATAATTATTCCACGATTGACCAACACGATCTTCAACTTTCCATGCAGGTAAATTTTTTAAATCATCTTTACTGTCGGCGACTTTATATACAAATGTAAAATTACCTACAGTTACTTCATAATATTGTTTATCATCAACTAATACTATACTTTCGGATTTAAATAGGGTGGGATATAGGTCAATTAACCGTTTACCAGAATCAGAATAATCGGTTATGGTGCTAGTACTATCTTCATACCCACTATTATGTAACTCTACTCTAAGTCCCGGCGCGGATTTCATAACAATATGACCATTAGTTTTAGAATTTTCATATGCCCCGCTACTATATTTTTTACCTTCAGATTGTTCACGCACCATACCACTTTCAACTACCCCAGAACATGTATATCCAATAGGAAAATCACAATCATGGCGGGAAGTCCAATTATCTTTATTGGTTTCCCAGATTGCTTTTGTAGCAGGGTCACCAATACTATCTATATAAAGTTGTATAGTTTCTGCAGTCCACCCACCATATTTATGTTGATAAATATAAAAACAATTCCACCCATCATGATCTCCGGTAATATCAAGATACTTTTTGTATACATTACTACAATCTAAACTACCACAAAATCCGAATGTTTCTGGGACATAAAGACTTATGTTCTTACGAGTAGACGCTACATGATACAATAAATACGAATTTACCGCGGTTTTAACTATATTTGAATCAAATAACGATACTGGTTGAGTCTGTTTTTTAGCATAAGATACAATTCCACCAGGGTCAACTAAATTTGTAAACCCTGAAATGGTGCCATTTTTTTTAATTATTTCTATAACAGATTGATAGCATACACATTCTCTCCGCATATTTCCTCCATCAACCGCAAAAAACGTATCCGGAAACGACGCGTTGGTTGATAATAATCTAATTATACCCACCGCTCCATATGTTTTACCTGCCGAACTCGGTCCTGCTGCAATAATAAGGCGTGGTTTAGCCTTTACATTTCCCCCAGGTCTAAATATTAGGTTAAAATATCGTTTATCTTTTTCCCATTCCCCTGTAATATTATATAACATATCAAATATAGAACCAATAAATTCCCATTTAACTACTGCCTCAGTTACAGGTTTAGATGTTACATAACTATTTGCAAATACTCGCAGCATATACGCGGTCGAATTAATTTCGCGTTGAAAATTGTTGTATACCGTATTCCAAATCTCACTTGGACACATAACCCATGGTTTTTGTTGCGGTTGCAATGAGGCGACTGCGCCACCACCACCAGCAGCAGCAACAGCAGGAACGCTTGCCTGATTAGGTGGATAATAACCCGAAACCCCCTCGTAAAGTGTATTTAAAATATTATTTCCGTCGGATAATCCAAATGATTTATGTAATATTTGGTTTTTCAGTTTAGGTACTACCTCGGCCGACGCTATTTCTTTGGGCAACACCCCGCTAAGTATTTCAATAATTTCGCCAGCGTATCCATTATTTATAGCCGACAAATAGTCATTACTATCAGTCATTTCAGGAATGATAGTTTGAGGAAATTGCTCATCTGAAAATGTATAATACTGTGCAGCTATTACAGATTCTATAGTAAATTGTTGTAAACTTATTGTTTTACCAGTATATTCTTGCCACCCACCACTATCAAATGGCGCCATTTTTAGCGTACACGGATTACTTTTTGGATCACTCTCAATTTCTTGCATAATTGTCTTTTTGGGAGCATATTCGTCTTTTGATGTTATTCCAATCGCACGCGTAAATATATTCCCACTACCACCTACTTGATGTTGTTGCCTCTGTAATTTACACAAATTAGTCGAACAATATCTCGTAAATTTATTATATTTATCACGTTTATCGTCCCTCATCGATCTACTTTGTTTTTTATGAAAATGGCTAGTAGTATCATTAATATATTTCGCCGTTTTAATTGTTTTGGGTAATCGTATACTATTCTTTTTCCGAGTATATTTATGTCGAATTTCTCGATCTCCCATGATATATTATACAACTATTTTTTATATATTTTATTTTTGGATATATGTACAAAAATAAAAATAATTACAAAATAAAATCAACAACTATCGGATAATGATCTGAATTATATTTCCCACAAAATTCATCATATCCATGATAAATATAACTATTATTCACCCGATCTAATAAATATGAAGTCACTAAAACATGATCGATCATTGAAAATTCGGTCGGTGCGGATACACAATTATTATTTTGATCATACCAATCCGTAAATCGCGTATCTTGAACCATTGTTTCTGCAACACTAAATAATTGATATTTTCCATTATACTCCCCCACATTTCCTTTTACAATATCTAATACTTGAGAGATAGGTAGATTGTTATTTGCATCAACCACTCGTCCATCAAAATCATTGAAATCTCCCAATACAATAACCTCATATTTCTGACTTGTATATCCATAAATAATATTCTGTAATACTTGCGCCTGCGCCTCCCTCTCAGCACATCGTTGCGAGTCAGTTGGATATGCCAATAAATGTAATCCGATCATTGCGATTTTAGTCGACGCCACAATAAATTCGGTAATGTAATGTTTGCTCACACCAGAAGTCCCCGGAGCACCAGTATATCCGCATTTAGAACCTGGAACAGGATAATCATACCTTAAATCTGTGCGATATAAATCAATATCGGGATCAATTCGAGTAATCATTCCTACATTTTGACCAGTTGCACTATCAGTTCCTTTTTTCAAGTACGGTCTATATGTTTTTTTGGACCCCGTCTCTCCATATTCTAAATTGTCTATCAACATATTCAATTCATCGCATCCTTCAACTTCACATAAATTCAAAATATCAGGGTTCAATGTCTTGACAATATTAGATACATAATTCATATGGATTTCAGCTTCACTTGTATTAGACCAAGGACAATGTTGGCCTGGACAATCGGCTTGACTATAATAATCCATGAATAACCATTCTACATTATACTGGACAATTCGCAATGAATTGTTACTTGGACGACGATCGGATGATGTAGCAGGGACAACAGGACATTCTGTATCGGACGATGCATTTGATAATGCGAGTAGTGCAGTAA
>Ga0247722_10001710_pt1 | contig 11897 bp, 5 predicted proteins | sample MSEWelMarce3H_FC_FD_189094 | JGI IMG/M metagenome (GOLD analysis project Ga0247722, IMG submission 189094) | Subsurface sediment microbial communities from gas well in West Virginia, United States - MSEEL Well Study Marcellus 3H_FC | ecosystem: Environmental > Terrestrial > Deep subsurface >... | reverse complement strand
TTCAAGAAATGCATTCGCAGCAGCACATATTACTGGATTTCCTCCAAATGTTGTAATGTGTCCTAACATTGGTTGATGTGTAAATTTAGAAAGGTTTTCTTTTGAACTAATTAAAGCACCAATAGGAAGGCCTCCACCTAATGCTTTACCTAAAGTAAGTACATGAGGCGCAACACCGGATCGTTCAAATGCAAAGTTTTTGCCAGCTCTACCCATACCACATTGAATTTCATCAAAGATTAATAAAGCTCCAACTGATTCACACTTTTCTTTAAGAGCCATCAAAAAAACAGTATTGCTTTCTCTAACCCCTGCGTCACCTTGAATTGTTTCAATGATTACACCTGCTGTTCTTTCAGTGATTTTATCTAAGTCTGTAATTGAATTATGTTCTATAAACTGAATGTCTGAAATTAATGGTCTGTAAGCTCTTTTTTTACTTTCGTTTCCAGATATACTGAGAGATCCATTTGTACTTCCATGGTATGAACCACGAAATGAAATGATTTCTGTTCGTTTTGTGACACGTTTTACTAATTTAATGGCAGTTTCATTGGCTTCTGTACCTGAGTTAACTGGATAAACACAATTTAATTCTGTAGGAAGTATTGATGTTAATTTATTAGAAAAAGCTAACGGGGAATCCTGAATAAATTCCCCATAAACCATTACATGAAGATGTTTGTCAAGTTGTTTTTTTATAGCGTTTTGAATATGTGGATGTCGATGTCCAACATTTGTTACCGCTACTCCTGCTATCATGTCAATGTATTGTTTTCCATTTTTATCATAGATATAAATCCCTTCAGCATAATCTACATCTATCAAATAAGGAGAAGGATTTGTTTGTGCTTGAACTGATAAAAATGATTCAATTTGTGACATTATATATTGAAATTCTGATTATTTTCTTTTAATTACTTTTTCAACTGCAGCAACGATATGTTCTGTGTCGATTCCGTATTTTTTCATTAATTCCATTGGAGTTCCACTTTCTCCAAAAGTATCATTTACTGCTACAAATTCTTGTGGTACTAAAAGTTCTTGAGTAATTACTTGAGCAACCGATTCTCCAAGTCCGCCTGCAATCATATGTTCTTCAGCAGTAACAACACATTTTGTTTTAGAGAGTGATTTCAAAAGAGTTTTTTTGTCTAATGGTTTGATTGTATGCATGTTAATTAATTCAACAGAAATACCTTTTTCTTCAAGAATTTTTACCGCTTCAATTGACTTCCATACTAAGTGACCACAAGCTACAATTGTAACATCAGTACCTTCAGTAAGTAGGTCCGCTTCTCCAATTTTGAATTCAGCATCTTCTTTAACAAAGATGGGCATTACAGGTCTTCCGAATCTTAAATATACAGGTCCTTCATGTGCTGCGATTGCAATTGTTGCTTGCTTTGTTTGATTGTAGTCAGCAGGCACTATAACTGTCATGTTTGGAAGCATTTTCATCATTCCTATATCCTCAAGAATTTGATGAGTAGCTCCATCTTCTCCTAGTGTTAAGCCAGCATGAGATGCACAAATTTTCACGTTTTTTTGTGAGTATGCAACTGATTGTCTTATTTGATCGTAGACACGTCCCGTTGAAAAATTAGCAAACGTTCCAGTAAACGGAATTTTGCCACCTATTGTCATACCTGCAGCCATTCCGATCATATTTGCTTCTGCGATTCCTACTTGAAAAAATCTTTCTGGAAATTCTGTCGCAAATGCATCCATTTTTAATGAACCAGTAAGGTCAGCGCATAGTGCGACAACATCTGGATTGTTTTTTCCAAGTTCATGAAGTCCTGCGCCAAATCCTGAACGTGTGTCTTTGTTTCCGTAAATTTCGAATTCTGTCATTGTTTCTATAAGTTTATACTTGTTTGTTTTTCTGAAATTATTCTAAACTCTTTTTCAAAAGAATAAGAAGTAGATTTTATATTTTTTTGTCGATAATATATTTTATACTTTCCGGGCTGTAAAGACCATTCTTCTTGAGATTTAGACGCATTAATGGAGCAGACCCATTCCCATTGTCCTTCTGTTGTTTCATAAAACACTTGTCCAACAGTAGGATTTGAACTTTTACATATGAAAGTGCCTGGTGCTTCTATATCAATATTAGTAATACTACTCTGTTTAACCTCTATAGTTTTGTAAATCCTTGGTAAAGTCAATATTTCTAATCTATAGTTTCCAATTAGGTATTTATCTATTGTATTTAGTGATTGTACGTTAATTGTTTGATCATTATTGGGTAATGTAATTCTAGTTTGTATTTCTACTGATCTCGTACCGTTAACTATGCGAGTTTTTATAAAACCTTGAGGTGCATCAACAATGATTGTATTGTGTATGTGTTTTTTAAGTTTAATGTTTTTCTTCTCAATTTTAGGGAGTGTATTCACAACCAAATCATATTCAGTGGTTGGTTCAAGAATTAGTGTATCAGGATTTCCATACCTATTTAACGTATGTTCAAAAGCATATTTTAGTTCATTTGTTCCGCTTTTATTTAAGAAAAGTGTAACATCCGTTTCCGTTGGTTTTGAATTAATATCATTTAAATTAATTTGAACAGTAGTATTAACTAATGCTTTTGATACTACATTTTTGAGTGCATTTTTAAACGCATCTTTTGATTCAGCTTCTGAATAACTTCCTATACATTTAAATTTCTCCAAATAGGAAAGGTCCATTCCGATACCAATCACAAACGGAGTAATGTTAATGTTTTTATCTTTTAATTTTTTTGCAATTACACAAGGATCGTTGTCACATGCTTCTAAACCATCTGTAATTAATATGATACAGTTTCTTGAGTTTGCATCAGGGAAATCACCTGCAGCAGCCTCAAGTGACCTAGCAATTGGAGTAGTTCCTTTTGCTTTGATTGTTCTTATAAAACCTTTGATTTGTGTAAAGTTATTACTCCCAAAAGGAACCTCAAGTTTTGTGTCGTTACAATCTTGGAAAGTTGCAGTAATTGGTGATTGATGTCCGTAAACACGTAAAGCTATTTCCAGATTTTCGGTACCTACTAAACTATCTACTGCTTGTTCTAAGAGTTCTTTAGCAGCTTCTATTCTTGTTTGACTTCCCCAACTAGCATTCATACTATTGGATGCATCTAAAATAAATAAGATTCTAGTCTTTTGATCTTGTGCGATCGAAAAACAATTTATTAGAAGTAATATGGGAAATAAAAACTTCAATTAATAATCACCTAAAGTTTCTTCAAGTTGGTTCAATGCAGATTTTAGCTGTTCTGGATTTGGCGCAACTCCATGCCATTTATGACTTCCTTCCATAAAATCTACACCTTTACCCATTTCAGTTTTCATAATAATTACGATTGGAAAGCCTTTTCCTGTTTCTGATTTGGCTTGCTTTAAAGTAGAAATAATTTCAGGTACATTATGACCGTCCATTTCAAATGTTTTCCATCCAAATGCTTCCCATTTTGCTTTAAGATTTCCTAATGATAAAACGTCTTCGACATCTCCATCGATTTGTCTTCCATTGTAATCGATAGTTGCGATAAGATTGTCAATTTTTTTAGCAGAGGCGTACATTGCAGCTTCCCAAATTTGTCCTTCTTGTAGTTCTCCGTCTCCATGTAGTGTATAAACAATCGAATTATCTTTATTCAAATTTTTAGTAACAGCTGTACCAATAGCACACGATAAACCTTGTCCTAAAGATCCAGAAGCCATTCTAATTCCTGGAAGTTTTTTGTCTGTACTTGGGTGACCTTGAAGTTTTGAGCCTAGTTTTCGAAAAGTACCTAATTCACTTACTGGAAAATAACCTGATCGTGCTAAAACGCTATACCAAACTGGAGATATATGACCGTTAGACAAATAAAATACATCTTCTCCTTTACCATCCATCTCAAAATTTTTGTTATGGTTCATTGTTTCAAAATACAGAACTGTTAAGAAATCAGCACAACCTAATGACCCTCCTGGATGTCCCGAATTTACCTCAGCAACCATACGTACTATATCTCTTCTTACTTGTGATGCAATTTTTTCTATTTCCATGTTTTAAAGATTTTAATAAGCGTTTTTATCTTTTCGAATTATATTGTAAATTGTTAAAAGAATAATTTTAATATCTAATAAAAATGACCAATTTTCTATGTACCAAATGTCTTTGATTACTTTGTCTTTCATTTCCTGAAGTTTTCTAGTTTCATCTATGTATCCTGTGGTTTGAGCCCAGCCAGTAATTCCTGGTTTAACAAATTGTCTAACTAAAAATTCATTGACTAATCGAGAATATTCTTCAGTATGTTTAATCATGTGTGGCCTTGGACCCACTACTGACATCTGACCTAAAAAAACATTGATAAATTGTGGCAATTCATCTATTCGGGTTTTTCTTAGTAATTTTCCAATAGGAGTAATTCTAGGATCATTAATTAAAGTTCCAGTACTATTTGCTTCTTTGTTTATACGCATAGTTCTGAATTTATAGCATTTAAAAACTTTATTGTCTTGTCCAGACCTATCTTGGATAAAGAAAACAGGCCCTTTTGACGTTAATTTGATAATCAAAAAGACAATTGGAAATAGCCATGGATAAATCAATAAAATAATTGAAATTGAGAAAAACAAATCAAATAATCTTTTGATCGTTTGGTTAAATACATTTTCTAGAGGTTCTTTTCTAAGAACCAGTACGGGGATGTCGTTATAAAAATCAATATTCAATTTACGATTTAAAGTGTATTGTTTGAATGTTGGTAAAATTTTAAATCGTATAAATTTATGCTCACAAAATTCTATAAGTTTTTTGATAGTGTTTTTATCGTATTCATCTTGTGTAAAATAAATTTCATCAATGTTGAATGAATTTGGCTTTTCAAGAAAGTCATTTAGAGTTCCTAGATAATTTATTTTCCCTTTGTAATCAATTGTTTCATTATTGTCAATGTATCCAATGAAATTATATCCAAATGTTACTTCTTTTTGAAACAATCCTATTACATCTAATGCGTTTTGATTGATGCCGATTATTGCAATGTTTTTAACGTTAATTCCCTTTCTTCTAATGTTTTTAAGATATATTATTAATCCAAGTCTGAAAAAAACAGATAAAAAACTAAAAAGAAGTAGGTATATAACTATAAATTTAAACGGAATAGAAATATTTCTTAAAAGGAGAGAGTCTAACGTTAAGATAAGCACAAAAGTGATAATCATTTTAACCAAACGGGTTACTTTTTTTTCTATAGTTTCAAATCGTAATGAATTATGCCCCTTAAAAATTCTTATTAATACAACCCAAATCAAGTTGGAGTATACAAGTAATTTTAACGAATTTTCATCAACAAGGTTGTGTTTTTTGGAAACAAAATTTATATAAAACCAAATTGATAAAAAGTAAGAGTTGTTTAGAACTATAAAATCAGTTATAAGAAAAAATAATTTGTTGTATTTAGAAAAAACTTCTTTTAACATAATTTGCACTAACGATTTCAATCGACTAATTTACTAACTTTAATTCAATTTAGGGTTGGCTTTTTGTTTCTTTTCATCATTTGTTTATAAATATGACAGATTGTAAGACGTATTGTCAGAATAATCAGTTCGTTTGTGTGTGTAAAGTACAATTTGACAGATGTTTTTCTTACAGTTTGTGTGGCATAATGATTGCTATTATGGAAGTAATATTAATCTTTTGTAAATAATACAAGTAATGGGAAAAATAATTGGAATTGATTTAGGTACTACAAACTCTTGTGTATCAGTAATGGAGGGTAATGAACCAGTGGTTATTGCTAACTCTGAAGGAAAAAGAACTACACCTTCAATTGTTGCTTTTGTTGATGGTGGTGAGCGTAAAGTTGGAGATCCTGCAAAACGTCAGGCAATCACTAATCCAACTAAAACTGTTGGTTCTATTAAGCGTTTTATGGGGGCAACTTATGACGATACAAAAAATGAAGCTGATAGAGTGCCTTATACAATCGTAAAAGGTGATAATAATATTCCTCGCGTTAAAATTGACGATAGACAATATTCTCCACAAGAAATTTCTGCAATGATTCTTCAAAAAATGAAAAAAACAGCAGAAGATTATTTAGGACATGAAGTTACTGAAGCTGTGGTGACTGTTCCTGCTTATTTTAATGATGCGCAACGTCAAGCAACTAAAGAAGCTGGAGAAATTGCTGGTTTAACAATTAAACGTATTATCAACGAACCTACTGCAGCGGCATTAGCTTACGGTTTAGATAAAAAAGGTTCAGACAAAAAAATTGCTGTTTTTGACTTTGGTGGTGGTACTCATGATGTATCTATCCTAGAATTAGGAGACGGTGTTTTTGAAGTATTATCAACTGACGGAGATACTCATTTGGGTGGAGATGATGTTGATGCAGTTATTATTGATTGGTTGGCTGATGAATTTAAGAATGATGAAGGTATTGATTTACGTAAGGATCCAATGGCTTTACAACGTTTGAAAGAAGCTGCTGAAAAAGCTAAAATTGAACTTTCTTCAACTGCGTCTTCAGAGATTAACTTACCATACATTATGCCTGTTGATGGTGTTCCAAAGCACCTTGTTAGAACTTTACAAAAAGCTAAATTTGAGCAACTAATCGCTTCAATTGTTGAGAGAACTATTGCTCCATGTAGATCTGCATTAAGTAACGCTGGTTTATCACCAAGTGATATTGATGAGGTGATTTTGGTAGGGGGATCAACTCGTATACCGGTTATCCAAGATGCTGTTGAACGTTTCTTCGGTAAAGCACCATCTAAAGGTGTGAATCCTGATGAGGTTGTTGCTTTAGGTGCTGCTATTCAAGGAGGTGTATTAACGGGTGAAGTTAAAGACGTTTTATTATTAGACGTTATTCCTTTATCTTTAGGTATTGAAACAATGGGAGGTGTATTGACTAAATTGATCGATGCAAACACTACAATTCCAACAAAAAAATCAGAGACTTTTTCTACAGCGTCTGATAATCAACCATCAGTTGATATTCATGTACTTCAAGGAGAGCGTCCAATGGCTAACGATAATAAGTCTTTAGGTCGTTTTCAGTTAACTGATATTCCACCAGCGCAAAGAGGTGTTCCTCAAATCGAAGTAACTTTTGATATTGATGCGAATGGTATTATGCATATTTCCGCTAAGGATAAAGGAACAGGTAAGTCCCAATCTATCAAAATTGAAGCGTCTTCAGGATTAAGTGATGAAGACATTCAACGAATGAGAGCAGAGGCAGAACAAAACGCAGAAGCTGACAAACGTAAGTTAGAAGAAATTGAAAAAATCAATAAAGCTGATTCTTTAATTTTTCAAACTGAACGTCAAATGAAAGAATATGGCGATAAATTACCGGCTGATAAAAAACAACCAATTGAAGATGCTTTAGCTGCTCTTAAAGTTGAATTTGAAGCGAAAAATATTGCAAATCTTGATGCTGCTATGGAACGTTTAAATAATGTTTTCCAAGCTGCGTCTCAAGATATGTACAATGCAGGTAATGCTTCATCTGAAACAAATCAAGATTCTACAAACTCAAACTCTGCTGATGAGGTTACTGATGTTGATTTTGAAGAAGTTCAAGATAAAAAATAATAATACATTTTTGTTGATTTAATCAATTAATTGTTCAAGAGGCTGTTTCAAATATTTGAAACAGCCTTTTTTTATTCCTAGAAGTTTTATATTGAATTGTTATACAATTATTGATTTACATTGTGAAAATTAATTAATCACCTTGAAATAGCTTTATAATGTTGTTTTCTTTAGTGGTTTTGTGTGATTATTCTCTAATCTAATTTTTATTTTCTTCTTTATATAAAATATCGTAAATTCTATATTTCTGTAATTATTTCACATTATTAGAGTCAACTTTATTTCATTATATTATTTATTCTATTTTCCCTTGCTGGATGTTTTTATTGGTTTCTATACTTAAAACATGTATGAAATAATAATGAGTCTATAAAGATTGAATATTTGAATGAAGTTACTATATAGTAATACACTTTTAATAATTTCTATGTTCAGAAATAATTTCGTCTGAAATTTTGATTAACCATTATTTGATTTTATGTTTTTGCATTTTATTTAACAAAAAAGAGGCTGTCTAGATAAGACAGCCTCTTTAGAATATTTAAGCTTAGATCTTATAAAATCACAACTTTTTTAGTCATGTTATATTTACCTTGTTTGATATTAAGATAATAACATCCTGCTTTTAAATCTTCGTTTAATTTCAATGTGTGTTTTACAGTTGAATTTGATGTAGTTTCTTTTGTTATGATTTTTCCTTGTAAATCAATAAGTTCAAAAGTTATTACTTCATTGTTTGATTTAAAATTGATTGTTATTCCTTCATTTCTATCTGATGGGTTTGGATAGATTTCAAAATCCATTTTTGATAAAGGGCTATCTTCAATTTCTAAAAGACCTCTTAATGTAATGTCGTCTATATACATATTATTTGCAAAATCTGAAGCAGTGAATTCTAATTTGAACATTGCTTTAGTGTCATTGCTTGTGATTTTAAGTTTGTCTCTAGGAATAAAGAAATGTTCCCATTGATTTCCTGATGGAGTGAAGTCCTTACCGCTTGAATTACCCGCATTTGCAATTTTTTGTGCAGATTTGTTATTAATTGTTTCTAATAAAGACCAGCTTTCACCACAGTTAGTAGATTTGTATATTTTTAATTCGTCTGTAATTTGAGCATCGTCAAATGTGTTTGTAGCGAAAGAATAATTAAAATGTAGCTCTGTGTTTGATGTTGCTGTTAAGTCAATAGCAGGAGTAATTATAACATCTTTGCTTCCTCCTAAACGTTGTGTAGCAAAATACTCTTTAGTTGTGCTTACATCATAGTTGTTTAATTTTAATGCCTTATTATCATAGCTTGTACTTACTAATTTCCATGATGGTAAATCGTTACTTTCATTTCGTAAAATTAAATTGTCCTGAGTTAAATTCTCGAAATTTTCATACATGGTTTTTTTGTCAGTTGCAGTAGAACCAATACAAACATAATCTTCGATTGACAATGAATCAATTCCTTTTTCATTTTCAACAATCAAAGTTACCTTCTTACATCCTGGTGTAGAAAAAGTTACTATTGGTTCCTTTTCATTAGAAACTGCAGGTGTACCATCTTGAAATCTCCAAGTTCTTTTTGTAACGATTGAGTTCCAAGATTGATCTTTGAAGATTACTTGTGAATTAACACAAACATTTCTAAATGTACCTTCTGCATTAGGTTCTATTTTTCTAACCACTCTGAAATCAGCTTTTGGTTTAGCAGTCGCAACTTTATTAAAATCAATTTCTTTGCTATCGTAATCTGTTCCTGTAGCTGTTAAATTCGTTGTTGTTGAAAGATTTTTACGATTACTAATAGGGCTAGTTAAGTTTGCTAACATAACTGAAGCTTGTTCTTTTGTAAACATGTTTGAACAATAAGAGTACTCCATGTAATTTTGTATGTTTTCTACTGTTCCAATTTTTGTAGTTACTGAGATAGAGTCAAGTTCCATAGAACCTGAAATATTTTCAGCATTCCATCCATATATTCTTAGTTTTAGCGTATCTTTTGTTCTTAAATCCGTGAAGTTTTTAGCTAAATCCGTAATAACAACTGCTTTTTGTTCTGTATCATTTGTGAAAATCAATTCATTTTTTGCAATCCTCAAATTTGGTGTTAAGATAAAAGTTGTGGATTTTATAATGGTATCATTACAAAAAGCATTTCCTTTTAATTGATAATTAATTGTGTATTTCCCTGATGCACTTTTTGATAAATCTATTTTTCCTGTTGTGTCGATATTTAATCCTGTAACAGGTAAGAATTTACCTTTATTATTACCAATAATTGTTGGTCTAATTTCTCCTTTTTGATTGTTTAATAAAGCGTAAGAAACTTTAGTTGGTTTATTTAATACAATCGTCACTGAATCTTTTAATGTTTTACATTGCGTGATTAAAGAGTATGTTATCTTATATCTTAATGAATCAAGTTTTGATTTTGTGACATCAATTTCTCCTGTGGTTGGATTAATTGATAGATTGTTATTTGCACTAAATAGACCACCATTAATGGTAGATTTAAATGAAGGGGTTAAGTTTGATACAATATTACATGTTTTTGTTGGGTAAGTTACAACTCCACTGAAATCTTGAAGTGTATCAATTATCGAAATCATTGAAGTAATTTTAGATTCACAATTGTCAGCATCTTTGCTTGTATAAGTTAATTCATAATTTCCAGCTTTGCTTGTTGAAAAATCCACTTCTCCTGAATTACTGTTAATTTTTAAGTCTTCACTAGAAGAAGAGAAAGTTCCGTTTTGATTTCCAGTAATTACTGGTTTTAACTTGTTTTTCTGACAAAATACATTATTTGAGTATTTAAAAGATGAAGCTGCTCCTGTTTTGACAACTAATGTAACTGAATCTAATTTTTGTTTATTATTACATGTTGTTGAATCAATTCTATAATAAATTTTATAAGTACTATTGATTGATTTTGCTAAATCAATCTCACCGTTTAAAGGATTAATTTCTAATCCTTTTTTATTAGAGCTAAATACTCCACCTTTTGTAAAATTCACCCCAAAATTTGGTTTGTAATATCCTGAAGATTTACATAATATACTTGGGTAATTTAAAGTTGTTAATCCAATAGTATTTGGGGTGATATTTACAACTGTTTTTTTAATTACTGTAGGACATTCTTCTGTTTGGTTTAACGTATATGTTACTTCATATGATCCAGGATTTGATTTAGAAAGATCAATTACACCTGTTTCAGTTTGTAATGATAATCCTTCAGTTGATGTAAACATACCACCAGGTATACCAGAGATTGTTGGGAAAATTTTTCCTACTTGGCAATGAGTATTTTTTGAATAACTCACATTAGCAACAGGATAGTTTTCAATAATAATTGTTGTCGATTTTTTTAATTCTCCTGTAAGTTCTGTTTTTGGCAATGTATAAGTAATTGTATGATTTCCTGGCTGTACTTTACTTAAGTCAATTTCCCCAGATGTTGGATTGATTGTAATTGTTGAAGAGAATAAACCTCCCGGAGTAAAGTTATCCGATAATTTTGGTGTTGGGTTTTGACCATTGATACATTTTACAGTATCGTATGTAAAATCTATGTTAGCAGTAGGCGAAGGTATTCCTTGAACTGAAATTGGTAGATTAGTAGTAAAACCATCTTTATTGCTTCTAATTACAATGTTTTTTACTCCAGTTTCATTTCTTCCAACCTTGAAATTAAATTTTGAAATATCTAATAAATTGCCAGTTGTGGGATTAACTTTAAATTCATAGTATTTATTCAAATCAATTTTCCCAGTCTGATTACCAGATACAGTGTCATTGTTTTTACCACCTAATGACCACGAAGTAAATCCAAATGATTTAGAAGTTGATGAGGATTTTGAAACACCATTTGCTCTTAATGGAAATTGGTTTATTTTTTGAATGTTCGGTAATGGAGTGATATCAACTAATGAATTAAAATTCATTTTTATGCTATCTAAACTATAAAACAATGTTTGATTTTCAAAACATGACTGAGGATTTGAAATTGATGGCTTTGGACAACTTCTGTATCCTTTCGTTTCTGGAGTGTCTGAGATAAAATCATCTCCACATGCTACCTCAGGATCATTTCCTGGTCCCCAAACGTGATAAAGTCCTAGGTAATGTCCAATTTCATGTGTTAAAGCTCTTGAACTGTTTTCATCTGATGTTCCGATACTTCCTATATAATTATGTTTGATAATTATACCATCTGCAAAAAATCTGTAAGATGGGATTCCTTCACTTGTAGGGAAATAGGCGTAACCTGCAGCACCATTTCCAATTGATTTTACAACCCAAATATT
>Ga0247722_10001709_pt1 | contig 11905 bp, 16 predicted proteins | sample MSEWelMarce3H_FC_FD_189094 | JGI IMG/M metagenome (GOLD analysis project Ga0247722, IMG submission 189094) | Subsurface sediment microbial communities from gas well in West Virginia, United States - MSEEL Well Study Marcellus 3H_FC | ecosystem: Environmental > Terrestrial > Deep subsurface >... | reverse complement strand
CTGAAAAAAACCGAATATGAATTTCTACAGCAATTGACACGTGTCTACAAAGGGATTCATGCTCAAATGAACTTTTCTTATCGCTATCTGATTGCATGTATTCAAAAGATGGATGTCTATCATACCAAATGCGAGATTGCGAAACAATATCATTATTGTAAACCCGTTTTAGAAAAACAAGAATGCTCCTTTTTGCGTGCCAAGAAGATGAGGCATGTTCTCATCGAACATCTGGAAAAACAAGAAGCCTATGTGCCGAATGACGTGGAGCTTGGACCGAAAGGCATCCTGTTGTTTGGCACGAATGCGGTTGGAAAAACGAGCTTAATCAAGTCCATCGGGATTTGTATCATCATGGCGCAGGCGGGACTCTATGTTCCATGCGACGAATTTGTCTTTTGTCCATACGAGTATTTGTTTACGCGTATCATCGGCAACGACAACATGTTTAAAGGACTCTCCACTTTTGCAGTCGAGATGAGTGAGCTGCGTGTCATTTTACAGAAAAGTAATGCCCGGTCTCTGGTGTTGGGCGATGAACTTTGTTCGGGCACCGAGAATGACTCGGCGTTGAGTATTTTTATGGCAGGGATTGAACACTTGTATGCCGCGAAAAGTAGTTTCATTTTTGCCACACACTTTCATGCGATACAACATTTCAAAGAAATCAAAGAGATGCCGAACCTTTGTCTCATGCACTTGACGGTGCGTTACAATCCAGAACTTCAAAAGTTGTTTTATGGACGGACCTTACAAGAAGGGGCGGGGGAAAGCGTCTATGGTCTGGAAGTCTGTAAATCGTTACAGTTGCCCGAGGCATTCCTCGAACGAGCCTATGCCTTGCGAAATCGGGTGAGCCAGCATACGTCCATCTTGACGCTCAAACCCTGTCGATACAACCGAGACAAAATTGTAACCGTATGCGAATTCTGTAAGAAAGAAATGGGCACAGAAACACATCATCTACAGTATCAAAAAGAAGCGGTCCAAGACTATATCGGTTCCATGAACAAAGACCATCCATCCAACCTCGCCAGCATCTGCGAAACATGCCACAAGCACATCCATGCACTGAATCTGGTCTACGAGAAACGAAAAAATATAGACGGAAGCTATTCGATTCTCCTATTAAAAAGTTAAGTATTTTATTCATGTATATGAAACCAACATAGCGAGCTGTCCGAGTTTTCGAAATAATATTCAATCTGTTTCAAGAAACAAAACTCTTGAACAATATTGAAATTAGGGCTATCGTAAAGACAATCCCATGTATTGTAATGAACGCTGTCATCCAGTATGTCAAAGGAGAGTTCGCGAATGCCTTCTTGGGCAATCAGTTCATATTCTTGTAGCCATGGACGCACCTCTGCGTCGAACGTATCTCGATGAATACGCATGTCGTAGACGGGTTTCTTGGCTTTCAAGTCATTCGAATTCACCTGTTCTTTGTGTTGTTGAGCAGAATTGTAGCACTGCATACAATAGGGTAGATTGTTGTCGTGTATATAACAACCACAGCCTTCCCACTCGTAGTTCTCTTGTAGCATGCCTCCGTGATGCTCCAAGAAGAAAGGGTTTTGGACGTGTCGAAACACACCATCGTCATTCTGATAGTTCCACACAAATTCGCCCGTGATGTCTCCGGTATAGTAAGACATTTTTTGATTTCGTGGTAAGTATTTGAATCCGTTCAATTTTAAACGATTAATCTAGACATAGGATTATGGAATGCACGATATGTTACGAAACGTTTCTTACCCCTAAAACAAAAAAGGAATTTGTAACCTTATTGAACGAGCACGAAACTATCGACCATTTTTTAAATCGAGTGATGACGTCTACCTACAATACCACCTATACTTGTCCTACACGAAATTGCGAACGTTTATTTTGTAAACAATGCTGGACGACGATAAAGACGAAAGGACGTGTTCCAAGTTATTCTCATTATTTTACATGTCCTTTTTGTAGACAGATTGACTGGAAGAATTATAAGAAGAACGTCTTGTATGAATTAAGAGAAAGGGTAAGCGTGTATAACTAGACATCCATGTATAGAAGTCTAATTACTGATTTACATACTCGTGCTGGTAAAAAAGGCCATCAATAGAAAAACGACGGACAACAGTTCACGCCATATCACCATGGGCAATTGAAGGACAAAGTAATTGATAAGCAATGAATTGAAACAGCAAAAAATAGTTGTAATCACCAATATCTGTAAACTATTCATCAGAAGATGTTCTTTTGCGTAATATATCCCACGCAACATAAACTGATATTCGATAAAGACAAAGGGTATGGCAATCAAGAGCGCTTTCAAAAAGGTCCATTCATCCATTTTTAGATGCAAGTAAGACGCAATGGTATAAGAGATAGTCCCCATGAAGATGAGTCCCATGATATAAAACCAATGCCAAGTATACAGTTCAATCTTTTTCTGTTTTTCAAAGCCGCTTGTTTTTTTGAACAAATGGTCCATGGAGTCTAACAAAAGGAACGCACCCACGGCAATCAACCCAATACTGGAGACAATGGTCCAATTCAAGAGGGCGTTTTTTTCTTCCATATACCATAGGAGGCAACCACTCGCAATGAAAAGTATGCCTAGATACATACACTTATAGTTAGACTATATTACAAAATCTTTTATGTTTTATGTTTTCTTGACAAAGAGTTTACCTTCTACTCCACACTCGCCATATCTGCGCTCAATCGAGCAGAATTGATGGTCGTTTTTTTCCTGGAGGACGACACCCGTCACTTCGTAATTGTCATCCTCTAACACGATGGGAGAGACTGCACACTTTCCATATTTATCGTCAGAGAAGAAGGCTTTTTTGAAGTGCTTGCAATCAATACATAGTTTCGGTTTGAAGGCTAAGGATGTTGTTAGTAGGACAAACAAAATCTTCATACTAACACTTCGAATAGGTATTTATATTGCTTTAGTATAATGAATCCATTGAACATGGAACGAGATGAAGAGACACCCGAGACAATCGAAGTGATAAGCGAAGAGACAATCGAGACAAACGAAGTATCCAAGGATTCTATGAGTGAAATTACACTAAGCGAAAGGTCTATGTCTAGACTGTCAGAATCAGAAACCAATCGTATGGATTGGTTAAGTATCCTATGGCAGACTGCAGTCCTTACCGTAGCCGGTGTCTCGGTTTGTCTCGTCTTTAATTACGTCTCTTAGATGGGGTCTTTCAATCTCTTGTAGGTAGAATACGTTCGTCCTAAAAACGCAAGCAAATAATAGAGCGGCACATTTGTCAATACAAAAATGACTCCGTTTTTACTGACATGTTCTATTCCATTCTTGTCTTTTTTAATCATGTGTCGGGTTAATATTTTCGAAATGAGTTCACTTTCCTTGTCTTCGTCTTGGATACGTTCGGGGCTCAAAAAGAAAAAGAGGTCATTATACAAACTATCCATGTATCCAAGTCCATCCCCGATTTGAGGGGTCATCTTTTCCATCGCCTCATACAAGGTAAAGAGCTGACCGATGAGGATTTCGCGTTTGTAATCCTTTTCACAACATAGGTCGGGCACGGGCTTGTTCCTGTAATACTCCAACATTCGCTGTTTCAATCCTTTTCTGGTATTCCTGTTCTTATTCTTATTCGTGTTTTTATTCGCGTTCATATAGAGTGAATGAATATTTTAATGGTTCAATGTTAAAATTGAATATAGAATAATACCCATTATAGAGGTATCAAATGGCTTCCATGACTGAAAGTATCACGAACCGCGAAGCACTCCGAGAAAAAATTCATGAAATCCACAACTACATCCGTAACCATGGAGCAGGTTATGGGATGAATGGACTGAAACTATTCAATGTTCTTTATGGACTGAAGAAGATTGAAGAAAAGGGGCTCTTGGATAAAACGCGGCTCAAACGTCCCGAATGTGAGTTTAGTTACTTGTTACATCTTGCTAGAAGTGGTGAAGATGAAACATTGTCTAGAACGATTCTTAAAGATGTGCTTGATTCACTCTATGAAAGCGATCTCAAAGGGTTCCTCTATTATGACCTGTCACGTCACTTGAAAAGTTCCATTTTCGCCTATCTCATCAAGGAAATTGAACAGATTACTCGTATCGAGGAAACGTGCAATGTGTTGCTTTCTGGGAAAATTTACGAATATTTTGTGGGTCGAGACGAAAGTGCGATTAGCGAGTTGGGCGCCTATTTTACGGATCGTCACATTGTGAATTATATTCTGGACAAGCTGGACCCAGTGGTGGAAGAGGGAGAGGTCCCTTCCATGGTCGATATGTTCGGAGGTTCAGGTGGGTTTACCACGGGTTACATTGACTTTCTAGAGAAAAAGGCAGAAGAAAAAGAGGAACCGATTGACTGGGAAACACAGCTCAAACAAGTGTCGCACTACGACATGAACGAAGATGTGGTCAAGTCTGCCGGTCTGGAGTTCTTCTGTCTGACGGGCGTTTTACCTAATCCAAAACAATTGTTCTACAAGAATTCGTTTACAGATAATTTCGAGGATGACCAAGGTCTTCGAAAATACCATTATGTCTTGACCAATCCGCCTTATGGTGGAGACAAGAATTCAAAATCTGCAGCACAAGAGAAACGAGACAAGGTGAAAGCCTTTCTCAAGAGTGATGTAGTGGAAGATGAAGAAGTTCGCCAAAGGAGAAAGGCACAACTGAAGCGGATCGAGACAGAGGAAAAGCTAGATAAAAAGAGAGGCGACCAATCCCATGTCTCAGTATCCACTTCAAGTCTGAGAATACAGAAGTTTGCAAAAGACCATGGCCTTAAAGGGAACGACAAGGAGAGTTGTTCCCTCATGTTGATGATGGACATGGTCGAAGTAGGCGGCACATCCATTGGCGTTTTGAAAGAAGGAGTGTTCTTTAACAAGACATACAAGGATTTGCGACGGTGTTTGGTGGAGCATTACAACGTCCGAGAGGTGATCAGTGTGCCTCAAGACCAGTTTGAGAACACGTCGACCAAGACATCCATTGTTATCTTTGACAATACTGAAGCCAAAACATCCGAAGTTTTGTTTCGTGATTTGGTGGTGGAACGTTACGAGGAAGACACCTTTGCGGAAGACGTAGACGGCAATATCGTGCTAGGCGAGAGTAAGGGTGACATTTGCGGAGTGAGTGACATGGTTGTCTCGTCCGCAACGAGAGCAGAAATACTCGCCAACCCAATTTGTTCCCTGAACGGGAAGGATTACTCCAAGAAAGAGATTGTGGTGGGGGAAGGATATGAATTGGTCAAGTTGGGGGATATTTCTAAATTCGGAAAAAAAAGTAAAAGAAAAGCATCATTGGGTAAACAAACTGGATTGTATAACTTTTACACATCCAGTGATAAAGTCCAAAAATGTGATATGGCAGATTATAACGAAGAATGTTTAATCATTGGTTCTGGAGGTGTAGCCAATATTAAGATAGATAATACATTTAGTTGTTCTTCAGACAATTTAATATTAAATACCAAACACAATTATTATATATACTACATATTGAAGTCTAATATGAAATTATTGTCAGATGGATTTAAAGGGACAGGTATAAAACACTTGTCAAAAGAATATATAAAAGGTTTACAAATTCCCATCCCCAAGTCCCCCGCCAAAATCCAAGCATGGGTTGACAAGATTTCCGACCCCCACCGTGCAAAAATCGAGAAACAATCCCAGATCAAGGAACTCGAAACCATTGTTCAAGAACGCATTCGAGGAATGACTGATTTCGACGAGGTGGAACTGGAGAGTATTTTAAAATATGAGAAAAAGAAAAATAAATATCAAGCAAAAGACGGGTTTACCGAAGGTAAATATAGGTTTTATACATCAAGTCAAGATAAAATACTCTATAGAGATGATTACGAATTTGAAAATATTCATTTATTGATTGGTAGAGGGGGTGTAGCTTCCTTACATTTATCATCAAAATTCTCTGTATCACATGACGATGTTTATGTTCTTTCTGGAAAAGAAGGATATGATTTGAATTATATATATCACTTTATGAAATCAAATATGGGATTAATGCACGATACATTTAAAGGTTCTACTATAAAACATTGTTCAAAGACAACACTTCATGATCTAAAAATTCGCATACCCAAGAATAAACAATTCATCAATTCTCTTGAGACTACATTCCAACAGATCGAGCAACTTCAACAAGAAGTCATGCAAGCAGACGCATTGTTTCAACAGTATATTCGAGAATTGAGCACGGAAGCCATCCCATAGTTCAATAGAGACTCAAACACATATGTTCTGATATTTTTCATCTATCATTAAAAATACTTATGTTCCAGTTTACGACCGCCGTCTAAATCGCCCTAGTTCGTTATCGATATTGGTGAAGTCTTTATAGAAGTCACATGGGTCGCGCGGTAGCTGCGGATAGTCCCGAGATTGGCGTTCATAGTCGGTGATGTGTTGCTTGCAAAACTGTATCCATTTCTCCTTTGTCTCTAGGAAGATAGATGTATCAATGCCCATGTAAGGATACCAACCATTCCACATGCCCGTTTTCGTGAAGTACTCCTCGGGTCTGGAACGTCCATCAAACCAGTCCATGAATTCTGGATGTTTTACTAGATATTCAAAATACTCTTTCTTCGATTGAAACTTATCCTTTATCTCGCTACATACAAGTAGATACTCATTCTCTTCTTCACTTGTCTCAGAATTCAGCGACTTGCTATGTCTGAGCCGAACCTTCACGGCCTCTGTGGTCGGTTCGTCATTTCCTAAGGTATAGGTTTTAACAAACGTATCGGGTATATAGGGCCGAGGGGTGACGGAGGAGCACACTTGAATTTTATGCTCGACATTCTCGTCCACGTTTCGAAGTTGGCGTATCAGCGTCGTGACCTTGTCCGAGGATGTATTCCATTGTTCGTCTAGATAGGGGACCAAGACATAGGCTATCTTGTCCGGGTTTCCTTTTTCTAAACGATTCGGTCTCAATAGATATTGGGTAATGCGTATGTCGCTTTGCATGTGTCCTGCTACACAAACCCCGTTCAGCTTGGGAAGGTCAAACCCTTCGCCGAATAAATAGACACAGGAGATAATCCCTCTCGGCGAGGCCTTGAATGTTTCAATGTCTTCTGCAACAGATTTGCTTTTACTGTGGAGAGAACGGTGGAACAGCGTAACCGATAAATGAGTTATGATTTTATCTATATATTTATCACATAAATCTGCGTCTTGGGTAGTATTCGTATACAAGAGTACATGGGTCAAGTGAGGGTAAATTTGCATAGTTTTGACGGTCATGAGACAAGACAAGAATAGCTCGGTCTTATCTGGGTCAAGCTCTAACGTATTCATGATATGTCTCACTTCTTCTGCTGTATTTTTTAATAACACCACCTGATAATCGGTTATCTTCTTGTGTTTGATGGCCAAGCACACGGACTTTGTATCGATTGTTTCACCAAAACATTCTTGGTCCATGGACAGGACATTTTCTTTATTCTCTACCACCTTCTCAGTGGCCGTCATGAAGAGGGTTTTCTTGCTTCGAATTAGATGAAAGGAACGAAACCCTTTGTTGGTGGAGATGCCTACAAGATGATGCGCCTCATCTCCTATTTTAAAATCAAACTCCTCTTCCAGAAGCGTATCACATGAATGATAGGTGGTCACTACAAACCCGTCACCAAGAGTCGGGTCATACTTCGACCCTCCACCTACCCGTTGAATGAGAGAACGAGGGAATAACTTCTTGATTTCTTCGATCATTTGTTCTTGTAATTGAATACTTGGAACGCCGATAAGAACACGTTTAAACCCGAGTTCCTTCACAATAAACAATCCTAACATGGCCTTCCCAAGACCACAAGCCCATATCAGTTTACCGATATCACATGTTTCATAGAACGCATGAATACCATTCAAGACAATTTGTTGCTGTTCGTTTGGAACAGGTTCGGACGTATCCTTAGGGACAACCTTTGGAACAGATACAACCTTGGGTTTGTGCTTGGCTATATACTTGAATACCTTCTGAATAAGATAGTTCTGTCTCAACACATCATCACGCTGTTTTCGTTCCATCTTGTCAACATCCTCTTGAGACAAAACTCGACAAGGTAGTCTAGATTTTACGAAAGGGACCAAATACTTGAGGATCGAACGACTGTAAAACTCGGTTCCTCCGTCAAATCGTTTATTTAGTTTTTGAAAGTGATGTTTCAAGACCAGGTCAAAACGCTTCATTTGACACCATGCAATTTCTATCACCAGGACAAAAGTGCCACGCTTCACCTCGCCCGTTGAATAAGTGCTGTCTCGGCTTTTCCCGTTCGTCATAATCCCCATTTTGTAGACTTCTTCTTGTTGGAACCAATCGTTGTCTCGTAGATAGATGTATCCTTTCAGATGCGTCTTCATGTTTCGAACCATTTCTTTTATAGTATACAAATCTATGTGTATAAATCAATTTTAAGATTAACCTTTAAAATTTTCTTTTGCGTATCCAATCACCGCACAGGCGATACGTTTTCCCGCGTTTCCGGTTCGTAGACTTTCTTCGTCTCCTACACCCAAGTCATCTTCGTCCTCGTGTAGAATCAGGCCTCGACCCAGGATATTACATTTGGTTCCTCGTAAGCGGATACAGTCGTCATAAAATGTGATATGGACTTCTCCTTTGCCGTTGGCACTGAGATTTCCCAAGTCTCCCACATGTCGCACTCGAGACAACGGGCCACCATGTTGGGTGTGGTAAGGGTTAAAGTGAGCACACATACTCATACAACGGTCGGTCAAGTCACCAGCTTCGTGCACGTGAAACCCGTGCTTTGTATTGGGTTCAAACCCTTTCAGTTTGACTTTTATTTCAATACCCTGTTCGCATTCCGTAAAATGTACCGTTCCTTGTACCGTCCCTTCAATCGTTCCGGTAAACACGGCCACGGCTTTCATTGAAAGGGTATGAAATCGTTTTTTTAAATAATAAAATTGACTCTTCGTAAACAAGAATCCTTTGAATCAAAAGATGGGGTTACTTTACTTTATTCAACCGGCAGAATTGGTCGGAACCACTCGTTACAAAATTGGGCGTTCTTCTAAAAACGATTTGTCTCGATTACGCGCCTATCGAACGGGCACACGCATGATACTGATTCTCGAATGTGAAAATGACATTCAAATCGAGGCGAGGCTAATCGATGCCTTCAATTCACAGTTTCCACGCGTGGCAGGCAAGGAATGGTTTGAAGGCAACGAGAAAGACATGCGCGCCCTCTTTTACGACATTGTGATGCAAAACGAAAAACGTCCTATGATGGATTAAAATACTTATTTTTTCAACCCTTTTTATATACCCTTTATGAATGTATATTACTTCGGGGGCGAGCATCCATATCATTGTCATTTCATTTCTCGTGTATCTTTTTGTCAATCTGTTTGAGAACATGATACACTATAACATTGGTAGATTTAGTAACAAAGAAACGAGGTTTGAACTACCCAGCACACAAGATTTCATCAAAATTGCGTTAGTCATGTGCCTATTCGCTTTGCTACAAGGGTTGTTGACCTTTTATTTTAATCGCTATTTATAGTGATTCTTTGGCCTGAAAAGAGAAAGAAGTGAGGTTTCTTTCCTGGACGAAAACAACGACGCTTATGTAAAAATGAAGGTCCGTGAACTTGTCTGTTCTACCTAGGTAGGGATTAAAAAAAGGATAACGATGTTTCTGTGCAAAGGTTTCTAAAAGGTGATTCAATTCGTGTCGACCAGGCTCTGCACTCGCAATCAGAATCAGAATCCCCAACTCGGGTGGAATGGTTTGTATGTTATGTTGAATCTTTTCGAGGTCCTCTTCTTGTTGAGCACAAAACACGACAATGTCATAGGTTTGAAGGATAGATGCTTGAAAGGGTTTGACAGGGGCGACACGTCCCCGGATACGGTCCACATGGGGTTCTCCGTAAATATGTATCATGGAATAAAGGGTGATTATATATTTAACTTTCCATGGATGTCTCGTAAAAACCGATACCATCTTTACGAGAGAAATCACGGTTGGTTCGCGACCTGGCAATTGTAGAAAAAAGACGTTGTTTTCGTCATACAGATTAGTCTATTTTTGATTTAAGGCAGAAATAGCCTGATTTCGCCTGTTTTTGTAGGTGGCATAGCCTAAGAAGGCCAATAAATAATAGAGAGGGACGTTGTGTAATATTTTGACGAGTTTTTGTTTATCTGGATTCTTGTTGGTTTCCGTCATACGTGCCAGACCGTCCCATATTCTTACTCCTTCCTGGTTTCCTTTCTCCAAATCCACTCGATAACCAATAAACACCAATAAATCGTTTTGGACATAGCCTAAATACAGTTCCTTTTCGAACAAGAAATCGGCGATTTCTTCATAAGTCGCAAGAATATCTTGGATGATTAATTTACGGTCCATATCCTTCTCACAACATACATCCCCCTTTTTTAATAGATAGTTGGTGATTACCTTTTTCAAGGTCTTTTTTCCATTCTTGTTCTTGTTCCGATTTGTGTTTGACATATACAGTATAGACAGACAAAACCTCTGTGTAAAAATTGAAGGAAATAAAAAATAACCTCTTTCTATAAGAATGTTGATTCCAGTGAAATGTTTCACGTGTGGAAAGGTGATTGGAGACAAATACAATTACTATGTTCAGGAAATCATCAAGCGTAAAGGGCAATTGAAAGATACCCCGAACCAAGAGGATATCCAATACCTAGACGAGACCTCTATCCACAAGACGGTCGAAGGTGAACTCCTGGACGAATTAAAAATGCCAGACATGTGCTGCCGGCGGCACTTCCTGACACATGTGAATATCTTCTAACTTTTTAGGAAAAAGTTAACAAAAACAGAAAGATTGGGAAGGTTTAAACGTAGATATTGGAAGTTTTAAACGTAGATATTGGAAGTTTTAAACGTAGATATTGGTAAGGATTTGTATTTATTTTTATCTGATTGTATGTGTTGTATTTATTTTTATGAGTCATTCACTTCATAAAAATATATCGGTTAAAACATCACAAGAATATACACGATTCCGATAATGGAAGCCGCCACCACTATCATGGTCGTCAGAAAGAGAAACCATTCTGTCGGGTCCCGTCGGGTAACCCTTTTGATAATTCGGATTTTTTTGAATCCGGGATAAGCCACCTCGGACAAGCGGCGGCGTTTTCGTTGCGTGGGATGTTGTTTCTGGGTGAACATGTTGTGTTTCCTTTCGGATTTTTGATGTCTTCAATTTTATCACGTCATTCTGTAAGAATAAAAAATACATCCTTAATCTATGTGCCAATGGCTTTGTCTATCGAGTTGTTTCATGGGACTGAGTTCTCTTATGCTGTATCAAATGGAAGAAGATGATTTTTGTTTCTTAATGGGGGTCTTGTGTATGACCTCTCTGAATCATTGGAGAGACTATGTAGACCGAGGCATACGGCAGACGATTGACATTGCCTGGGTCTATCTCTGTATTGTCTACGTGATGTATTACATGCTTCAATATGGTTCCGAATTTCAACAACATCTAGCCCTGAGTGTATTGTTATGTATTATTTTATTCTACAAAGCGTATTACCTCTTTCCGAAACAATGGATTTTCTTTCACATGTCGATACATTTGTATGCGTCTTTTTTCATTCCTGTGGCGCTATTACTTGGATAGTGATAAAATTGAAATGGGTTAAAATACTTATCTTAGACTTAAGAAAATGGACAGAAATATTGAAGAAAATATGGATGAAATGAATAAAAAAACCTTTGCGGAAACCTTGAGTCACTGCCGGCATAAGACCAAATTGTTGAACTTTCTTCGAACGGTTCAAATCTCGGACTTTGTGAATAGGACGTTTGAACAAGTCTTTACCG
>Ga0247722_10001708_pt1 | contig 11906 bp, 19 predicted proteins | sample MSEWelMarce3H_FC_FD_189094 | JGI IMG/M metagenome (GOLD analysis project Ga0247722, IMG submission 189094) | Subsurface sediment microbial communities from gas well in West Virginia, United States - MSEEL Well Study Marcellus 3H_FC | ecosystem: Environmental > Terrestrial > Deep subsurface >... | reverse complement strand
CGTAAAAGGTGTTAGTTATAGCAAAAGCAATAGGCATTGGAGATGCAGTTTGTCTTTTAATAACAAAACAAAAGAAGTATCAGGATTCAGAACAATTGAAGATGCGGCAGACTTCATGGATTTATGGCGCAAAGAAGCGCATGGTGAGTTTGCTAATAATGGAATAAGGAGTGCAGCATGAAATTAGAATTAGACGTTAACGAGATTAACTTTGTATTACAAACTTTGGGGCAACTCCCATCGTCTAGTGGCGTGTGGCCTCTTATCGTAAAGATTAAAGAACAGGCTGAAGCGCAAGTTCCTAAAGAAGCGGAGTAAACAATCATGGCCTACACAAGTCGTCAAATTATAGATTTCTTGCTTGCTAATCCAGGCATGAGCGATGCCGACATTGTTGCGGCTATGGAGACTTACAAAATATCTCCTGCACAGATGGCTACGGCTGTTGGGCTAAAAGAAGGTGAAGTTGCTTCCCGTGCTGCGGCTACTGTTCCTCAAGGACAGACTATTACCCTTGGAGATACAATTGTTCAACCTGTTTATCAAGTAACTGGTTCTGGTGACAGCGAACAGGTTGGCGGGCTTGAGAATGTAATTACCTACAAAGCTACTGATAACAAGGCAGGTGGATCGTATACTCAATACACACCTACTGGTGAAGTAGAGAAAACTGGCACTCAACAAGAAGTTAAAAGCGGTCTAAAAGAGTTTGCAATAGGTGCGGGCTTATTGTTTGGTTTGCCAGCCATATTGAATGCAGGTGCTACAACAGCTTTAACGGCTACTGAGCTTGCCCAGTTAGATTTGGCTACGGGTGGTTTAGGAGGAACGGCTGGTGGAGCTTCGTTAGTTGGCGGGGCTACTGTTCCAACAATAACCTCTTTAACTGGTGGTAGCGGTCTTCTTACGGGTGCGGCAGGTGGTATTACTGCTGAGTCTGTGGCGGCTAAATTAGCGGCAGATGCGGCTACTCAGTTTGAGTTGGCTAATGCGGGTGTAGGTGCATTTACACCTACTGTACTTCCTCCAGTAAATACAACACCAATCATTACGCCTCCTCCAATAGTTCCTCCTGTTGTGCCACCCGTAGTACCTCCTGTTGTTCCACCTGTAGTGCCTCCAGTTGTTCCGCCAGTAGTACCGCCTGTAGTGCCTCCAGTTGTGCCTCCTGTAATACCACCAGTAATACCTCCTGTTATTCCTCCTGTTATTCCTCCAATTACTGACTTGGTTAAAGCGGGTTTGACTGCGGCACAGATTGCTCAATTAGTATCATCTACTGCACAAACGGCTGGTGGATTGCTCCAACAACAGACCTCTAAAGAAGCGGCTGTTAAGGCACAAGCAGCAATTGATGCTGAGACTGCGGCTGCCAAGGCTGCTGCTCAATTCCGTCCTATTGGGATGACCACTCGTTTTGGTACTTCACAATTTAAAGTTGATCCTGTAACAGGTCAGTTGACAAGCGCAGGGTACACACTAAGTCCTGAAGCTAAAGCGGCTCAAGATCAGTTTGCCAAACTTGCTGAATATGGGATTACGCAAGCTAAAGAAGCTCAAGGTCTATTCGCTCCATTGCAAACAGGCGCACAGAGTTTGTTCGGATTGGGTAATCAATACTTAGCTCAAAGTCCTCAAGATGTGGCACAGAATTATCTCAATCAACAGATGGCTTTGTTACAACCAGGCAGAGAGCTAGAGTTGGCTAATCTGCAAAACAGACTCCAACAACAAGGCCGTGGCGGTCTATCTGTTGCTCAAGGCGGTGCTTTGGGTGCAACTACTCCTGAACTACAGGCTTTGTTTAATGCTAGAGCACAACAAGAGGCTCAATTGGCGGCTAATGCTCAACAGTTTGGTCAACAACAAGTCCAGTTTGGTGCGGGATTGCTTGGTACAGGCGCACAAACTATGGGTCAATACTATGGTGGTCAGCAAGCCGCTTATGCGCCTTACACGACTGCTTTGGGACAGATTCAAGCCTTGGAAACTGCGGCACAACAACCTTTGAACATGAGTACTGCTCTTGCTCAACAATCAGCTCAAGCGGGTGCTACTGTGGGTCGTTTGGGATTAACTGGTGCGGGTCAAAGCGTAGCACTGGCAACTGGTGCAGATGCCACTAGAAACCCATACGCAACAGCAATTGGCGGCATTACGTCTAATCCTTTGTTCACAGATGCGATAACTAAAATAGCGGGTGGTACACCTGTTAATGCGTTAGATTTTGGTGCTTATGGAGCAGGTGATGCTGGCTTCCAAAAGATGCTTCAAGAAGTTTACGGATAAGGATTTATCATGGCTGAAAATATCGTAGCAGGTCTGTTTGGTCTAACACCACAAATGTATGGTGAGCAACAGCGCAGAAGTGCTTTGCGTGAGGGTATTGACCTTGCCAAACTGACTCCTGGTGAAGCGGGTGCGGCAATGACGTATGCGGGTGCTAGAGGGCTTGGTGGTGCTATTGCGAGTGCATTAGGTGTAGAAGACCCGCAATTAAAGATGATTAGTGCTAGAAACACTATCTTTCAACAGATAGATCAATCTAATCCTGAGTCTATGGTGCAAGGCATCAAGATGTTGTCACAAGCGGGAGATCAACAAGGTGCTATGGCTCTTGCAGAATACTATCGCAAGGCTCAAAGCGAGACTGCTTTGGCTCAACAACGTACTGCTGCGGCTAATCGTGAGCGTGTTCAATCAACTCCAGAAAAGATTTTGATTGCCAATCAACTTGCTCAATTAAACACTGAGTTAGATGTCTTAACTCAACAGCCATCATCTCCAGAAAGAGATGCGAAACTAAATCTTACAACTAGAAAACTTGAAGCCCTTGAGCAACAGGTTGAAAAACCAAACAAAACAGTTGTTGTTGGAAATTCTTTAATAGATGCTGTTACTGGTTTTGAGTTATATAAAGGCCCTGATGCTCAGAAGTACTCAGAGTTTGCTAAAACATTGATTGATGCGGGTCTGAAACCAGGCACTGAACCTTTCCAAAAACGTATGCTTGAATACGCAACTAAAAAGGTTGAGGGAGCTGGTAAAGGCACTGGTAACGTCACTATTGGTGGTATCAATGTTGATACAGGTGAAGCGGCTAAAAAGGCTGGTGCAATTATCGGCACAAATGTAGCAAATATTGAGCAACAATTCTCATTGCAAACTGCCTATAAAGATGCACTTGGTTTGCTAAATAAAGGAATCTATGGTGGAGCTTTTGGCCCTGAAAAACAATTTGTAGCTAAATATGCTGGTGTTGGTAGTCCAGAAAAGGTCGTAAATACAGAAGTATTCATGGCTAACATTGGAGAGATTGTTATTCCTAGATTGCAACAGTTTGGTGGCAATGACTCTAACGAAGAGCTTAAATATTTGCAGAGCGTTGTGGCTGGCAATCAAAGACTTGAACCTGAGTCAATGAAGCGTACTTTGATTAGCGCAGAAAAGAAAGTGCAAAACAACATCAAGCGTTTGGCTTTACAAACACAGTCGGCTAAAGGTGGTACTGAGCTACCAATTAGCCCTGTTACACCGCCAACACAAACACCAACAAAGCGTTATAACTTACAAACTCGACAACTTGAGACAGTAAAAGGGGATTGATATGGCTATCTATGTTCAAGTAGGAAAAGATGTAGTTGAGTTTCCAGATGGGATGTCTGATGAACAGATAGCAGAAGCCATCTCTGGAAGCATGCCTCAAGCAAAAGCCCCGTCCTCTGGTTTTATGATGGGTTTAAAAGACCCTATCACCGCAGGCGCACAGATGATTCCTCGTGCTTTAGGTGCAGTAGCTAGTTTGGGTGGAACTAAGCCTAATGCTTTGAGTGATCTGCTTTTCAGAGAAGCAAAACGTGTAGATGAAATGGCTAAAGCTGAAGAGCAAAGTTATCAAGCACAGCGTGAAAAAGCAGGTGAATCTGGCTTTGATGTAGCTCGTTTGGGTGGCAATATTCTTAATCCCGTAAGTCTTGTGCCTGCGGCTCGTGTAGCTCAATTAGCTAGAGCTAGAGGTTTATCTAATGTTGGTCAAGCAGTGGCTGGCGGTGCTGTTGGCGGTGCTATGCAACCTGTTGTTGGTGAAGGCACATTTGGTGAGCAGAAGGCTGAACAGGTGGCTTTAGGTGGAGTTACTGGCCCTATTGGTGAAAAGGTAGTTGCGGGTGCGGGTCGTGTTCTTAACCCATTAGTCTCCAAAGCGGAGCAAACAATGCGTGATCTTGGTATCACGCCAACAACGGGTCAAACCCTTGGTGGACAATTTAAGACATTAGAGGAATTTGCTCAGAATTTGCCTTTAATTGGCTCAAGCATTGAAAATGCTAGACAACGAGTCTTGTTTGATTTTAACAAAGGCGTAATTAACAAAGCACTACAGAAGGTTGATGACAAGTTGCCTGCTGAAGTTGTCGGTCGTGATGCAATTGCTTATGCTTCTGATGAAGTATCTAAGAAATACGATGATGTTTTATCCAAAATGTCATTTGACTTGGACTTTGCAACCACAAGCAATATTCTTGGTGCTTTGTCTAAAGCTAAAAGCCTAGATTCAAACCAAAGACAGCAGATTACAGAAACATTGAATGATGTAGTATTTGGTAAGTTTGCAGGTCAAAAGATTGATGGTCAAACCTACAAAGGTATTGAGTCTGATTTACGCAAGAAAGCAAGTAACTATGCGAACAGTGCTACTGCATCTGAGCGTGAGGTTGGAGACGCTTTAACTGAAGTCCTTGGCGCTATCAAGAAAGAGCTTTACTTCCAAAATCCTAAGCAAACATCTAAGTTGCGTAGGATTGATAGCGCTTATAGTGATTTGTCTGTCATCAATGTAGCTGCGGCTAATTCTGGTGCTGACAATGGTGTGTTTACGCCAAAACAGTTCTCTACTGCTGTTCGCCAACAAGACCAAACAAGACGCAAAACATCGTTTGCTAAGGGTCGTGCAAAAGGACAGGAAATATCCGATGCGGCAGTTCAAGTTCTTGGCGACACTGCTAGATCAACCTTAGAGGGTCGTATTGCGGCTTCTGCTGTTGGTGGATTTGGATTGTTATCTCAGCCTCAAGTTGCTATTCCAGCGGTTGGTATTATTCCCCCCGCCTATAGCCCTAGTGGACAGGCGGCAATTGATATGTTGTTGCGTCAACGTCCAGAATTACTGCAACGTGTAGGCGGTATGCTTTCTCAGCAATCTGCCCCACTTGGATCGGTAATCGCACCAAGTGCTGTTGGACAGTACAACCTTTCTGAAAGAAGGTAATGAAAGACGGACTGTTCGCTATTTCGGTGGCAGTCCTGATTCTTGTCTTTGTAATTTTTTGTAGTTATATTATTGTTTGGGCATTTCCGTGATCGCCTTTCTCTTGGCGGCAACCATAGAGTACCGATGTATTAAGTGGACTTGGACTGGTGATGTTTACAACCGAAGAGTTGTTTGCATTAAGTGGGAGAGAAAGAATGATTCCGTTAGACCCGTTGAGCGCCCTAAATAGCCTTCAAAGCGCTATTTCGATGGTGAAAAAGGCTAGTAAGGTAGCCAATGATTTAGGTTCTCTTGCCCCAATGATAGGCAAGATGTTTGATGCCAAGAGTAACGCTACTAAGGCATTGATTGATGCTAAGAAGAACAAAGGCTCAAACATGGGTCAGGCTCTTCAGATTGAGATGGCTTTGGAGCAAGCTAGAGCGTTTGAGGAAGAGCTAAAGATGCTCTTTATGACCACAGGTAAGGTGGACGTTTGGAACAAGATTAAAGCCCGTCAAGACCAGATGGACATGGATGATGCCAGAGAACTTAGGGCTTTAGAGAGAGCAGATAAGAAGGCTAAACAAAAAGAAGAAGAGATGAATGAGTTAGCCATGATTATTGGTGGTGTGGCTTTTGTTTTGTTCTTGGTTGGAATCGGTATCTATGAACTCATGGAGTTTTGCGATACCACTAAAAGGTGTGGTCGGTGAATGAGTATCAGAAGACTTTTGACCTATGCCTCAAGATATTCGTTTACGGGTGTGTGGCATTATGGTTTCTTGGCTTCTTAAAGTTCTTGCCTGACGATTTGTCGGACAAGATTGTTAATCTTCTACTTGGAAGGGTTGGGTTAGGGAAATGAGAATTACCACTTACCAACAGAATGCTCAAATGTTGTCAGAGGCTCACAGGATGATCCACCAACAGAATATGAAGCGTTTGGCAGAACTTACCAGACAAGCTGAACAACAACAGAGAATCCATGAGATTAAGACTCAGTGGGCTAAGTCTGTGGACATCAAAGCATGAGATATCTATTGATTTTTGTAGCTTTTATGCTACATGGATGTGACGAAAAGTATCGCTATTTTTGTCAGAACCCAGATAACTTTCATGCCGAACCTTGTCAGAAACCCAGATGCCAATTTACTCAAACTTGCCCTGAATACTTAGTAGCACCAATATTGGAGAAAAAGATTGACGAAGTTAAACCTAACAACTGAAGAGATAGAAGTAAGAATTTGGGGGTTTGTTGTGGTTGCAGTCACACTTATCCTCATGTTTATTGTTGGTGCTTTGCTCTATTCTGTCACTTTCGTGACTCAGCCTATCAAAAGTATGGCCCCGATTGACCAAGCCTATACCAAGATGTTGAATGACATTGTGCTGCTGATCGTAGGCGGTATCGGTGGCGTTATTGGTAAACGGGCTATGTCTAGTGCTTCTAGGGCGTTTAATCCTCCAACGCAACCAATGTGTCAACCAATGGGTTATCAAGGCTCTCAGGGCGGTTTTAACTCGTCCTATGCCCCTCCGCAATCTGCGTATGGTTTGCCTAGTCAACCTTTTGGTGCTATGCCTGTTTGGAAGAACCCTGAGTTAGATGAGAGTTGGACACCTGGCCCTCCTCCGACTACCCCTCCTGACCATTTAGAAGATGACCAAGAGCGTGAAGAATTAGCACAAGCTAGAAAAGAGGCTGAATAATGTTCGGAATACCACTGCCTTATCTATTGTTAGGCTTATCAATTGCCATTTTTGGTACATATCGAGGTGGATACCATTACGGATGGGCAGATCGAGACCATGACATGAAGATTGCCATTGCCAAAAAGAATGATGAAGCTCGTCTAATCGAGCAAAACATGGGTGAAAAACTTAATCAACAATCTCTAAAACTACAGGAAGCTAATGATGCTATCAACAAGAAAACTACTGCCCTTGCTGTTGCCAATCGTGCTGGCAAGTTGCGCCTCTGCCCCCCAAGTAACGTACAAACCCCCACAAATACCTCCTTTGCCAGCGCAGATTCAAAAGCAACCAGTGAACCTGACAGACCGACTAATGAACCTTCTGATGCCGAAAGAGCAACAATCGATGCCATCGCAGAAATAGTCGCCCAAGGGGATAAGAATACTGTCGCTTTGAACGCTTGCGTAGATGCTTATGAGTTGGTTAGGAAACAGTTAAATGTGTTGCAATAGGATGCCATATTTTTTTGGCATTAATATAAGCATCTCTAGCATCTTCTGGAGTTTTAAACCTACCAAGATTTTTTTGAATCCCATTTGCTTGAATATGGGCTTGCCAAAGAGAAGTTCCCTTAACTGCGGAAACACCTAAGTATGGATTTTTCCCTCTTGGACTTCTTAAATTTTGTTGATTTTCAGATGTTGTAACAACTCGCAAATTAACTAATCTGTTATCTGTTCTAACGCCATTTATATGATCGATTTGACCATTAGGAAACTCACCATGCTCAAAGAACCAAGCAAGTCTGTGGGCAAGATGTTTTTTCGTTTTGATGGTTATAAGAATATAGCCATTGTTTTGCGGAGTGCCAGCATTTGTTCCAGATGGAACTTTACTGTTTACTCTAACCTTCCACATAAATTTTCCAGTTTCTTTGTTGTATTCAAGAACTTGGCGAATGTATGTAAAATCAATATTGCTCATGCTGTTGTCCTCCATAGACAATGGTGTTTGAAGTGGGTAACGGGGACTGCAATCCCTGTTACTTGCGATTTTACTAGGAGATCAGTTTATGGTCAATGCTGAACAATTAGCTAAATTGCATATTGGCCCAGAATGGGTTGATGCTTTAAATGCCACATTTGAAAAATTTGACATTTTGAACCCACTTCGGAAGGCGGCATTTATAGGGCAATGCGCTCACGAATCAGGTAATTTTAAACTTCTATCAGAGAATTTAAACTATCGTGCAGAGGCTTTGCAGAAGTTATGGCCTAAACGCTTTGATGCTGCCAAGGCGCAGATGTGCGCTAGAAACCCTAAGTTGATTGCCAATACTGTTTACTCTAATCGCATGGGAAACAGGGATGAGGCTTCTGGTGATGGGTATCGTTTCCGAGGCCGAGGATGTATCCAGTTGACAGGCCATGCAAACTATTTCCATGCGGGTCAGGCTTTAGGGGTTGATTTTGTAATGCAACCTGAGTTGGTGGCTACTCCAATGTACGCTGCTCTCACCGCAGGGTGGTTTTGGGACACCCATAAACTGAACCAATATGCTGATAACAGGGATTACAAAACCCTAACCAAGAAGATAAATGGCGGTTTTATAGGGCTAGAAGACCGCATAAAGCACATAGATCACGCCTTACTTGTGCTTGCATCTTAAATTAAATTGTCATAAATACTGTATAAGGTGTTGAAATGCCTAACATTCCTACACCAGAAGATGCAAAACTGTTCGCACAAAGTGTCAGAAAGTGGCAGCAAGTGCTTAGTTTGGGTGATTGGAGAATAGAGAAGGGAAGTAAACCTGCAAAGTCAGCAATGGCTTCTGTGGAGTTCAATACTTCTGCTCGATTGGCTACCTATAGATTAGGTGATTTTGGTGCTGAGAAGATCACGCCTGAGTCTCTGGATCAGACTGCTTTACATGAGTTGCTTCATGTGTTTCTGCACGATTTAATGACTGTGGCACAAGACCCTAAATCATCTCAAGATGAAGTGGAAATGCAAGAGCATAGAGTCATTAACCTTTTAGAAAAGTTACTGTCTAAGGATTCCAATGGGCGCACATAATGAAACGTGTACTGACATGGAGTTCATCCAGTTATGGGGGAAACTTCAATCTGCGACAAAGATAGCTGAACATCTTGGGATACACAATAGGGCGGTTCATCTACGCAGAAGGTGGATTGAAAAACAATACAACATGGCACTTAGCGCAAGTGACCATCGTGGTGCTTATTACGACAAAAACAGACCCAAGTCATTCTCTCCTTTAAAACAAGTAGAACTAGGCATCCTAGATGGGACAGTCATAGTTTTCTCAGATGCTCACTTCATACCTGGTCAACGTACAACCGCATTTAAAGCCCTTCTATGGGCTATCCAAGAGTTCAAACCTAAAGCAGTGATATGTAACGGGGATGCGTTTGATGGAGCGTCTATATCGAGGCACGATGTAACTGACCAACCACAGACTTCTGTTATCCAAGAGTTAAAGGCTTGTCAGGGTGCATTGGGTGAGATAGAGGAAATAGCCAAAGCAGCAAGGCACAATGTAAAGTTATGCTTTACATGGGGCAATCACGATATTCGGTTTGGCAATCGTTTGGCGCAACACGCACCACAGTTTAAGGATGTTGTTGGCTTTAAGTTGACAGACCATATCCCAGATTGGGATTTCTGTTGGGCAGTATGGCCTACCGATAGCGTCATTGTTAAACATCGTTACAAAGGTGGTGTTCATGCTACTCACAACAATACTGTAAACGCTGGTGTGTCAATAGTTACTGGACACTTGCACTCTTTAAAAGTCACGCCATTCTCTGATTACAATGGATGTAGATACGGGGTAGATACAGGGACTTTGGCTGAGACCGATGGCCCACAGTTTACCTATGCTGAGATAAACCCAAGCAACCACAGATCGGGCTTTGCGGTGCTGAACTTCTTTAATGGACACTTATTGTTGCCAGAGTTAGTTCAGAAGTTTGATGAAAATCAGGTTCAGTTCAGGGGTGAAGTGATTGATGTAGGTGCATTTTGAGTGCTTGGCTAATCATTCTCACAGGGGCTATTTACGCCTACATTGCTGGTGAACAGCTATGGAAAGATAACCCACACATGGCTATTGTCTATGCGGGTTATGCGTTTTCAAACGTGGGTCTTTACCTGTTAGCAAAGTAGTTTACAGAGGCTCGTGAGCGTTTAAGGCAAAGTCTGGGACTGCTTCTTCTTCTTCTTCAAAGTCTTCATCAAGTTCGTCAATTGCTTCATATTCAACTGCCCATCCGTTTTCCTCTTGGAACTGGATAAATTCTTGAATGACTTGAATCTTATCGAAGTCGTGGGTTTCAACTGTAATTTTCTCACTGCCTACCCAACCAAATTCCATTTCAAATTTCATGATGTTCTCCTTAAGCAACTGATTGTTGCAATGACATACTAAATTTGGTATGTGTCAGTTATGTGTTCCTTGCAGGGCAATCTCTACCTTGATTGCAAGTGTTTAAACAGGGTGGACAAGACTTCATATCCCTCACAAAGGTAGCAAAACTCTGTGCTGTGTCACCAAAGGCTTTCATCTTGTCAAACTCCTTGGCAACCTCCTCCAACACTTCGTTTCGGTCTGGTCTATCAATGAATTCATGGTCATTGAGCCATGTTCTGATGATTCCCATTTATCTTACTCTCCGTAGTGGAAACTCTTGAGGCTTCTCAGGTGGTGGTGGCAACATCTTCTCTGAAGGTGGAGTCCATCCATGCTTTCTCCATAGTGCCTGAACATCTGATCCTGATTCCCACTTGAAGTCTTCTGTCGGCACTGAAGGATAGCTAATCTTAGAATGCGGTGGTAGTTCAATCATGCTGACCACTCCCTTTCATTGCGTCCTGAGTTGGACTTAACTGTCTTACCAGTAAGATGAATAAGACCAATCTTCTGCATCTCGTTTAAACGTCTTGCAACCTGATTGTTTTCTAGTTTGGTCAGTAATGAGATGCCATCCTTTCCAAGCGCACCATAGGTCTGTAAACACTCCAGAATGATGTCATAGTGTTTGTTGACTACTGGCTTGATTGACTCTGCTGCTTCAAATGAAGTGAGAGGGTCTGTAGTCCTAACTCGTGGAAAGTTAGGCATTTGAAAAATCTTATCGAAAGCACTTTTAATATCCATTATTGACTCCTATTGGGTGAGGGGAAAACTGCTCGACTGCAAGCTAGGAAAATCCTTTGCACAGCTCTCCCCTCGGGTTTATATTAACTTAATAATCCATTGCCTGTCGAATGTCTCGAATCCGCATCTTTAACAATGGGCCAAGACTTTCTTTTGATTCTTTCATTCGCTTCAACTCTGATTCAAGATAACGAATCCTCTCGTCAAGGTTTTCCTCTACAGTTGGGTTGTGGTCAATCTTTTGAGCAGAGGCCAAAATTCCCCTATGTTCTGGAGTTGGTTGAGGGTAATAGTTCATTTGTTTTCCTTAAAATGGCATCGAATCATCGCTATCAAAGCCAGTCGCTTTAGACCGCTCAGAAGGCTTTGCCATAGGTTCTTTAGGTGATACTGCCAAACCCATGAATTTACCGCTCTTGCCTTCTTTTACCCATGCTGATAGCCAATAGTCCTTGCCATCAACAGTTATGTTCCCTTTATAACTTGGAGCTTTTTCGTTCTCACGCTTGTCATTGCGGAAAAGTACGCCACTGTTATTCCGCTGCTCTTGTCGATTATTTTCCATTTTCATATTCCTTTATATGTCAATCCATTTAAAACTTTTCTAATTACAGAATTAGATACTTGGAATTGATCCGATAGTTTTGCTACAGAATCTTTTGTTAACTTAGATTGACGAATGACTTTAACCATGTCAACAGTTAATTGCGCCTGACCATTTCTTGCGCCAATAGTTGCTACACCATGCTTAATAGAATCAGCAACATTTTCCTTTCT
>Ga0247722_10001707_pt1 | contig 11912 bp, 9 predicted proteins | sample MSEWelMarce3H_FC_FD_189094 | JGI IMG/M metagenome (GOLD analysis project Ga0247722, IMG submission 189094) | Subsurface sediment microbial communities from gas well in West Virginia, United States - MSEEL Well Study Marcellus 3H_FC | ecosystem: Environmental > Terrestrial > Deep subsurface >... | reverse complement strand
ACTCCACTAATGAAGTTGGGGGGTCAAATATTTAATTTTGGGGTCAATTGGCCAAACCTTGGTGTTGTCGTGATTAAATAGCGCAGAATAAAAAAGAGCTCCTAAGTAAAAAAAATTTCGAAGCTTTTCTAAGTTTAGATAATTTAAATTTCTTAATTCATTTCTAACAAGAGTAAGGTTTGGTAAACTAGGCTCTAGGGCCTTGAGGGGCCATTATTATATTTTAGTAAAAGGTTCTTAATAAAGTGGCAAGCCAAAGCTTTAAGGTTTGGTTAAACTTTAAAAATCCAAGCTTTTTAATCTACTTGTGGTTTATTTAATTAAATTTTTGCTAGGGTAACTTTATAGGGAACGACTTGCATCTTAAATTTACAAAATTTATATTTTGATAAACTACACCGTCAGTTTTGTCTAAATTTTTGATTTTAAAATCTGACAAACTAAATTGCCGGGGCTGGATTAGAAATCCAACATATTAAGATTTTAGACCAAGAATAAAACAAAGTGCTTATTTAAAAATTTGAAATTTTTTAGTTTTTTTTAACTTACATTCTTTAAATAAGTTCTATTCTCATTGCTCAGTCTTTCATGGTTAAAAATTGAATTGAGATGGGTATAAACCTGTGGTTTGCCCCACAAATTTCAGAGCATTGCCCGTAAAATACCCCAACAGCATTTATTTCTATATTTAATTGATTTAAACGCCCGGGTACGGCATCTACTTTAAGGCCTAGGCTAGGCATTGCTCACGCATGTAAGACATCTCCTCTTGTTACTAAAACTCGAATAGGGATTTGCCTTGGTAGATTAACTCGGTTATCTGTCTCTAACAGACGAAACTCCCCAGCATTAATTTCATTTGTGTTAATTATATAAGAGTCAAATATAAAGACAGAGGTGTCTTTTCTCTCGCCTGAAAAATAAAATTCTGGGTACTCATATCTTCAGTATCATTGGTGCCCAGTGGCCTTTAAGGAGATCCCCTTTTCTCTTCTGTACTCCTCTAAAGTATATAGTAAAACTAAGGAAGGTAAAGCAATTTGAACTAAAATTAATGCTGGAATCAGCGTTCAAATACACTCTAAGATTTGTCCCTCTAATAACGACTTGTGGATTACTTTGTTAAATAAAACTCTTCCTATTACTAACCCAACAAATGTTAAGATAAATAAGAGAATTATGTTTGTGAAGTCGTGAAAGTAGACAAACTCTTCTATTACCGGGGAAAACGCGTCTTGAAGTCTTAGTTGTGATCATGTTGACATTATATTAGTTAAGGGTTGTTATTATTAGACTGTTAGAATTCAATCGAGCAATTCTAATAAGAACTGCTAGCCCTAGGGTGGCTTCCCCCACTATCATTCTTATTAAAATAAATATTAAATTTAAAGAAGTTGTTAGTTTTACGTAAAACCTCGCTGCAAAAAGAGTTATAATACTTAAAAGTTCAAGTAGTAGTATAATTGACACTAAGTGATTTTTAGCTTTTTGGTAGCTAAAAATTAAAAGTAGTACTCAAATTCTGGCAATATTAGAAAAATACAATTCTTTAGTGGAAAGGTGGGTAAGTATTAATACCGCGAGAAAAACAGAGGTTCTTATTTTATTTTTTCTCATAATTAAATGTAGATTTTATTGGGCCTTTGTAAGTCTCTGAAAGTTTAACTACTGCTAACAAAACAATGAATAAATAGCTAGCTAATAATAAGATGTAGCTTCTTGTATTAATTATAAAAATATTGGAAAGGTTTACTTCTCTGTTCAATTCGTTGGGAGTAAAAAAACAGATTACAACAACACTAATAACTAAAATAGATAATTTTCCTCTGGCTTGGAAAAAAAGGACTTTAATCGAGCTCACTAAAGTTAATATATACATAAATAAAACCATTATTCCTCCTGTAAATAATAATACAATAGAATATATCACTCAGGATGAAAGAATTTTTCTTAAAATTAAACCAAGATAGAAGCTTAAAATGACTAATCACATAATTAGAAATCTTGGGCTCGGGGTAAGCAAGATTGTAATAAGCGCAATTCTCATTAAAATAAAAAAAACTGAAATTAGTATTTTAATGAGCCGGGGCATTTTTTCTGTGTAAAAGAAATGTATTTCGTATACTATCTTTAAACGAATAACGCGGCTAAGTGACTTTGGTCTTGTAGCCATAAAGACATTGGTACACTTTATTTATTAGCTGGGGCATGAGCTGGGATGGTCGGAACTGGGCTTAGAATGATTATTCGTCTAGAGCTTGGTCAGCCAGGGTCCCTAATGGGGGATGACCAAATTTATAATGTGGTGGTAACGGCTCACGCGTTTATTATAATTTTTTTTATAGTAATACCAATTTTAATTGGGGGTTTTGGAAATTGACTAGTTCCTTTAATATTAGGGTCTCCTGACATGGCCTTTCCTCGAATAAATAATATAAGATTTTGGTTTTTAGTACCTGCTCTTTTTATACTTTTAACTAGTTCATTGGTTGAAAGGGGGGCAGGTACGGGGTGAACTGTTTATCCTCCTTTAAGAAGAAACGTTTCTCATGGTGGGGCCTCGGTTGATTATGCCATTTTTTCTCTACATCTGGCCGGGGTGTCGTCTATTTTAGGGGCGGTAAATTTTATTAGAACTTTGGGGAATATGCGTACTTTTGGAATATTTTGGGATCGTATGCCTCTCTTTGCTTGGGCTGTTTTAATTACGGCAATTCTATTACTTTTGTCTCTACCGGTTTTAGCTGGAGCCATTACTATGTTATTAACAGATCGTAATTTAAACACTTCGTTTTATGACCCGAGTGGAGGGGGGGACCCTATTTTATACCAGCATTTATTTTGATTTTTTGGGCATCCCGAAGTTTATATTTTAATTCTTCCGGGGTTTGGTCTTGTTTCCCACATCGTGAGCCAGGAAAGAGGCAAAAAAGAGCCTTTTGGGGTCTTAGGGATAGTTTATGCAATGTTGGCTATTGGAGTATTAGGTTTTGTCGTGTGAGCACACCATATATTTACAGTGGGCATAGACACTGATACCCGGGCCTATTTTACTACTGCAACCATAATTATTGCTATTCCTACAGGAATTAAAATTTTTAGGTGGATTGGAACTTACCACGGGAGATGAGTTTCTTTCAGCCCTTCTAGGCTTTGATCTTTTGGCTTTATTTTTTTGTTTACCGTAGGAGGGTTAACGGGTGTTGTTTTAGCTAATTCTTCTTTGGATGTGGTATTACATGACACTTATTATGTGGTAGCACACTTTCATTATGTTTTGAGAATGGGTGCGGTATTTGCTCTCATGGGGGGGTTCGTAAATTGGTTTCCTCTAATTACGGGAATAACAATAAATCCTGGTTGGTTAAAAGCTCAATTTTTAATTATATTTGTAGGTGTAAATTTAACCTTTTTCCCTATGCACTATCTTGGTTTAGCGGGGATACCTCGGCGTTATTCTGACTACCCAGATTTTTACTCTACTTGAAATATTTTGGCAAGAATTGGGTCTCTTATTTCTGTTGTGTCCGTTATTTTTATAATTTTTATTTTATGGGAGGCTTTTGTGAGCCATCGACCCGTCTTATTTGGTAAGTTTCTTAGGAGGTCTCTTGAAACCGCGCACTCCTGCCCCCCAATGGTGCATAGCTACAACTCAAGGCCTCTTGTGTTTAATAATTAAACAAAAATAAGCTAAAAAAGCTAAGGGGCTCATAACTCTTTGATAAGTAATTTTTTTTGTATTTAAGGTAGTTTAAATAAAATTCTAATTTTGGAGATTAGGGATAATATATTGTTTCTTGTAAAGCTTAGTTTAATTAAAATTTAAACTTGTCAGGTTTAAGATCTCCAGGAGTTTTATTAAGATTGAAAATGCTAATTTGAAATTAGCTCTCAGAAATTAAGTTTTCTCAATTTTAGGTTAAACAGTAATTACCCCTAAAGCAAAAATTATTAAAAACCTTCAGTATAGGTGATTAAAAACCCTTAATGTGCTTAGCCTTACAGTAGGAGGAGAGGACCTAAATAAAATTATATGTCCCTGTATGCTTGATCTATAGATGATTAAGGAATATGCAGTCCCCACTAATACGCTGATAATAAGCAAAGACGCGTTCACTAGGCTGTTGATAGCTAGGTTTAAAATTACTAAAAGTTCTGCTATTAAATTAAAAGATGGGGGTGCGGCCATGTTGGATATTAACACTAAAAATCATATTAGGGGGGTTGAAACTCTTCAACCTAAAACTCCCTTAGTAAGTAAAATGCTTCGAGAGTGATTGGATTGATACATTAGGTAAGCTATTAAAAATATTGCTGACGAGGTAGCGCCGTGCGCGGCTATTAGTATCAGAGAGCCTTTGGCCCCAGTCAGGTTATTTATTCTTAAAGAAGCTATGAGAATTCCTATGTGACTAACTGAGGAATAAGCGATAATTATTTTTAAATCCCTTAACCGTAGGCAGAGTAAGCTTACTATTACTGCCCCCACTAAAGAGATGGATATTCAGATATTTATAATGGCGGGAGAAAATGACATTTGAAAAAAAAACCAAAGACCATAACTTCCTAGTTTTAATAAAATGGCGGCTAAAATCATAGACCCTAAAACGGGGGCTTCTACATGTGCCTTAGGAAGCCATAAGTGAATTCCAAATATAGGAAGTTTAACAGCAAAAGCTAATAAGAAAAAAATTATTAAAATCGGGGCTATTCTTCTTTTATTAAAAAAATTTAACCTTATAAAGTTTTCTATAAAAGTGACGGAAAACCTTTGTTGAGACAAAATTAAAGTCGTCAAAAGGGGCATAGATGCTCTTAGGGTATAAAATATTATTCTAAGTCTGGCAGAAATACGCTCTGACTGATAACCCCACCCTAAAATAATTAAAAAAATTGGTAAAATTGATAGCTCAAAACTAATGTAAAATACCATCAGTTTATTAGTATAAAAAAATACCAAAAGTACAATCACCAGTAGTGTTGTAAGCAGGTTTAAAGAAGTCAATGATTTAGTAAAGTTTAAAAATCTCCTGTAGCTAATGGCTCAAAAAAATGTTAAAAATACCAGCACAGTTAAAACAAAAGAGGCGGTGTTTAATCTTATTCCTGCCAATCCCCAGGGAACCCCACTATTAAGAATAGGTGCCCTAAAAGAGGACAATACTCTAATAGTTAAAGCTGCTAAAATGATTTCTCAGCTTATTCAGTTAATGCCTGTGATTAAAAAAGCGAGCATAAATAGAGATTTTAGTATAAGCTCAAGGGTGTTCCCTAAATTTAGGCCGAAACTAAGCGTAATTTTTTACTTTAGAGCTGACTCCAGTGGCGGATTAGCGCGTAGGTTTTAAGCGCCTAATATGATTTATTATCCTGGGATATTATTTGAGAATAAAATTCATTGTTAGGATTACAACCTAATGCTTACGTCAGCCATCAAATAGATAAATTGGGGGTTTAACAGTGTAGCTAAGCTAATATTAATTCTAAGTGTTTTGGTTTCTTTTAGCTCACAGAGTTATATTTTGTTATGGGTTTTATTAGAGCTCAATTTTTTATCTTTTATTGTCATTTTAAACAAATCGTCCTTGTTCAAATTTTCTAATAAAACTTTAAATTATTTTTTAATTCAGTCCGTCGGAAGGGGCTTGATTTTAATTACTATCTTTATGTCATTATTATGTTTTTCTAATCATTCTTTTTCTGTGATTTATTTTTTAGCTTTGCTTTTAAAACTTGGGGGAGCCCCCTTTCATATTTGGTACTTAAGACTTATTAAAAAACTTTCTTGGGGTTTAATTTGAGTGTTGTCTATTTGACAAAAGCTTATCCCGTTATTAATAATAAGAAAGCCGGGGTTTGGGCTGTTAGTGGTTTTTAGAGTCGCGAGAGTTGGGTTAAGTAGGTTTTCGAGCTTTGCTCAGAAAAACATTAAGAAAGTTCTTGGGCTTTCCTCTATTTTTTCCTTAGGTTGAATTTTGGTTTCGTTCAATATAGGAGAAACCTTTTGGGTTCAGTTTATTAGGGGGTACGGGGTTAGGCTTTTTCTCTTAGTTTCAAGAATAGAAAGTAGTTTCCATAGAGTAAGATACGATTTTAAAAGAAAGCCAAAAAGTGTGGGCTTGGTTATATTTTTTTTTGGAATTTTAATAGTTAGGGGTATCCCTCCTTTCATTGGATTTTTTATAAAAATTTTAATTTTAATTTATTTAATTCAAAAAAGTGTATTTTTAAGAATTAGGTTTTTGATTTTTAGGTTGATTTTTATTTATGTTTATATAAACATGGCGTTTTTGCTTTTTACTCTTGTGGTAAAGAGTTATTCTTGGGGAGAGCTTTTAAGCAATAAAGAAAGGTTTGGGGCGGATTTGGTTATTCTAAATTTAGGTCTCACCGGGGTATTCTTTATATTTTATTGTAATTAATTACATAAGTAATAAGCTCACACTAGTAAACCCCAGAGCATTCTTATTCTTAAAATTTTTTGTAAAGATAAAACTGAGGGGCTTATTTTGTTAGCTTTGAAAATAATTTTTTCTCTTACTGTAATAGAAAAAATAAAAATTCCTCGGTCTAGTATTTTGTTAACACTGGTCCCAAGCAATCCCGACAAAACTAAAGGCCTTTGAGCTGTGAGAATTGGTAGGGACCATATAATTCCCCTAGCTCACGTAATCTTGTGTCATCAACGTCGGGTGAGTTTGTTATTTATTAAGCCTCTAAAAACAACACCAAAAAAAATTAAGGATAAAATTATCAATTTTCAGGTTACAGGATTAGACCTTAGCTCGCTTACTGGGAAAAGAAGAATCTGTAAAAAAGCTCCACCTAGTATTGCGGGCATTATTAAAATAGTTATTCTTATTATCAATTTAGGGTCTTCGTCTGATTTAAAAATTATTTGTTCGTTTTTGGAGAAGTTGGTCGTTCCTATGTAAATAAATCGGGCCCTATAAAGTGCTGTTAGCATAATACCCCTGGCTATGTAAAAGTAGATAAAAAAATTTAAATTATTTAGTAAAATAGTTTCTAAAATAAGCTCCTTTGAAAAAAAAGCCGATATAAAAGGTAGTCCTATAAGACTTAACAAGGAAACCAAAACAAACCCTCTTGTGAGGGGCATAATTTGTGTAGTTCTTCCTATGGTTCGTAGATCTTGGTAACTATTTCTTCTGTGAATAATACTTCCGGTGGATAAAAAAAGTAAAGCTTTAAAAAAAGCGTGGGTTAATAAGTGAAAAAATCTTGCTGTATAAGCCCCTAACCCTAAACTTAAAATTATAACTCCTAATTGTCTTAGGGTAGATAAGGCCACTATTTTTTTTAGGTCTATTTCAAATAGAGCTCTTAAGCTTGCTATTAATATAGTTATTCTTCCCGTCAAAATCAAATAAAAAGATGTTTGGGAGTGGGTGAATAAAGAGGTATGCCGAATCAGCAAATAGACTCCTGCTGTAACTAAGGTGGAAGAATGAACTAAAGAAGAGACAGGGGTTGGTGCAGCCATAGCGGCAGGCAGCCATGCTGAAAAAGGAATCTGTGCTCTTTTAGTAGTTGCCGCTAGTATAATTATGACAGTTAATCAAGCATAGTTGGGCTCTAAGGAATAAAAAAAAATGTGCCACGATCCTGTCTTTAAAAGATAGGCAATTCTTACTAAAATTAAAGCATCCCCCACTCGGTTAGTTAGTGCTGTAATTATCCCAGAATTATATGCTTTTGATCTCCCGTAGTAAATTACTAATAAATAAGATCTTAGGCCTAAGCCGTCTCAGCCTAATAAAATTCTAATAAAATTAGGACTTAGGATTAAAAAGTACATTCTAAAAATAAAAGACATCAGTAAAAAATGAAATCGGAAAAAAAAGAGATCAGAGCTTATGTAGGTTTCTCTAAACTTTAAAACGGCCATGCTAATAAGTCTCACCCTTATAATAAATGTTAGCCTAGCTAGGTCTCATATTATTACAAACCTGATCCTTGTTAATTCAAGGTCTATAATTTGGGCGTCTAAAAAAAGTACTTCTCTCTTTTCTCTAATAATCATTAGAATATGTGCGCTGCTTAAAAAGAAAAATCCTAGCATTAAAATCGTTCTATTAATAAAAGAGCTTTTAAATTTTAGTATTTTATAAAAGAATAACCCCTAAAATAGTTAAATTGAGTCTTAAGGTTAAAGGCAAAATTCTTTTTCAGGCTAAATTCATCAATAAATCATAGCGATATCGAGGAAAAGTGCACCGGAGCCACACCCAGGTAAAAATTAGTAACCTGGTTAATAATCTAATAGTGATGGCACCTCTGGTAGGGGCAAAAATATGTCTTGTGATTATTCTTAAAAAATAAATTCTCCCGTATTCAGCTATAAAAATTATAGCAAAACCCCCTGCTCCGTACTCAGTGTTAAATCCTGAGACTAGCTCTCTTTCTCCCTCTGAAAAATCAAAAGGTGTACGATTAGTTTCAGCTACTCTGGAGATTAATCAAAAAAGAAAAATCCCGGGTATAATCAGTAATGAGGTATAAAAAGTTTTCGCTTTAGCTAAAAGGTCCAAACTCGTTGCTCTAAGTATAATTAAGATAGCTATAAGAATTAGTGCTAGGCTAATTTCGTAGGAAATGGTTTGTGCAACTCCCCGCAGCCCCCCAAGCATTGAGTATTTGTTATTAGATGCCCACCCTATTAAAATGATAGGGTACACATTTATTCTTATAATTATTAGTATTAAAATGGCAGAGAAAGAAAAGAAACTGCTTTCAAAAAATGTTGGCGGGGTTAATCATACCCAAAGAACTAAAAATAGGCTAAATCTTGGCCCCGCTAAAAATATTAGTTTGTGAGTTCTTCTTGGAGGAAGATAAGTTTTCAAAAATAGTTTTACTGCATCTGCCATAGGTTGTAAAATTCCTGCAAATGAGGGTTTGTTTGGACCCAAACGACTTTGAGAGAAACCTAAAATTTTTCGTTCTATTAATGTGATGAAAGCGATGTTTACTAACACTAAGATAAGAAACACTAGATAATCAACAATAATTAGTACGGTTCTAATTGTTTTTAAATTAATTCCTTCGCAGCTTCAAAGCGATACTCTGTCTATAAGCTATAAAAACTTACACATCTTAAATTATTAAGTATGACAAGTTCAAAGCTTTTCATGTTCTGTGTAATTTGATTTTTATTTATTCTAGTAATAAAACTAACCCACTTTTAAAGATTTTCAATAATTCTCTAATTGATTTACCCACTCCTGGAAGAATTAGTACAATGTGAAATTTCGGTTCATTGCTAGGGGTTTGTCTAGTAGTACAGCTAGCTACGGGTTTGCTTCTAGCGATGCATTATTCTAGGGATACATCTTTAGCATTTAATTCAGTTAGCCATATTATGCGAGATGTAAATTATGGCTGAGCTTTGCGTATTTTTCATGCAAATGGAGCCAGAATATTTTTTATTTGTATTTATCTGCATATTAGTCGAGGAATATACTATTCTTCTTATATTCAATCTCATGTATGAATAAGAGGGGTAACTATTCTTTTTTTATTAATGGCAACTGCTTTTCTTGGCTATGTTCTTCCTTGGGGGCAAATATCTTTTTGGGGGGCAACAGTGATTACTAATTTATTTTCTGCTATTCCTTATTTGGGGGAAGAAATTGTTTATTGATTGTGGGGGGGTTTCGCAGTCGGGCAGCCGACGTTAAGGCGATTTTTTGCTTTACATTTTTTTGTTCCCTTTACTATTCTAGCAATGGTTGGGGTTCATTTATTATTTCTCCATCAGAAGGGGTCCAGAAACCCGCTGGGTGTGAGTAGAAATTATGATAAATTGCTTTTTCATCCCTATTTTTCTTTAAAGGATCTTTTAGGGGCTTGTATTTTTTTATTTATATATTTTTATTTATGTTTAGTGAGTCCCTGAGACTTAGGAGACCCGGAAAATTTTATTCCTGCTAACCCCCTAGTTACTCCTTTACACATTCAACCAGAATGGTACTTTTTATTTGCGTATGCTATTTTACGTTCTATTCCTAATAAATTAGGGGGGGTTCTTGCCTTGGTATTATCAGTGGCAGTGCTATATATTTTACCCCTTATCAAGCTTTCAAGCTTTAAATCCATCAGGTTTTCCCCTTTATTTAAGAAAGTAATGTGAGCTTTGTTTAGGGTATTACTACTGCTTACTTGAATTGGGGCACGCCCAGTGGAAGCACCTTACGTTATTTTGGGTCAAGTGTTAACGGTTTTTTATTTTTTTATTTTTATAATTTGACCCCTGAGAATAAAATAAAATTTTAGAAGTTATATAATATTAATTTGTGGAGTTAAAGAAGCAGAGATGCCTAAAATACGGGGCTTTAGTCAATTATGATATTTGATTTGCAGTCAAAAGGTGCAAAAGCCTTAAATTAAGTGCCTGAAAAAGGTTTATTTTGATAGGATAACTTATGCGTAATAACCGCCTTAATTAAAACTTATTAGTATAAGAAAGTATATGGGTTTGCAAATCCCAGGGATCTATAAGTTTCAATTTTTATAAATTTTAGTATTTTGGTTTCTGGTTTAGCTCTGGCTTTAGCTATTAGACTTATCATGATTGGTTTAACTAAAAAGATAAAATTAGATCGGGAAATTCAAAGACCTTTTGAGTGTGGATTTAATTCTGCCGATCCCGGGACTTTGCCATTTAGGTTACGATTCTTTTTATTAGCTATCGTGTTTTTAATTTTTGATGTTGAGCTTGTTATTCTTTTTCCATTTTTAACTAAATTATCTCATGTACAATCTTGGTCTTTAGTTATATTGTTTGTTTTTTTCTTATTATTTTTGTCTATTGGGTTATTTCACGAATGAAACCAAAAAATACTTGAGTGAATTAAATAATTTTATTTAAAGCTTAGCGCGTGTGATTGTTAATCACAAGAAAGATTTTTATATCTATAAATAAATCTAATGTCCAATTTTTTACGCCACCCCTTTCATTTAGTGGATGAATCTCCTTGGCCGCTCTTGGCTGCCTTTAGTGCGATAGGTTTAACTTCGGGGCTTTTAAAATGATTTCATTATTTAGATGTCAGGCTTTTTGTTGTTAGATTATTAATATTATTTTTGGTTTCGTTCCAGTGGTGGCGAGATGTTGTGCGAGAGGCTAGAATAATAGGCCAGCACACTTTCATAGTTGAGCTAGGTCTCCGGTGAGGAATAATCTTATTTATTATTTCTGAAGTATTTTTTTTCCTTAGTTTCTTTTGGGCATTTTTTCATAGAAGGTTAGCTGTAAATATTGAGTTGGGCAACCAGTGGCCCCCATTCGGGATTTTGGCGTTTAGCCCTTTCGGTGTTCCTTTGTTAAATACGGTTGTTCTTCTGTCTTCTGGGGTTAGAGTGACCTGAGCACATCACGGGGTTATGGAAAATAATCATAGTCAAACGAGGGTTTCTTTACTTCTAACAATTTTTTTAGGCTTATACTTTAGAATTTTACAAGGGGCAGAGTATTTAGAGGCAAGGTTTACTTTTGCTGACTCAGTTTATGGGTCTAGTTTTTTTTTAGCGACAGGGTTTCATGGTCTTCATGTTTTAATTGGCACTGCTTTCTTGTCTGTTTGTTTTGTACGTCTTGGAAAATTTAATTTAAACAAATCGCACCACTTTGGGTTTGAGGCAGCTGCGTGATATTGACATTTTGTAGATGTGGTTTGATTATTTTTATTTGTTGTAATTTATTGGTGAGGGGGGGCAGCTTAAGTTAAACGATGGCTAGAATAGAATAGCAATTTCTTGTTTAATATATACGTTTGGTTATCTGTAGTAAAATTATTTATATTTGAATAATTTTTGAAGAAATTTGAAGCTTGGTAAATAAAGTGCCAGCATCCGCGGTTATACTTTTAAGCTGATTTTATGAAGCT
>Ga0247722_10001706_pt1 | contig 11919 bp, 10 predicted proteins | sample MSEWelMarce3H_FC_FD_189094 | JGI IMG/M metagenome (GOLD analysis project Ga0247722, IMG submission 189094) | Subsurface sediment microbial communities from gas well in West Virginia, United States - MSEEL Well Study Marcellus 3H_FC | ecosystem: Environmental > Terrestrial > Deep subsurface >... | reverse complement strand
AATTTATTTTTATATCATAATACGTAATACTTATTTTCACAATTAGATGTATAATTTTATATAATCAATATAAACGCATAAAAAGATATATATTACTCTTAGTAAAATGGCTATACCATCAGTTACTAACGACAACAGTAACAACAATCCTTATAATAATAATAATAATAATAATAATAATAATAATAATAATAATGTAAACTTACCAAAACGTCGTTGGTATCATTCTAAACGAAAAAAACGTAATGGCTCTGGCGGTCACGTGAATAATAATAATAGCGAATTACCTCCATTAAAGACGAATGAAGAACCAGATATAAGTCAACAAAACCGCGATAAAATGCATAACCAGCGGATTCAGGATAAACTTGATAACGACGCACAAGTTGCTAGAATGGAAGAGCAATTACACAATTACTTTCAAAAAACAAATACATCATATACCTATATTAATGATACGGGTATATATAATTATAAATGTAAACAGAATGAAAAACAGAATGATGAAAATCCGAATAATAACATTACGAATAATAATCCCAAACCCAATCCATTTACTATACAAGGACAAACGAATCAATTATTTTCATTATTTCCAATAAATCCATTTATAACCGCATTTCCTTTTAATACTGTGAATAAAGGATCAGATAATTCTGTAAATAATAAGATAGAAACAAATAATGAAACCAAGAAGGATCCACCGAAAGATGAAAATCGAGACGACATTGCGGATATTGAAGAAATTACGATACATCAAGAAATAAAAGATATAAATGACCTTATTGCTTTATGCGATAAATATCTTTTGTCGGATAAAAAGAAGTACAACATTAATATGAAAGCATTACATTTGATTAAACAGCCATTAACAGATTTATCAAAAATGATTGGAATGGATAATTTAAAACAAACCATAGTCGATCAGATTCTGTACTATGTTCAAGACTTGCATATTCGCCCAAAAAGTAAAGACAATAATAATAATAATAATAATAATAAAGGATCCAATTCAATTATTGATAAACCAAATAATATATTCGAAAAAAATGATGATAATGTATCACAGTCTCCACCAGTGATATTAGATCCATTCGCATCAGAGTTTGTACCAACAAACAATAAGGAAAATAATAGTAATTCTATTGAGTCAGAAGGATCAGCTGCATCCACTTCAATAAAACCTGATATCGATATATCTAGTAGAATGGATTTCGGAAATAAACCGCTAGTAAATCCATTTGCGAATCTTCAGCCGATGTTCAATTTCAATATAATAAATCCGAATAAAAAAAAAGAAGTCGTAAATGATCAAGATGGCGATTTTATGCATACGGTTATTTACGGACCACCAGGCACAGGAAAGACTGAAGTAGCCAAAATCATTGGTAGAATTTTCAGCAGTTTAGGTATTCTATCGAAGAATACATTTAAAAAGGTCAGTCGTCACGATCTAGTTGCGGGATATTTAGGGCAAACTGCGATTAAGACAAAGGATATTATTAAAGCATCTCTGGGAGGTGTACTGTTTATTGATGAAGCATATTCACTCGGAAATTCCGAGAAGAGGGATAGTTTTGCGAAAGAATGCATTGATACATTGTGTGAAGCATTGAGTGAATATAAGAATGATTGGATGGTTATTATTGCTGGATATGAAAAAGAATTAAATGACTGTTTCTTTAACTTTAATGATGGTTTAAATTCTAGATTTACGTGGAGATTTAGATTAGATGGATATAAATCGCGAGAGATGAAAGAAATATTTGTAAAAAAAGTGAATGATCACAATTGGTGTTTCGCAGAATGTGATACAATTCCGGATTCTTGGTTTGAAACTAAAATGGAATACTTCACAACTTACGGTCGTGATATGGAGACATTATTCACAAAAACAAAAATCGCACATAGTAGACGGGTTTTCTGTTTGCCTGCATCCGATAAAACAAAGATAACAATTAAAGATTTAGACAACGGGTTTAAGTTATTTTTAGAAAATCCAGAAGTGAAAGAGAGAAAGGACCGTGGTAGTATGGGAAATTATATGAAGGCGTTATACGTGTGAACATCGACGTTTTCTTCATTTGAGTTTTAATTTGTCTTATCTTATATACTATATAACTATATATAAGATAGTAAATAACTGTGAGAATGGATGGCGGAGGAAGTAGTGTGAAAAAGAGTATCACTATTGATTCGGCATCATTAAATGGTAATGGAACATTGAAAAGTAAACGACCAAAACGAGATAAGACTGCACGTAAACTACGCCCAAGTTCGATTGTTCAACCGAGTGTGTTAAAAAAAACATTGCTAGAGCGTATTAAACAGCATCAACGTTCGAGGGAACAAGGTCAATCTCGCGCAAAAGACACTGTGAATAACAATAACAATGTTGATAGTACTGTGACTTCCAGCAGTACGAAAATAGGTGATGAAACATTCACAACGAACTTTTCAAAATCTATGGATTTTTTGCAAAAACTCGCACTAAAACGTCAACAAACACGTAGAAACAACCAGGCAAATCGCAACAATCTCACATCATCCGCTATATCGAATGCGTTAAATGTAAAAACACCGGAAGCATCTATGTTAAATCAAGTTGCCGAAACATTGACTAGTGGCGAAATTATAACAAATACAGGTATAATCGGTCTTCCGATTAACACATATAGTGAATCGTTGGCTATGCATAATAATCAACCTGTCCAGAATATGATGGCTGCGCCAGTATCAATGATGCATGCACCGATTATTAATACTCAGATACAACCCAGTTTTTTTCCAGCAGCAGTTTCTACAATGTATAACAATAATATCAATAATAACAACAATAATCCATTTCAGTCACAAGATTCACAATCTACAAATGTTATACCAAATATAACAGAACTAGCAGATGTATATAACAACACTATCGCCGCGTCATCATCATCGTCATCGTCATCAAGTGATACCAAATCTGATAACAATACGTCAACAACAGTCAATAGTAACGATACACCTTTACACGTTCCTGAGGACCCTGAATCATTTTTACCATCTATATTTATTAAAGAAGAACCGCCACACGGCTGTTTAAAAGAAGGAAAAAAACCAACATTCCGCGAATGGGCAAATAAAATGTTAAAAAAACCTGTAGATACAATTACAAATATATTCTCTGGGGGTGATGGAGGTGATAACGGCGGAGGCAACGGCGGAGGCAACGGCGACAGTAGTGTTAGTAATATCAATAACAATATCACTGGCGGGAATAAAATTGATCCTGAAAATATAGACGGAATGCGCGTAAAAATTAGAAAAACATTAAAAAAGAAATATAGAGTAGGTAAACACGATAATGTTGTCGGAGTATTACTAAAAAACAAAGAATCGCAACGACATATTCAAAAACAACATTTGACTTTAAAAAATAAAACGATTGGTGATATAAGAAAACATTTATATGATAAGAATTTACTTAAAATAGGTTCAAATGCGCCACCAGATGTTCTTCGCAGATTATATGAAGATTCTATTTTAACTGGTGATGTTAAAAATACCGGTGGAAATGTCCTCGTTCATAACTTCTTTTCTAGTGAATAATTATATACTAACAATGTGTACATATATATACGATATTTTCGGGGATTGCACTCGTATCTGGAAATAAAATATCTTCTATCGTTCTTCCGTGTATATGGAATTTTCTTGCCTTTTTAAGTAACAGTGGTAGCTCTCTATGATGCATTCGATTCCTAGTTATATCTTCGTATATACGATCTAATACATGGTCTATCAAATATGTCTCCAGTTTTTCAAACATAGGGTCCGTGTGACCAATATTTCCAATTTCACACGTAGATGAACTGATATTCGGATTATTCGCCCGATTACGATTATTTATATTTCGAGAATTCTTATCATAAAAATCTTTTATATATACTGGAATATTGAAACTGTAGTTCCAAAATGTATCACACGATATTCTAACATTTAATGTTATCGACGATACATTATTATCTTCATATATATCTAATGATCTCTTTTTATGGTTAGTTGAATGCTGACTGTCCATTTGACGTACTGTTTATGAATTGTATATTATATATAAGTTTTTGGATTTAAGTACCATTTATCATCGCGTATTGTTATATATATATAAAGATATATGTATATATAATATAATTAATCGTAGTCAAGCGGGTTATTATAAATATTACTATAATATGTCGGTATCACAACTAGAAGAACCAGTCATCACTACATCTTTAATCACAAACGATGATGTGATTCAAAAATTCGAAGAAATTCGTAAAAAATATACATTAAACCAAGGCTATATGACTACAATGTTACCTGATACATTTTCAGAAGAATATATAAAAAATAATCCACAACTTCGATGGAAGGAGGTATATAATTTCAATGCATCAGATCACGTAAGAATACACTCTATTTCTGGAAATATTAAAGTTTTCGGTATAGAAATGCCGATTATATTAGAACGCCCGATAAAACAAGATCATCACGCCGAATTTGAAGATTATTTCGGATTTGGAGGTCATAATTCCGGTTTCACAACAAACCGTATGGTTATTCGAATGAGAAATACGATCGATAATTCTATTGATGTTCGTAAGACGCTAACTACTGATGGCGAGATAAACCAGCAGTATGCAGACCAAGTAATACAGTTTATAGTATTCGGTGGTTATATAAAATATTGGGCGGGCTATTATGAATTGCGCTCATGGTTTTTTTGTAATCTAAGTAATGATGTTAGTATTCTTGGTACTAAGGATGATATACAATCAAGCGATTTTATACATAAATGTGTGATGGAAAATATCACATTCGACACCGACACCGACACCGATGCCGATGCCGATGCCGATGCCGATGCCGATGCCGATGCCGATGCCGATGCGGCGTCTATTTAATCGAATCGCATTGTAAACGAATTAAATATAATCATATATTTTATATAATATATACGATTATGAATATTTGTATACGAGTACCACATAAAAATAAAACAAATAGCGCACAAAGATTGGATGTAGATGGTGAATGGATCACATCACGTATCCCACCAGGTATGCGAGATGCATATGCATCATATAAGGAACGTGATCATTATTATCGTGAAACACCTCACATAAGTGGAGAATACATCGTTTATCGGATTGATAATGACCCATATCTTCCAACCTATATCGCACGAACAGCCGATGTTCCAAATATTGGACATTATGATGAAGAAGAAAGTAATATTACCATTACGAGAGAATCACATAATATCATGGCGTCTTCATCTACTACGATACCAATTATAGATACAAATGATATTTATGTATTTATCGTAGATGCTCCTGGTAATGGACGCGCAAATTGGATACAGGCGAGAGATTATCAAATGTGGGCATTTCGACATTTTATGTATAATACAACGCCTAGAATACACGAAAATAATATTCGCAATGAAAAAATCACATACGTATCTCGTGGTTCATCACTTGATTCTGTTGTACATCACGATGAATCAGCAAGTATCACAATTATCGACTTACCAAATATACTGCCTAATATTATTTTCAGTATTTCGCGAAATGATAATAATAGTGTATACTATGAGAAAAATGATATTCATCATTCAAGGGTTCGATTATGTGATAATGAATATGCACGCGCTGGTTATCTGGGATTTTATACGCGTATAACAATGGATCCTGGTTTTATCGTGACTCCTCCGTCACTACCATATACTGGTACTAATAATGAATATGATAATAAAATACAACTTTTATCAACAGATCATCTTCCTGACCCAGTGGAAACCACAAGTGAAGAAGAAAAACAATGTATATTGTGTTGCAAATTTCAAATAAATATGAAATTATCTCCGTGTGAGCATAAAATATGCTGCTCTATCTGTTACTCAAAACTTACTGTGAATAAATGCCCGGTTTGTCGGGAAGATATATTGCGTATTATGAATATATGAATATATTATCATACCACTATCGAAATCTCTCGTAAATAATAATAAAGATAATTTACGAGAGATATATAGCTTATAAACATATTTACACATCATCATCGTACGATTGAATACAAATGGCGCTTATTAAAGAATATTTCTCATTAGCTGATAAGTATAGTCGTGAATATGGCGATAATACGATCGTATTGTTACAGGTTGGTGCATTTTTTGAAGTGTATGGACAAATATCAACGCATACAACTGGTACATCATCATCCGACACAGAGAATAATAATATATCAACAGATAAAGCAATATGCATAGGAAGCCGCATTGATGATTTTTGTGTGATTTGTGAATTGGCTAAGGCAAATAAGGTACCCGGTATTGTGATGGCTGGATTTCGTGATTATGGTCTTGATAAATACTTGAAAAAACTACAGGATGCTGGTTATACAGCAGTCGTTTATACGCAAGATGGAATAAACACCCCACCAACTAGAAGCTTGCAGGGTATTTATTCACCGGGTACATATTTTTCAACTGACGTTATTAACGCTACGTCGGGAAGTGTGGGAGATAAAAATGCAGACAGACGAATTCTATCAAATAATACGGTATGTTTATGGATAGAGAAAATCTCTCGACGAACAACATCACATCAAAATGCAACAACTAAATTAATAATGGGAATGACTAATATCGATATCTATACTGGTAGATCTACCATATTTGAAACCGAGAGTATGGATACGCATAATCCATCTACATATGATGAGATCGAGAGATTTATATCGTCATATAAACCATCTGAAGTGATTATTATATCAAATCTCTCGCAACGTGAATCAGAAGACGTTATACAATATTCGAATATTCAATGTAAAATGATTCATACTATATTCACAGACAATCCTGTTATTGGTACAGTCAATGGTGGTCTATCGAAAGAGGAAAAAGCACTACGATGCACAAAGCAAACATATCAAGTCGAAGTATTAAATGTGTTTTTCCCAGACGGTCACGCGAAATCTCTCGAACATCTATTTTTAAATTATGAAATAGCCACCCAATCTCTTGTATTTCTCCTCAATTTCATCTACGAACATAATCCAAATCTAGTTTCAAAAATTCAAGAACCTATATTCGAGAATAAATCCGAGAGATTGGTATTAGCAAATCATTCTCTTCGTCAACTAAATATTATCGATGATGAAAACAGCTCTCACAGTAGAACATCGAGAACTTCCTCTATAATGTCGTTACTTGATCATACGATAACACCAATGGGTTCACGAGCATACAAATATGCATTGTTACATCCGACCTTCAATGAAACTATTCTTCAGAGTGAATACAACATCACAGAATATATGTTAGAGACTACATCCAAAAATAAGATGGACTTTATGAATGTTCGAGAGAAACTTATGCATATAAAAGATATTGAAAAACTGCATCGACATATTATTTTAAAGAAGATAACTCCGTATCATATGTATGGATTATTCTATACTTTACGACATATTCGAGAAATGTATACAGAGTGTTCGAGAGATATAACACTAACAGAATATTTAACGAGAGATTCTGGGATTAAAAATAATGTTGTATGTATTTGCACTGAGTTGCTTGAATTATTTGAGAAAACATTAAAAATCGATATGTGCCGCGACATCACAGATCATACATTTGATATGAATATAATATGCAGAGGTGTATCTACTGAATTGGATAAAATTGTAGATCTATACAATACCAGTGTTAAATCTCTCGACGGTATTCAACGTATACTTAACGAATTTATCTTTTCCAGTGAGAAACCAGGCGCCAACGCTAGCGGAATCAGTCAACCGTGTGATATTGAATATGTGAAAATTCACGAAACAGACAAACTCGGCATCTCTCTTCAAGCTACAAAGAGGAGGACTAAATTATTAGAAGATAAGATTAAACGTATTCAAAACAAACAAATCACTATTCATATTGACGATCAAAAGCAATGTTCCACCTTTTTATTTGATATAGGTTCATTATCATACCCTGTCGCATCTAGTAACAATAATACGATACACAGCCAACAAATATACGAATTGTGCGCATCTATTATATCTGCTAGAAATAAAATGTCGGAATTGATATCGCAAATTTACTATGGGTTCATCATTTCATTGCATTCGTATTATCACGATTTTGAGAATATGATTACGTTTATATCAAAAATGGACACACTACAGAATAAATGCTATATCGCACGCAAATATAATTATTGTAAGCCGGAAATTGCTAAGTATTCAGGCGGTGGTGGTGGTGATTCAGACAGTATAACTAAGTCATTCGTCAAAACCACTGGGTTGCGACATAGTTTAATCGAGAGAATCAATGAAACGGATACATACATTTTGAATGATATATCACTTGGATGTGGCGGAGGCAGCGGAGGCAGCGGAGGTAGCGGAGGCAGCGATAATGATGCGAATAAACAAAACAGTCAATGTGATGGTATGCTCTTATACGGAACGAACGCAGTTGGGAAAACGAGCTTGATCCGCGCGATCGGAATTTCCATTATTCTCGCGCAATCTGGATTTTATGTTCCTGCAACAACATTTTTATATAAACCATATCAATCCCTAATGACTAGAATATTGGGAAATGATAACTTGTTTAAAGGATTATCTACATTTGTAGTTGAGATGACCGAATTACGACTTATTTTAAGAATGGCGAACGAGAATACAATTGTTCTTGGCGATGAATTATGCTCAGGAACGGAGATCGATTCCGCAATTAGTATATTTGTAGCAGGATTAATGCATCTTCATAAATCGGGATCTTCGTACATTTTTGCTACACATCTCCACGAAATTGCTGACTATAAAGAGATTATTGATATGACTCCTCGATTGCGGCTGGCGCATATGCGCGTTTTTTATGACCGTGTTTTAGATACATTAGTATACGACCGTAAACTACAAGAAGGCGCAGGTGAAAGTATGTATGGGCTTGAAGTATGTAAATCGCTTCATTTACCTGCAGAATTTTTAGAATGCGCAAATACGATACGCGTGAAATATAGAGGAATCAGCTCCAAAACACCGACCGCGAGTATTCTAGAAGATGCGACGCCATCAAGATATAACGGCGCAAAATTAAGAAGAGTCTGTGAGATTTGCCGAGTGAAACGTGGTTTAGAAGTGCATCATCTTCAACATCAAGAAAATGCAGATGTATTTAATTATATCGGGAATATTCATAAAAATCATACAACAAATTTGGCGACGTTATGTGAAGAATGCCATCAAAAAATACATAAAGACGGCGGGCAACATATTAAGGTGAAAACCGGAAAAGGAACCAAAATTGTAGTAAAGAACGAAAAATAAAGAACGAAAAATAAAGAACGAAAATAAAATAGTAATATAAAATAGTAATATAGTAAGTAATATTATCATAATAGTATCATAATAGTATCATAATAGTATACTAACTAGATGAATGCGGATAGTGTTTTTCAATCTATAAAAGATAATACATTAAATGCTGTGAATTATATTTCAGAATCGATAAAAAGTGTAGGTTCAAGTATCGGATCTACAGCAAGTTCAACACTCGATTCAGGCGTAACTTCATTTAAAGAAACATCTTTAGGAGATACATTTTTTAAAAATTTCCAGATGATTATAATAACAGTCGTTATACTGATCGGCGGTATTATGTATATTGATTTTTTAAAAATGAATATCGATAATGAAAGTTCTAGCGATAATACAGTTGAAAAAACAATTACGATTGAACCAAATACTTCACAGAATATACGATATATACCTACCGATGAAGGATGGAGTGCACCAATTCTATCAATGAGACGTGAACTCACCGAAGGATTTGGATCCGATTATAGTGAACGCGAATTAGAGAATATTCACACCAAATGTAGCGACAGTTTCTGTGTTTTACATAATAAATCTAGACGTGATTTAGAAAATGCGTGTAATTCAATTAGTGACCAAAATATATGCGCTACGAAGTGTTGTTGCGGATGGACAAAATATATTGGACACGAATCCGAAAATGATCCATTTGTGATAGTAAATAATGCTACAGCACGCGTAACAAACAATCTTGATCAAAAACCAGGTAAGTGTGTTGCTGGTAATTCCAAAACACCAATAAATAATTATACACCAGATAATCAACCGCGCGATATTGAATATTATTATTATATGAATAAGTGCGTAAACGGACGAGGTTGTTCTACATAATCGAATAAATGGTAATACAAAATAATAATAATAATAATATATATATAAATTATGGAAATGAATACGAAACAACGTGGCGGATGGAGATTTCCTCTTCCCGCACCTCCGACAAATAAAATGATAAATGCAGTCCCTGCTGCAGTATTAAATAATATAAAGGCGAATATACCGAAACCCCCTACTAATATAAATCAGGTAATCGGCAATCCACAACCATATCCAGTTTCTGACGCAAAGGTGAATGAACCGATGAATCCAGTGGTTGATATTAAAAAAAAAAGCAAAAGTCGAAAAAGCGGTAGAAGTCGCAGCGAGAAAAGTAGAAACGATAAAAATAATAAAAGCAGAAGTGCTAAAAGCGGAAGGAGTAAGGGAAACAAGAAAATAAATAAATAATAATATATTTACTATTATTGAACAAATCCAAATAGTAAATATAATGAGTGAACGATTTGTTAATATTATTAGGAATTAGCTATTCTATCTAATTCCGCATCTAATTCCTTCTCTTGTTCAGGAGTGAATTTTTTACTGGGAGAACGACTTCCACTCAAAATACGATCTAATTCATGTTTAAAATCAGCATCAGACATTTTATATGAAGATGGTTCCTCCCCGGTAATTTGTCTATACAAATCATTGAATTCTTCTCTAGTTTGTTTAGATTGTGCTGGTTTAATACGCATATCACTCAATTGTCTGTACAAATCATCTTCATTTTCTAGTGCACGCGCCGCTGATGATGATGCTGATGCCGCTGCGGCTGATCCTCTTGACGGACTAGGACTTTTTCTACCAGTAGAATGCGGGTATTTAGCCTTTACATATTTTTCAAGTTGTATCATTTCGCTCTTTTTTGGTTCAACTAAGCGTGATATATAATCTGTCCAACTTTCTAGCATCTGATCTTTTTTTTTTGATGATTCATTTTGGAGCTTTTCATACATTCGTTCTAATTTAACTTTCGTTTTCTCTTCGGTATCAGTGTCTTTAAAGTCATACTTCCCTCCGCCGTTACGAATAGTCATTTTCCCGCGATTTTTAAAACTACCTTTTTTATAATTATTCCGTCCACCACCGTATTTTAATGTATTTTTCTTACCCCCATTTTTTTTACGCGTAGATCCCATTTAGAAAATAAATATACTAAATATCAATTATATAATACAATGATATAATTATTTGTTGAACTAAAAGTATTCTATCTTTAGTAAAATTGATATATAAAAACAATCATTATCTAATATATACAGAAGTTTGTTAACCCGTCATCAAATCCGTATCATATATCCTATAAGCTAAGCTAATCTATTCGATGATTATTCCAGTGAAATGTTTTACGTGCGGAAAAGTAATCGCAGATAAATATCGTTATTATTTAGCCGAAGTGCGTAAGAAAAAACTGTCTCGGGATCTTGACGTAGACAAGGTTATTTATATGACTGCGGAATACATAGACAAAACGCCAGAAGGCGAAGTTATGGATTCACTCGGACTCAAAAAAATGTGCTGCAGACGTCATATGATGACCCACGTAGATATTATTTAATACTAACTCATTCACGAAATATCATTCACAAAAGTCACTTATTTTTTATTTTTGTTCAGTATAATATATTTATAGTATATAATACAGAATATTAGCATAAATGTCGAAAACAGCACGCGCAATTCGTAGGTCAT
>Ga0247722_10001704_pt1 | contig 11923 bp, 5 predicted proteins | sample MSEWelMarce3H_FC_FD_189094 | JGI IMG/M metagenome (GOLD analysis project Ga0247722, IMG submission 189094) | Subsurface sediment microbial communities from gas well in West Virginia, United States - MSEEL Well Study Marcellus 3H_FC | ecosystem: Environmental > Terrestrial > Deep subsurface >... | reverse complement strand
CCTCTTCCTACAAAATCATCTACTCGTAACAGTAATATCAGTATTATCACCATATGTAAATGTAGGATAATCACTTGCAATAACATAATCATCCTCTCCGTCTCTCTGTCCCCTCGCCGCAGGAACGCATGTAACATATAGTGTATACTGTGAACCCCATGCAGCGTAGAAAATTACAGGATTACTAGCATAGGTATATGTGGTACCCTCAGTACGGTTGGATGATGCTTGTCCTGTAGCAGTGTTCCATCCAATAAATGTTTTAGTACCGTTACTCATAGATGATTTTGTAGGAAGAGTTCCTAGTTTTTTTGAAACGATTTGAGTCATACTAGAAAAAGAAGGGCTTCCAGTAGTCGCCGATCCTCTATTAAACTGTATAGTAGTCTCCCACATTGCATATAATGTTGTCGCTCCAGTTAACGAATTCATAACTACATTCTCGCCATATGAGGTACCACCACTGGCATCCGAACGGGTATTCCATTCTTTAAAATTATACGGAGAATACGTATATGACCCTTGGGTCTTAGTTGTTGGAGTACAATTATGGTAATAGTCAACACCATCACTGGGAGCTGTATTTCCTACCGTCCCACCATTTACACTATAGGTGATTTTAAATTTGGGAGTGTAAGCAGCATACAATGTAACTTCTTGATTATGTTCCATGGTAAATGAGTGTGAACCAGTTTTTGAATAAAATGTTAGATCACTTCCTAAAGAATTTATCCATCCAGCATATGTTTTAGTTGCTGGTGCAGAAATTTGTTGCGATGTCATGTTGACAATATTAACGGTTGAATTACTAATATATCCTATCGTAATGGGTAATGTTGCGGGAGAAATTAAAGACCCACCATTTATATGATATATGACTCCCGCAGCATACCTCATGCAAGCAGTTACGGTAGCTCTACACATAGTGTATGTTAAATTGATTGGATGTGGCATATTTAAAGATGTCGTCGCTTCGCTAAGACCTGTGTTATTTCTGTAATAGGAAATTTCACATGGATAATGAAACCCTGTTCGTGGTATATCTCCACTAGTTATGGATTTCCGAAACGATGAAATTGCAGGTGTCAAATTAACAGTATTGCCATAGTAAGATGTAACTTGTGCATAGCTTCCTGAACCACTATACACCCCAGTTTCTTCGTTATTATTTGTAAATGATAAAACGCATTTAGGAGACCAACACATATATAAAGTACGATTGGATGTAATTGTAAAAGTAATTCCAGGTAATATGGTTGCTGGTTGTGTAGGTGTAACTAATCCCCAACTGGATATATCACTCCATCCAGTAAATATTCGTGTATCGTTGTCATTTTCAATATCTAAGTTAAGGTATGAATGAGATGGGTCAAATACACTTGTTTGGGGGAAGCCAAAACGTTGACCGGATTTGTAGGTAGTTGTTACATACGATAAATCTTTTATTGGATTCACTGTTTCACCCACTGTATAATACTCCGGTGAAATAGATATAGATGGTGAATATGTTAACTCAGGTGATCTAAATACACTTGAATAGGTCAATTCAACACCAGTCTCCCATCTGGCAAATACATTAGTATTTGTTCCAGAAGTTATATTATAATCGGTTACTTTTGGACCACCCACTGTCTTACTCCATCCACGAAATTGTTTCCCTGTTGGAGGAGTAAATGTATCCGGGGGGTATATATCTAACGTAGCGTTACCAAGAGGATAATATCTTGTATATGTCTCCGATTCACCGTTATTTGATTCATATATTAATGGATACGACAATATGGCATAAAAAGTTGTATCTGAGGTAATACGTCTTGGTGAGTCAACATTCTCACTACCTCCACTAATATCATCCCATCCAGAAATATTCGCGTTATTATAAATTATATTAGTTGGTAGATTGAAATACATTGTACTTGTATAATAATGATAATCTGTTGGAATTAGATTTGATATATCTATATTATATACTTTATACGACGCCAAATATGCTCGTACAAAAGTGCTGGAGGTGAAATTAATATTGCTGGTTATAGTAACCCTATTATCAACTGTGGTATATGGTCTATTCTCTGTATTAAATATATTATTATAACTGGGTCCCCACTTAGTAAAAATGTATTTTAAATTAGTTGAGTTTAAATTTACTACATATTTTGTTTGTGGAAGTGTGATCTGAGTACCAGAGGTAACGTACTCAGATGGAGCTATTTCCGTTGGAATGAAATGTGAATATCCATTGTTAAGAGCATACGTAACTTTAAAAGCACTAGACCATCTAGGATATATTGTAATATTAGATGAAGGCATAGAAAAATTACTGTTATCAATTATAGTTGCGTTAGGAGATCTATACCATCCAATAGAACAAACATTCACACCACTATTAATTCCACTAAAAGCTACACTTGTTATTCCTCCAAGATTTGCATTCGGAGTTGTTAATGTAGGTACTTTATAAGTATATCCGCCAATAAATTTAGTTGACAAGGCTACAGGTAAACTGCTTGATACGTCAATAAGTGTAGTCGGTAAAGAATATCCCCTATCTAAAGTAACTCCAGAAGAGTCGTATGTAACAGTGATTTTATCTAACCAATTGGGTATGATAGTCGTATTGTTCGCAGGAATCGCAAATGGATTTGTAATGGCGGCGGCAGTACTTGCTAACGCACTAGTGTTATACGCTTTCCATGAGTTTGAGAATTTCGTTACACCTGATAATGATCCAATCAGCGTAATGGTTGGAATGGTGTAGGTATCTCCTTGAATAAAATAACCACCCGATACAACTAGTTGTGTGGATGGTGAATTTGTAATCACCGATGAACCAGATACCGTTGTTCGTATTTCTGGCGCGGTCACATAAATTGGTAATGCTGACGGTGAGGTTAATGTTACATTATTCCGGTCATATCTCAACGAGTACATGTTCGTCCATTTGGGTATGATCGTCATATTGTACGACGGAATCGCAAATGTATTTGTGATGTCAGCGGCAGTACCTGCCCCCGCAGTGGTTTGATACGCCTGCCAAGAATTTATGGAGATTTGTTTTTGACCCGACAAAGTTCTTGTAAGGGTGGCTGACGGAATGGTATACATATCTCCTGGATTAAAAAAAGTACCTGTTAAAGGGATATCTTGGCTGGTTGCATTTATGAGTGTAGTAGGTAAAGTACCTGAACCTGAATCCAACGCAGTACTACTAATATTCACCGTAAAAGCACTGGATACCCATACCGGTGTAATGGTAATATTACTACTAAGGGTAAACGGACCATTGATGGGGGGTGGTATTAATTTTCCATGTTGATGACGTTTGGGGGGGTTGTCCTGATAATGTTCCGGTAAGGGTAGCTGTGTCTGGAACACGATAACTTCCAGCAGGAAAATAATTTGTAGATACAGCTAATGGCGTACCTGAGGAATTGATAATGGTAGTCGGTAATGCGGACGAACTCGTAACACCACCAAGATCATACGTAATGGTATAGGCATTCGTCCATATCGGACGAATGATAATATTATCCGTAAGTGTAAAGGGTGATCCGGATTGCCATGAATTATTGGATATTTTTTTTATAGTGGAGGATGTGGTTAGTCTCCCGTACAAAGAAGTCGTGGATGGAATCGTGTACGTACCTCCAGGAAACAACATGTCATACACAGCTGTAGAAGTACCCGAACTTGTGATAATCGTTGTAGGTAATTCCCCTCCTAGTTCTCTAGTAACGGACGTGTCATCTGCATATTCAATTGTATACGTTCCAACAAATACCGGATAAATAAAAATATTATTGATTACAAGAACCTCTAAACTAACCACATCTATTGAAGCACTGGTTTCTGAACCTACTTTGTATTGCCATTTTGACAATACGTAATTATTGGCACCATTATTACTCGTCGCAGTTAATGGACTTGGATCAAACGACGTACGAATCCTATGCGTATTACCGTAGGTTTCTGTTTTAAAACTACTACCGGAATCTACTGATGTAATATTACCCGTTATATTATATTCTGATGGAAAAATATACCTAACCGTATAAGTGTTCTTAGTCCACAAGGCGACAAACGAAATATCCCTACTAATATTTGAATAATCAGAATTTGGTGTATAATTGGTCGTTGTACCACTGAGTTGCCATGTATTAAAAGTATGTCCGGATAAGTCAAACGGAGAAGCGAGCGTCGTGACTGTTTTTCCACTCACATAAGGAGAACTGAGGTCAGTTAATGATCCATAAATTGTACCCAACCCAGTAGAATCCACTCCGCCAGAATACGTTGCGGTATACGCATTCGCAAAAGTGGGAGTCAACGCGATTGTTCCGAGATTCGTTGTTAACGCAGGTACTCTAAACTCTGTTCCTATTTCAGTACTAAAGGCACTTCCTTGAACTGCATAGCTTGATGTCGGTGTATACTTCCAGTGCGACACCTTTTGTAAAGGTGGACGATACGTAATGACATTACTGGATACGTTGTAACTGCTGTCATATGGAACACCTGTACTTCCATTTGGTAATGTACCTAGGTATCCATTATACGCGGCCGGAATACTATAAGATATAGTGTACGTATGTCTTAACCATTGTGCGGTATACGTTATATTATCATTAATGGTTTGCTGACCGCTCACTACTGTTCCAGAAGGGTTCTTCCAATTCACAAAATTATGTCCTACGTAGCTTGGGATTTGTAACGTACCTACATCCAATCTACCATATGGGGGGGTCATACGATATGTAGTTGAGTATTGATATATTTCTGATCCATTATTGGGATCAATCCTGACTACATAATTCGTCCCCCATTTTGCAGTTAATGTGATATCGGAAGTCACTGCCGCATCCCCCGTGGCTGGATAAGTTGATCCTGGTAGATACGTAGTTGAATTGGGAGGAGTTAATTGCCATCCCGTAAGCGTGTACCCAACATACACCGGTTCTGTTGCTGTAACGGTAAATGACTCATTGATTTTAATCAACGATGAAGGATCTACAGTACCTTCCCCTCCATTCACATCATAATAAACACGATATTTCCAATTCGCATATATGGTAGTGTCTTGGGTAATGGCTAATGAAGATGCTTCTGTTTTTGAAGCACCGTAATACCACTGGTTCGTATCAAGATGTTTCCCTGCTGGTATTAAATTACTTATATCAGGAAAATTAACTACATTTCTACCATTATTATTGTAACGCGAAATGGATGGAATCGTACCGGTTACTGTATTTAAATCAAAGGTTGCCGTACAAATCCAACTTGCGTACAAAATACTGTTGGCCGTCACGGTAAACGTATCCGTGAACGATTTTCGTATTATTGTATAACCATTTTCAGTTCTTGGTTCTGTAGGGCTTGATAATGAATATTCCGTAATGGTAGTTCCAACCAGGTAGTACCATCCATCAAATGTGTTTCCAGTTTTTGTAGGCACCGTGGTTGGATCATACACGGTGAATGAAGCATTCATCCTTTGAGTGTCTGTACTGTATGTCACATCACTACTCAAATCTTTATAGGTAATCGTACAATTCCATACCGCATAGATATCAATGTACCTTGCTCCCGATTCAGTCGTGTAAACAATATCTTCCGTGATTTGAATTTGTGGCGATGAAGGGTATGACGTACCACTTTCATCTGGATTAGTATTCCATCCTACAAATTGATGCGTAGTGAGTGTACTTGGATCAGATACAATTCTCGTTTCTCCAACGATTGCATAGACGGATAACCTTACCACGACTGATGGATACGCATCTAGATTACTATACGCGCGTATACGGTAGGTTGGCGCCCATACGGCGTATAAATTAATGTTTGCACCGTACGCGAATAATGTTGCTTCCGCTGAATATTCTACGGTGGTGCTATCCATGAGGGTACTCCATCCCATGAATCTATTGTTGGCTCCATCTTTTGTAAATATGGAATTACCGTTAGCATCAAGATTATCTTCTGTTTGTATATTTCTTCTAGTATTATACGCGTCACTTGTAGAAAAGGAGATACCAGTACCCGTTCCAGGATAATAAGTAACATAATAGGTGATGGGATCCCATTCTGAGGTAAGTGTCGTATTTCCGGTAATGTTAAAATCAACGGCAGGTGTAGAACCATTTAGCCATCTGACAAACGTATACCCATATGGATTCGTGGGTGTTGTCAGGGTTACAAAATCCCCCGTATCATAAGTCACTGGCGACGGAGCCGTACCGCCTTCAACCGTTACACTATACGTCAACGTACACGTCCAGCGTGCGTTAATGATGGTATTCTTCTTAATTGGATAAGTCTCCCCTTCTGTTTTGATCGTCGTACCATCCGCATCTACACATTTCCATCCAGAAAATGTATTGTTGGTAAGTGCTAATATTGGTACCGTAGTGTTATATTGAAGAGGAACCTCCTCATCCACAAAATAAATTCCGGTGGGTGGTGTGAGTGTATTTGGAAAGGTGACGGAATATGTCAACTGGTGATTGTCTACAGGTACATTTCCAACGGAAGCTCCATTTTTAGCATACGTAACACTGCACGCCCATATCGGATAAAATGTAGTATTTGAAGTGATGGTAAGGACGTATCCGACAGGGTAATACGTTTTATTATCCTCAGAATCAAGCGTGTACCATCCTCCAAATGTATAATTCGTCCTTACAAGACTACCTGCCAGAATGGTATGCGTTAGACCCAAATCACAGTAGGTCTGTGTAGGATAAGTTCCTGATGTATAATCTAACGTATTGTACGTGACCGAACATTTCCATCTTGCGTAAAACGTCGTATCTGTCGTCAGAGGATACAGGTCTCCGCCAGCATAATATGTCCGAGTACCCCCTATTTCCGTGTACCATCCATCCAAAGTTGAAATGTCTTGATTTTCACTATCGGGGTAATCCGGTGACGGAAGTGTAATTTTCTCATCACTATTTTCATAATGGATCAGCGTATTCACATCACTTTCATCGGTACCATCATTACTTGAGTAGGTGAGGTCACACGTCCATATCGCATATAATTGAATTTGATTGTCGGTAGCATATTCAGTAATGTTTGTCTGATTAAACATGACCGTACGAGAATAATCTAAACCGGTAGGATAATAAAAACCTCCTGATCCATTTTTATTGAGACACCATGCTTTAAACTCAGTTCCTGATTTATTATAGGTTCCTTTATCTTTAATGGTTGCGTTCGTACCAATCGTGTACGTTCCGGTATCGGTTTGGCTACCCGTGGTTCCAGTTATCCCTGACATGTAACGTAATCCGTACTGTATCGGCGTCCATGTTGCAAGAAATGTGGAGTTTTCAAATATCTGAACGGTATTTGGATAATTATACACTTGAGTTCCAAACGTCCATCCAGCAAACGTGTACCCGAATTGATTCAATAACGTATCTCCCGACCCATTCGGAAGTGATCGTACCGGGGCATATGTGCCCCACGTGTAGGTATTGGGTTCGGTAGGTAATGTGCCTGACCCGCCCGCGGGACTGTACGTAATGGTATAATGATCTTGGTCCCATACGGATTCTAATACGATTCCTGCGTCCGACATGACTAATGTATTGGGTGCGGATAATGAGATGAGTCCTACTTTGTATCTCTTGTCGTCCGCTGTATTCCTCCATTCTTTAAACGTATATCCGTTCTTATAAAGTGTGCCTCGGCCTTTAATATCTGGAATAGACGTACCATACAGATAGGATTCCGTTTCTGTAACCGGTGTACCTCCATTTGTATCTGTAGGACTATACAGAAGTTGATAAGAATTCAATTCAAAATTGGCGTATAGATTGATGGGAGTTGTAATGGTAAACGTATCCCCGACAGAATAATCCGCGGTACTTTTATATACGGCAGTTAAATTCCAACCATCAAAAGAGTGTCCTCTCTTAGAAAGTGCCCCACTATTCCCTAGGACAGGAACATTTGGAGTATCTTTATCATAAGGAGAGAACTCATCTTCAGGAACAGAACCCTCTTCACTTCCATTACCATAGTAAGTAACCGGACATAATTCTACCCAAATGGCATAAAAATTAAAATCACGAGTAAATTCTGAAGCGGTGATGACACCTCCACGTTGATAATTTCCAAGTAACGCATCATCGTCTTCATTCCATCCAGTAAATCGGAATGAGGTTTGCGGATTGATTAAATCATCAATGGTTTGAATATAAGCACTTCCTAAATCTTTAATTTCTACAGGTTGACCGACATCATACAATTCTTCAGCAATTAATTCACGAATGAATCCGTTTCCATAATACCTGACTGTTTTTTGTTCTTTCCAAACGGCATAAAGATTCACGTCCTCTCCATCAATCAAAAATGAAGTTTCGCTAGTCGTTGCGTTAGGATCTCTATTCCATCCATCTTGTCGGAATCCACTTCTCCCAATCTCCACAGTACTCACCGTGACAGGGTCTCCATCATGATATGGACTTTTGGGGTCAACTGGCAAAGTACCCGTTTCACCATTCCTCTTGATATACGTGACCGTATACAATTTTTCCCACACGGCACGAAATGTAATGTCGGTATAAATTTGAATCCGATTATCTAAAGGAAGCGTTTCCGGCGCGAGTTGGTTAGCAAGTCTATTCCATCCAAGGAATTCATGGTTTTGTTTTTTTATCTTATTGGGGTCACTCTCTAATGGAAACTGAACGGCAAAGAAATCGCCAGAATGGTAGAATCCCGTATCTTGGGGCGGATTACCTGTGGTACCATCTCCACCAACATACGTCACGATAAACAATTCTTCCCAAATGGCAAATAATGTTTTATCGGAATCCATGGTTATGGTGGTCGCCGTAAGTCCGGATGTCGCTTCCGGGTCCGTATTCCATCCACGATATTGGTATTTGTATCTTGTTGGGTTGATAGTGATAATGGGAGCATCGGTACCCATGTCATACTTTCTCGGATCGGTGGGTACATAGGACCCTGGATAACCATTCCCGTCATACGTAATTTGAAACGTTTGTATCCATATTGCCGTAAAGGTAGTGTTTGCTTGTATGTCAATGTCGTCTCCGGAGTTACCTATTCTGCCATCCGATACACTCCATTGAACGAATCGGTATCCGTTACGTACCATGTTGGTGGAAGATAATATACGATGTATCCCTCCAGAGGCATACCTATCGGTTGTACTTGGAACACCTGAGGTAGCTCCGCCACCGACATACGTGACAGTAAATATGGATTCCCATATGGCATAAAGAAGGACGGGTTCTGATTTCATTACCAACGTGGTACCTGCAAGGTACGTTCTTCCAGAACCATCCGCTTTATCATTCCATTCTAAAAAAGCAGCTCCCGATTGTTGAAATTCGTTACGGTATGCTGGAATGTTGACGACTTCATTTTCAATGTATTCATAGAGATCCACCGGCAAATTCCCGGTGGTTCCCGTCGCCTGGTACGTCACGCGGTAGGTCGGCGCCCATACGGGGTAGAGTATCAATTCAGGAAGGGAAGGGTAATATTGTCCGGGGATGTAGGTAGACACGGAGGTGTCCGGAAGAACGTTCCAACCAACCAATCGGAATCCGGTTTTGACAAGAGAATTGTTTCCTTGAGGTGTAAACGTCGCATTGTATATTTTTTGTTCCAAAGGTGGACTGCCTTCCGTGCTTCCCGTTCCTTCATAGTTGACAATTCCAACCAGTGTTTTATTGGACGTTGCCAAATCTCCAATGATTTTGTATACATTTTCGGAATGGGATGAAAACACTTTATAATCTTTACTTGAATTAATTCGGCTTGCCTTTGACATTTCTTGTCCGGCAATATTTTTGTTGCGTGTCGTAGAACTTCTATCTGCATTTATCATACTATACAAGGATATAATATTACACATCCTTTAACTGTAATTCACATGTAGGGGTATAGAGCAAAAAAGGTTGGGGAAGGGTTAAAGAAACCACCATTTTCAACGGCTCTTATGGAAATTGAAAATGGTGTTCGCTCTCTAGAATATACATCAATGTGATTTACCCACATGGCCTCCAAAGAAAATGTCACTCAGGAGATTCGCAAGACCTCATGTCCTCGCTGTCCTCAAGTTCATAAATCGGCCGATGTGTGGGAAGCATGGGTCGTCAAGTACAGGGAGTACAAGCCTGGATATGTTCCTCATGATTTGCTAACACTTGAAAACTACAAAACATTCAATTCTTATCAATATGTAAGTCATGATATCGTTCTAAACAACTGGAAATATCACGTGTATGAATGGTTAACGAGTAGAAAACACCACGTGTTGTCTCTTCGTAAATAAAAAAAACAAAAAGGATGGGTAACTTAATCACGCACTTTCAAACTCTACTATGGGCTGAGTTAACCTTTTTTTATAACGGTCAAGTGCATACAAGTCATTCGTTCTAAACCAATCTTTTCGGTAATGAAAAAATTGAATTTCCTTTTCCTAAAAAAAAAGAGGAAGAAGATGTGGCGCCCGACAGATCCACACCTGTTGAATATCATCATACGCAACCAAAAACAAAAATTCATCCGAAAAACAAACAGTTATTTTGTGACGGACCGTGCGTTTCAAACCATGAAGGAAGAACAACAGAAGCAAACGTTTACGACAGTGGCGTACACGCATCCAATCAGGACGATACCGTCTCTTCTTGATATGCGAGCGTTGTGTAAACCGACCACGCGTTGGGAAATATTAACTGCGGCAGAATTAAAAAATGTAGCAAAACTGAAAGGAATTAAAGGGTACTACAAGTTGAATAAATCTGAATTAATTCATCATTTAAATGCATAAATTTAAAACCATTCGGGAGGAGATCGCTTTTTCCAAGTAGCTAAATGAGCTTTATCTTTTTTGTAGTACCGGCGATACGATTCTACGGGGTCGGAGCATTTGTACTCATCCGGCATTGCCAACGCAAATGGGGTGAGTCCTTGGCAGGGAAACTCTTCCGGAATGTGGTCGCGAAGGTACGTTGCCATGAGGTACGACTTGTGTACCTTGGTGTGGCCGTGGCGAAACTGCCATTCCGCGTGAAGTGCGTCTACCAAATCAAGCGTCCACATGAAATTCTCTTTAGACGTGCGACACCAAATGGATACGGGATGATTTTTATGGGTCGTTCGGTAAATGGGGTGACACACTTGAGTAGACAGAACACGCACTGCCGTGCATAACATTTGAACGGCTTCCAGTAAAATTTTATGCACGTGTTTATCTATCATGAATTGAGCGCATTCTACCGGCAAAAGGGACAAGATGAATAGATTCATGGTTTTTAAAAAAGGTGTAGTGAGAAGATCATTTCAATTTTTATACCACTTGTTCTAACCACTCCATGACGGTCAACAACAACCCAATCAGACATAACGGCCATGTCAAATTGGTGTTTAGATCAAAGTAATGCATATCTTGGAACATGTAGTCTTCGTGGGTGATATTTTCAAACATCAGGTGACATTCTCACGTGTCATGAAAATATCAATTTTATGGTACGCACGTAAACTCCGAATTTGTTTTCGGTATTTCAAATAACGAAGCGGTGGACGATAAGAATCTACGTGAACTTTGTAATGAACTGCGCGTTCGCTTACATGAGGACACTCTGCAAGGGGAAACAGTGTCATGAAGAGGATTGTCGCAAACCACATGATCGGTAAGGTGACACTGTGCTATGTTTTAATTCATTTTTTTTTAATGAAGGGTGGCTTGTCGGCTCGGCACAGACCTTTGAAATAGGGGAAGCGGTACATTGTTTTCTGGATTTGAACTAGACGCTTCACGTTCCAGTTGAGTGAATTCAGGTGGCGTGTTTTCAGTACAGGCACGCGCAAGAACGTTGGAGGCACCACGAAACACTTCACGAATTTCATCCGGGGTAGTATTGAACGTGCACGCCGTCGC
>Ga0247722_10001703_pt1 | contig 11926 bp, 8 predicted proteins | sample MSEWelMarce3H_FC_FD_189094 | JGI IMG/M metagenome (GOLD analysis project Ga0247722, IMG submission 189094) | Subsurface sediment microbial communities from gas well in West Virginia, United States - MSEEL Well Study Marcellus 3H_FC | ecosystem: Environmental > Terrestrial > Deep subsurface >... | reverse complement strand
TCTCAATAATATCTCTTAAAGTATCCATCTGTGATTCATTATCTGTATATTGAATATACGAATAATAAACTGTTAGGATTGGTTTTGTTACAATATGCTCAAAGAATAAATAGGTTGCCTTGGTATCAATCATCGCTGACTTGGTCTTGGGTTTGGTTTCGTATTATATTACTAATTGTACTTTTCAATGCATCAACTAAAGTTTCAATTTTATTTTTAGTGTATATACAATAGCAAACAGAATACCACCCCATAAAGTATCAATAATAGCAATATCTAGACGATAATCTTTGAGTAATGCATATGAGGTAAAGTCATAGACAGCATATACACATAGACCTAATAGGAAAGCTGATAGAGTTGAGGTTGCAAATAATTGCAGCAAGGTTGTCATGGCAGCATAAACAGGGACAGCTGCAGTGAGACGGAAGGAGACAGCTCTGCCGCCTTGGATGCTGCGAGTCATTTCAAAGATTTGGTTGCGAACAACAGCCAAATAAGGAAAATCAACAGCTGCAAAAAGTGCTGCGACTTTCAAAAAATCAAATATCTTGGGTACGGCTGTTGCTGTTGTTAACTCACTACTAAACATTCTACTTAATCAAAGATAAAGTTTATGTTAGGCAAAGAAATATTCTTTGACGAAACATTCAACTCAATCAAAGAATAAGTCTATGTTAGGCAAAGAATGTAAAATATTCTTTGACGAAACATTCTAACTATACTATTAGAAAAATGTCGTTGCTGCTGTCAACAAGTTCAAGTTCAAATGGAAATTATATTCCAGACGGACCCCATAATATACAATTACATCAATATGGTAATACTCTTGTATTAACTTGGGAACCACCACGTTTCTTAAATAGCTGTGAATTATCTGGTTACAAAATCTATGCAAATCTCTACCCTGATATAAGCACAAATCAAGTAGCAAATAAAAAAGTCCTCATTGCAACTATTGAAGATCCTACCTCTACAAGCTGGACAATGTCTATGCCTTTTGGTGATATAAGTGATACACCCTTTCCTCAAATACAACCTGATGGTACTCAACAACGTGCTCGCTATACATATGCTGTTCAAACATATGGTACACCGCCTGCTGGAACTGTTACACCTTCTGGTACAGATGAGAAGAAAGGTCACAGTAGCTATCAACTTATGAAAACTGCAAGCATTCAATACATATCTCCATCGGAGGGGCCAGATTCTCCTCAAAATATTGGAGTGAATCAAAATGTTCCTTATACTGATAATAGTGCTACAAATAATAGTGTGCGTGTAACTATTTCATGGGATGCACCCGAAACGGGTACTGAAGGAATTGTAGGATATGATATATATGTAGTATACCAAGGTATTTATTCGTATTCATTTGGCGGTAATCCTGGTATTAGACCAAAAATATCAGTTGGTATAGAACAAACATCATATACACTATCTGGAGCATACTTCAATGATATTATGTATCAGTCATCTATTCTTCAGTATACTACATTTGCATTCCAAGTTGTTTCTCGTACTGCAGATGGAACTCAAAGTATTCCCATAACAAGTTCTCCCTATTTCATTGGCCCTTATCCAAGTGATCCTATTGATATTTCTTATGTGTCAATGGAAAACGCTGTTCTTATAAGTTGGATAGAGCCTGATTGGCCTTCTATACCTATTTCAGGTATATCTGATTCACGTTTTACTTATTCATTCTATAAGTATGACAGTGGTTATTTAACAGAAATCAATCAGAGTTATCAGACATATGGCTCAAAAATCTTCAAACGCGATGGACGTAATTACGTATACTTCCATAATATGGATGGAGCTGTTAATGATTATACAGGCAGCTATAGCAAGACTTTAACAAATGATCAACAATATACTATTAGAATTCTAACACAAATTGTAGGTTCAGGTGTAGCATCTGCTGGTGATTTTACTAAATATCCTATTGCATTTACTTTTACACCAGGAGGACGTCGTGAAATACCTGACCCTCCTCCTAATTTTACTGTTACTAATTTCTATGAACGCGTCAGACTTGATTGGCTCGCTCCATCCTTCGCAGGTATATCAGGTATAGACCTAACTGTAGCCTCTTATAATATTTATGACATTAGTAATAGCAGTGGTCAAGCAATCCTAATTGGAACAACTCAAGAACCAATAAGAACATTTGATATATCTGATTTAACAAATGGACAAACATACAAATATGAGATACGTACAGTTAATTCTGCAGGTATTGAAAGTCTTTTAGCTGGTACACATTTAGCACAAGCTGCCCCTAATTTAGAAACACCTACTGGTTCAGTTGTTGAATATGATACACAGAAGCAGGAAGATGATTCTTATAATGCAATTATAACCCTAAAAGTTCTTACAGATGGTGCACTTGGTGAACAAGGTTCAACGAATATGAGAGCATTTGCTATAAATGCAATGTCTGCTGCAGGCGGTACTCCAATATATAGAACATTTTTTGTAAATACTGGAGAAAATCCTTTATATGCATTAGGAGATAACTATGTTGTAACAATATCTGGATTAACTGATGGAGCTACATATAATTTCAGTATTGCTGCCATGAATGCAAATCAAGGAAAACCATTGAGCTTAAGTCTTCAAGGCATTAAAATGACTTTAGCACGCGCACCTAGTATACCTCTTGATGTATCTGGCTATGGAATATATCAAGCTGTTCATTTAGAATGGTCTGCTCCCGCTATGTCAGGAAAAGATGCTTCTGGTACTGATGCTGATTTATCTGGTTATACTATCTATCAGAACCCTTATGGTAATAATCCAGGAATACTATTATCACAATATACAGTTGTTAAACATGTTACAGCTGACGTTCAAACAATTGATATGAGTGGATATCAGGGAACATATGGTTGGCAGCAATTCTATCCAATGCAGACATATTATTTTAGAATAGTTGCTGTGAATAAGGAAGGAATGGCCAGTGATTTAAGTATACAAGTATCAGCTACTCCATCAAATACTATTGTTATTCCTTTGGATTTACCCACTGATCTTTCTATTAATGCAGTTGTTGGTCAAGTTACATTTAATTGGATAAACCCTCAACAAAACATTGCAGACCAATATAATATATATGTATCAACTGTTGCTCAACCGCAAAGTCAGCAAGATTTATTAGCATCAGTCATTATATCAGGTACACTGACAACTGGTACTATTGTAAATTCATCTCTTGTTGCAGGAAATTACTATTATGGATTTGTTGCTATAAAATATACAGAAGTACCTGGTCAGCCTACATCAACGATTTATAATAATGGGTTTACTGCATTTAGTATTGATGGCGTTGGTCCTTCACCTACACCAGAACCTACTCCAGAACCTACACCAGAACCTACACCAGCACCTACGCCAGAACCTACACCAGAACCTACGCCAGAACCTACGCCAGAACCTACGCCAGAACCTACACCAGCACCTACGCCAGAACCTACACCAGCACCTACACCAGCACCTACACCAGCATCAGGACCATTTCCTCCTAATGCACCTCAAAGTATATCAGTACCTGCGACATCTATAACATATACAGTAAGTGGTCAGCAATATAAGATAGCAGTTAGTAGTAATTTTGACCCTAATACATTAAGTCATTCATTTGTGCATTTATTTAATGATAATTCAGGTGATGTATGGGCTTCAATTGCAAATGATCATATAGAAACTACATATCCAGGATTAGGATATACAGGGGCATGGTTGAGAATTGAATTACCTTCTGCAATATATCCTACAAAACTTGTATTAACATCAAGACCTGGCAGTGGTGTATGTTATCAGAAACCAAAAGAATTCCGTTTATATGGTACAAATGAACCTATTGTGGGTGAAGAAGGATGGACTGAATTGTATGATTCATGTGGTAATATGTGGTCTTATGATGGTGGGTATGGCGCGGACCAAATGAAAGATTTTGACCTAGGTCAAATTGATATTTCTTATTGTAATTATCTATTAGTATTCCATTCAAATTATTACGATGAAAGTACACTTGCAGTTTCTCAAAAAAATATACATATCCTACCATATATTGCTCTGGCTGAATGTAAAATATTTGGTTATCCTGTGCCTGAAGGAGAACCAGAACCAACACCAGAACCTACGCCAGAACCAACACCAGAACCAACACCAGAACCAACACCAGCACCAACTCCAGTACCAACTCCAGAACCAACACCAGCACCAACACCAGAACCAACACCAGCACCTACGCCAGAACCAACACCAGCACCAGAACAACTAAATGCAATAATAACAGAAGTTCAGCGTGGTGATGAACAACTTACTATCTTCTGGAATCCTCCCACACAGATACCAGAAGGATACAAGTTAACAATATATCAATATCCTATGGGTCAAATAATAATACTAAATGTAGCAGCAGATATATCATCATATGTTGTAACTGGGCTTATAAACGGACGTCAATATAAAGTAAAGATTGAGCCAATAGGAACTAATGCAATTGAAACAGAGTATCCTGGAGTAGTATCACCTATATCAAATATAACTACTCCTCAAAATATAGAAATAACAGAAGGAAATCAACAAATTACAGTAAGATGGGCCAGACCTCACAGAGGTAACCCAACTGGATATACAGTTGAAATTGAGTATGTTGATGATGAACAAGAAGCACTTGTTAAAATAATGGAAGAACCTACAAGTAATCCGTTTATTATAGGTAATTTAACTAATTATCGCCCCTATCTGTTACGTATACGTGGGTTCAATAATGATATAACTGGTGCATATAGTGCTGATATATCATTTACAACACGTGATTCTATACCTGAAGGTTTACAAATAGATAGTATCGTCGCTAAACAACTTGCTATTGATATTGAATGGCATATTGCTAGTGGATTTCCTACATATACAGTAAAAGCTATACCTATTGGTAAATGGAGAAAATCAGAAGCTGATGTAGTATATCAAGATGTATTTAGTCCATATACTATAACAGGACTAAATGCAGGTGTAGGATATGAAGTAGAAGTTATTGCAACTAATAGAGAAGGTAGTATAACAGCTAAAACAGATGCAGTTATACCATATACAGTAGCTGATATAAATCAACTCATAACTTTATCAACACAATCACAGTCTGTTGTGAAATCAGGTGATAATTTGTTTAATGTGATTCGTAAAAGTTCATATGGTACTAATAATCCAGCATATTTCAAAGACAAAGAAACAACTCATGCAGCAACTATTACTGGTATTCCTACAACATATTCAATTATAATTGGATTTAAGGAACCTCCTTATGGATATTCTGCTCATATGTATGTAAAATTATATGATGATGCTGGTAATTTTGTTCAGAATCGTGAGGATATTGAATTACAAATGATACTTGAAATAAGTGGTGCAAATGGTTTGAAGGCTTCTGTTGAAAGAAGAGGAAACCCAGGAGAAGAATTTACATTCTTTGGAGAAGCCCAGAGGGTTGAACAAGGTAAATATAGTTTTAAAACAACAAAGAATTCCGAATATTTATTTGGTATAACTCCTCTTCAAGACCCTGTAAATGCTCCGACAGTACAAAATTATGTACAAGTATCATTGGACCGCAATGGAGAAAGTTTTGTTGGATTACGCGAAGCAGCTGTTCTTGCATCTGGATACAGAAGAGGTGCAGTTGATGCAAGCACATATTTGAAGATGCAGATGGGACGTAGATAATATATAGTTCAGTTTACTAAAAAATGCGTGGGTGCAATATAATATTTCATTATAAAATATAGTATAGATTAGAATGAAGTATCTTAATTGGATGATTTTAATATTAATAGTACTATGTACTTATTTATTATATAAAAGACAAGTAATTTTTGAAGGATTTGATAATGGACCGAAAACTGAAGTAATAAATTCATCAGCTACCGATGATGATTCTTGGATAAGAATGGTTAATTATGATATAGATCAACACGATTTATTAAATGAACCAGGTTATTTAAATGGTAAAGATAGAAATAGTTTAACACCAGAAGACCATAAAAATATTAGATTAAATGTTTTAAATGAGGGAGGTAATTGTTATAATACTGTAGGTAGTCGTGCGTTATATATAAAACGCATAACAGGAAATTTTATACAACCTCGCGATGATATTGATTTATTTATATTTTTAAATCGTCATTTATGGTATACAAATGGAAACACAAAACAAAGATGGGAAATTATACCTGGATGCGTATTTAATCTAGCGGATGATCAATTTCAATATAATCATAAAAATAATAATTATAATTCTAAAGAAATTACGTTAGACAACAATCATAGTTATAGTAATGTTATATCAAAAGTATTAGAAAATGGAGGAAATTCTTTTATGCTTAAACCTAATAAATTAACAATATTATCAATTAAAAATAGTGGACCAACATCTAGTATTCCATGTATAAATGCAGGTGATAAAAAAGCACATTGTGGGGTTTTAAGAAAAGATAATTATACTCCAACAGACCAAACAAAATCTAATAAATTAGTTCTTCCTAAAAAAAGAATGATATCTTATGAACGCTTTTTAGAAATATTAATTAAAAAATATGAAAGCATATTTAGAACTGAAAAAAATGATCTTATAGAATTTAAAAACTATATCAAATCTAGTTTAGATGAGTTAAATATGAGGAGAAAAGAACTTTATACACTGTATTATAAATTATATGATAATGGTAATGATTTTACAGATATGACTTACATAAGACTAAAAGAGAATGAATATGCTTATCAACAATATTTTATATTACAACACAAAGATAGTAAAAAAGCTGATAAATTTTTTTATACAGTAAAAAATGCAATAATAGCATCTGGACATGAGGGTTATGCAAAAGCTTTACAAAATTTTTATGATTATCAGTGGAGATATTATACTGACTTAAACATTTTATATTACAATAATAGACTATTCCCTTTACCAAACGGCATATTGACGACGACAGTAAACGGGTGGTTAAGAGCGTTATATATCAAAAGAAAAGAGATTGATTTTGATTTTGATTTAGACGATGATGAACCAGCACCAACACCAGCACCCACTCCTGCGCCAACACCAGCACCAACACCAGCTCCAACTGATGCACCAACACCTGCTCCAACTGACGCACCAACACCTGCTCCAACAGAACCAGCAACACCAACTCCAACACCAACACCAACATCAACACCACCTGCGTCAAATTGTTATCCTTCTAATGTAATAGCAATATCTGGTGATAGAAGAATAGATATAAGCTTTGGATCGCCACCTGCATCTTGTGGAACAGTTTCAAACTATGTTGTAAGTGTTGTAAGTGGTGTATCATTTATAAAAACAGGAAGGGGTATTCAGCCTAATACAGCATATAGTTTTACAGGTTTATCTAATGAAATACCATATAGAGTAAAGTTTGAAGCAATATATGGCGCCAATAGTACGAAAATTGTAAGAGCAACAAATATAACAAATGTTATACTCAAAGCACCTCCTCCACTACCTCCAGTTCCAACACTAACTATAGACCCGAGTAGTACAAAATTAAATTTAAATTATTTTTCTGATGGCGCAACATCATATGATATATCTTATAGCTCACCATATAGATTAATTGAAAATATAACAAGTTCAAAATATATAATATCAGGCTTATCGAATGGTACAAAATATGGAGTTCAGGTAAGAGCTAAAAATGCAAATGGTTCTAGTTTGTTTTCATCCTTAAAAACATCTACACCTGCTATGGGTAGTCAGGGTAGTGGAACAGGAGATAATAACAGTAATAATATTACAAGTGGTGGTACAAGTGGTGGTACAAGTGGTGGTACAAGTGGTGGTACAACATCATATAATATTACATTTTATGAAAACATAAGTGGATTTATACCAATGTCAATGGGAGGAGACGGTGGTAAAACTAAAAGTATTACTATATTGGATAGTGTTAGTAATTATAAGGTACCCGATATTTCATTTCCAGTAAAAACATATAAAATAACTAATAGTAATCCTAATTACATATGTACTTCTGCAGACACCAAACTTCCAAAAGTTAAGATTGGTAGTAATAATACATTTAGTGGGGCATGTGTAGTAAAGAATATAACTAATGCAAGTAATACAGTAATAATAAATCCTTCAGAACCTTTTACTAATTACAATCGCTATAAAATAAACGAACCATTTGTATCAATGACATCTTTTAAGCAAGCAAATAAGAAAAGACGTCTTGAAGATGACTTATTATATCCTATATTTGGTTCATCTCCAGCAATTAATATGGCACCTTTTAGTTTTTAAAATTTGACTTTTTAGTCAGTTATAATGTTTAAGTACACTACAATACAATGCAAGAATATCCCAGAATTGCAATTTTAACACAAACAAAGAATCGCAGCAAGACCCTCGCATTCCAAGTTCAACAAATGCTTGAACAAGACTATCCTCAAGATCGCATTATCTGGATTATTTCAGATGCAAGTGATCCTATTAGTGGGACAAAACCACATGATAACTCTTGGGAACATATTAAAAATATGTATCCAAATGTTATATATAAACGTATTGACTCGTCCATTGTCCTCGGTGACTCACGCAACATCTGTATTGAAGCTGCACTAAATGAAACAGATGCTCAATACATGTTTATCATGGATGATGATGATATTGTTCATACAAGTCGTTTCTCTAAATGTGTAAAAGCTCTTCAAGATAAGCCAGAGTATGATGTAGTTGGCTGCAGCGCAGTTGATATCTATAATCTTAAAACAAATAAATATCTTAAAACTGGTGTATATGGGCTAAATCATTCAACAGAACCCCATTTAGGATTTACACGTGAATACGCTGAAACACATCGTTTTGAATCAGGTAATACACTCGGTCAAGGGAAATTATTCCTTGATAATTTTGATAAACCTGTTCTTCAAATGCTGGCAACTGATGTTACTCTTGTAATTGGACATGAAAATAATATCTTTGATAAATATCAAATTGAAGAAAATCCAGGCATGTTTAAAATTCAAGTTGTTGAAACAGTTTCAATTCAAGAACTCAAGAAACGCTGGAATATTTCTAATAAAGTTATGGAACTTTTCCTAAAAACATATGCTTACGATATTAACGCAGAATGTGATTTTGAATCAAAAGAATATATGTCATATGAATATTATTCTAAAAGAATTAGTGAAGAATTAGCTCAAAAGGAAAGAAATAAACAAATTAGAGAGGAAGAATTGCGTAAACGCAAGAAAATTGCCGATAAACAAATGTATCGCAGAAGAAGCCCAAAAATGTAAAAAGTATAACATCATAAACATGCACAACAGTATAAAGATTTTTTCATACCTCAACCAGTTAGAAATGTCAACTGTATTGACTATAGAGAATTTTGATACACCTTTAAGGGGGACAAGAATTTTGCAATATATTCTAAAAGGCTGTCAAGATGCCCCACTTTACGAGATGGCTGCTGCTGGCGGCGAACCGTTTGCTCGCAGCATTTTAATCGCCCCTTCTCGTGCTGTCGGCGCGCAGCAATTTTTTCGCACAGCATGGGATGCTGTCTTTCAAGTTCGCACTGGGGGAGGAAACAGCCAACAGCAGAATCAACAAATACAACAAGACTGGTCCTTTATTCTTACATATATTACTAATAGTCCTAAACCTATATGTATTTTTGTTGAAGATGGTATTGACCCTCCTGATGCATTCATTAAAAGACTACCACAAACAGCAACCCTAATTGTACAAAAAACACTTGGGCAGCGTCCATCTCAATTATACGACACTATATACTTTCCACCTGTTGCTGAAGCACAATCACAAGAAGCTAATATTATTTTAGGATGTCTTGATATTCTACTTGCATCAAAAAATGAAGACCGTCGGTCATGGTTAAAAGAATTACGTGTAATTAGTGCTGGTATAGTATGGACTAGATATGAAGAACGTATGCAACAAGGCGCAGTCTATTGGTATGACTCTACAGATACAGATGTAGCTGTTAGCAAACTACCTCCATCAGTCGTTGCATCACATCTAAAAGTATTAGCAGGGATGTTAGGGGTATAACTTGTAGAACATTGACGCAATTTAATTGTTCTAAAAGGCCACATAGAACAAGAAGACCCATCATTATATTTACATTTCTTACTCGCATGATAATATTCAATATCATCATATGAGTTAGATCTTGAGTGTTTACCAAGTGACATTATATACTCTAATCGTGTTTTTTGTTATTTGTTGTTATTTGTTGTTATTTGTTGTTATTTTTCATTTTTATTTATATATAAGCAAAAGTTTATTTGGTTTTGCGCTTGGTGCGACGTCCATCAACCATAGATTTACGGAAAAGGGTGAATTTACCTTTCTTGGCAATATAACCAAGAGAGCGGAGCTTCTTAATTGCTTTTAAGCCAGCAGCATGCTTCTTGCGACTTATGATACGACCACGACGAGTTTTCATAAGGTCTTTTTTTGATGAGTCCACCCGACGTATGTTTAGCAGTTCCATGATATACCTGGGCTTTGGTTCCAACAGTTTGCATTTCTAATAGTATAAAACATTTTATCATACATCAGTAAGAATGTTTATATATATAGGAATTTTACTAATTGTATGTTTTCTGGCCGTAATGTATCCTTATATACGTCATTATTTTCGCAAAATAACAAATGAAACCCCTCGTGTACCACAAAAAGCACATCTTGCTTGGATTATGCATAGCTACGTCCCCACAGTTAAAGCCGGGTCTGAAATTACAGCACATGAACTTAATAAATACTTATTAACCCAAGGATATCGTATATCAGTATTTGTACGTGATTATAAAGTACCTTCATATGAAGGTGTTGATATATATAGATTACCTGATAAAATAGCAACAGCTCCTTCATATATACAAGAAGTATTTAAGAGTGCCGATGCGATAGGTTGTCAGAACTATAATGGGTATGATGGTATATTATTTGCAGAAGAGCTCCAAAAACCTATTCTATTTTTTTTACATGTAGAGTTTGAGAAAATAGAGATTTTACAGCAGAAATTTAATGTTCCTATCTTTGCCGTTTATAATTCAATTACACAAAAACAGGCTCTTCCTACAATCCACGAGTCTTGTACTGTTCGTCCTCATATTGACTATAAGAAATATAAGCAGATACGCAAAGATAATCCTCGCTATATAACATTACTTAATTGTAATAAGAATAAAGGAGGTGATGTGCTTGTTAAGCTAGCAAAAATGATGCCTGAATATAATTTCCTTGGTGTACATGGTGCATATATGAAACAAGTAAAAGGTACTGCCCCTAATTTAACATATATGCAGACACAAGATGATCCTACAACCGTTTATGCAAAATCTATTGCAGTCATAATGCCGTCCAAAGCAGAATCATGGGGTCGTGTTGCTCTTGAAGGAATGGCTTCTGGAATACCTGTAATTGTAGGTGATACACCTGGTTTACGTGAAGCAACTGGAGGAAAAGCTCCTGTATGTCATCAGAACGATATTGATTGCTGGATGAGTGAAATTAAAAAAGCAGTTACTAAAGGTCCTGAAAGAGAGGGTATGATTAATGGTGGGTTAGAACGTATAAAAGAATTGGAATCTTATACAGATTTTGCTGATTTTGATAATTGGTTCATGACTAAAGTTAAGAAACATGCTTATTAATTTCAGGATAATATTCATTGTGTTGTATAAATTCATATGTTGTAAAATTAGGGTATGAAAATATAAGTGACCATAATCTTTCTAATGTCCATGCACCACATGCTCTATCAGAATAATCTGTTAATTTTATAAGATTTTCATAAAAGTTTAAAGGATGTAAATGTATTATTTCTTTAGATACAATAAATTGTGCTCCTGCGCCAAATAA
>Ga0247722_10001702_pt1 | contig 11931 bp, 8 predicted proteins | sample MSEWelMarce3H_FC_FD_189094 | JGI IMG/M metagenome (GOLD analysis project Ga0247722, IMG submission 189094) | Subsurface sediment microbial communities from gas well in West Virginia, United States - MSEEL Well Study Marcellus 3H_FC | ecosystem: Environmental > Terrestrial > Deep subsurface >... | reverse complement strand
CTCTAGGTGGTGCCGCCACAGGTTATCACGTCGCTGGAAGTAGTGCGAATACATTTCAAAGTCGTATCGGCAGTGCCGGTATCGGCGGCGAATCATTTATTACAAGACAGTCGTCAATGGCACACGGAGGCGGCGGCGTCGGCGGCGGCGGTGGCGGCAGCACAATCACGCGTCAGAGAAACGCGTCACAGCAAATCCCGAATAGCGAATGGGAGACAATCCTCGCTTTTCAAAAGACCGAGATTCAAAAGAAGGAGGGCATCGAATTGAGTATTGATAATATTCGGTCGTATCTTAACAAACTCACCGACAAGACCTACGCCGCGATGTTATCGAATATTCTGAAAGAAATCGCCGCTCTCTTCACGGCGTCCAATGATGATAAATCAGAGGAGCACAATACCATAGCGGTGATGAACCGGGTTGCGTCGTCGATTTTCACTACCGCAAGCTCAAACTCATTCTATTCGGAGATTTACGCACGGCTGTTTCGCGACCTCATGGCACAGGAGAGCGACGACCAGTCACAATACGCGGTCTTTCGCGTCGTTTTCGAGAAGAATCTAGCGTCGTTTATGTCCCTCTTTGAGACGATTGAATATTGCGACCCGAAGAAGAATTACGACAAGTTCTGCGATATCAACAAGGCCAATGAGAAGCGGAAGGCGATGTCGCTCTTTATCGTGAACCTGATGAAGAACGGAATTGTGGAGAAGAAGCATGTGCTCGCAATCATGCGCCAGATTCAGGAATTGATGTATACGAATATGCGTCAGGAAGGTAAAACCAATGAGGTGGATGAACTCGCGGAGAATCTCTATATTATGGTAAAGCATAGCCACGCCACACTGAAGACGGTGTCTGCGACCAACGATGCGGAGGTGGCGGAGTTATTCGCACAGCGTCTGGAACTAATCGTCGAGATTTCCAAACTGAAGATTAAGTCCAAGCCGAGTATTACAAACAAGACAATATTTAAGCATCTGGATATGCTCGACGAGATTTCGGGGAAGGCGAAGAAATAAGAAATAAGAATATAGAGGATCAGTCGTGTATATAAATAATAGTAGAGCGAATGCCGCCTCATCCACCCTCGAAAACGAAGTTCGTCGTGTCATTTACGACCAGCCCGACACGTATCGGGAAATGCGGACCGATGATCCATAGTATATTAGACCAAACACGCAAACCAGACTTATTTTTATTGAATATTCCGGAGGTATTCGCACGAACCGGGGAAACATATAACGTCCCGAAATATATTCGTAAATCTCTTACGGTAAACCGAGTCGACACGGATTATGGTCCAGCGACGAAAATCATCCCTGCGGTCATGTATCTTAAGAACGGCATGGGTGTTAATGCGGAGAATTTCGACCCAGACACCACCCGCATTATTTACCTGGATGATGATATTGCGTATCCTCCAAGAATGATCGAGGCTTACGAAAAGATGATTGCGCCGGGTGACAATAACGTATGTACTGCGACAGGGTTTGATTTCGTGAATCTGAATTTGAACGGGAAACGCGCACACACGGACACTGCTACAATCGCGGAAGGGTATGGGTCAGTTTGTGTTCCACTGAAAACATTCGGCGATGATTTTATGGAATATATGACGCGATATACCGCCACCGACAATCAGATATGCCGTCTATCGGATGATGTCATTTTAAGCAATTATTATCATAAACAACGTGTCGGTATTAACATTGTTAATGTGCCTGGTTTCTTATCCATTACCGATATGTGGAGTAATAAAAACATCCTGGATTACGGGAATGAGAATGACGCACTTCATTTGGGGGCGGGCGGAACGTCCGACAATAATGTTGACCGGTATAAGCGCGTGATTACAGCGCTGAATAAAGCAAAAGACCGGCATTTTAAATTGGCGTTTATTACGGCGACGGCGACGGCAACGGGCGACAATAAACCGATCATTATTTATAAGTAACGCGTGTAAGCACGCGTAAGCACGCGTCAGTAATTATTATTTACATATATATAATAATTACATTCATATAATATAACATGGTGAAATCAAAACTCAACCCAAACATCAACTATCATGAATATTCGCATTTAGAAGAAGAAGATTTCAAGTATAATACACCGTTATTCAATTTGAAAATATTAGGTATCACTGTTATTATTGGTCTAGGACAATTGAACTATAATTTCTCGAAACGATATACGGTGGTTTATGTGCCGATTTATTTATTCAATGCGGAGATGGAGTTTATGAAACAGATCGGTGTGTATGAGATTCCATCCAATAATGTCAAAATGGATGAATCCGGCGACCTTGATATCCATAAATTGACGCCGTTGTTATACGGGTTTGTAAATCCAGAATTATTACGCAAATCACTTGTGAAGAAGGGTGCGGCGGCTGCGGCAACAGCGGCGGCAACGGCGGCGGCAACGGCGGCGGCAAAGACCAAACCCGATACAAAAATAGAGACCGCAGAAATAAAGAAATCTCTTAATAAGCGTGATGAATCGAGAGACAGCGACGACGACGACGACGACGACGACGACGCACTCGATATCGATATCCTCAATGCGGGACTAACATCACGTCAAAAGCACCTATTATCAGGAGCATCTATTCTCCCACTTCAAACGAAGGACCAATCGGAACTCGAGAGAAAACAATACAAACATAATACCAGCGACCTCTGGATTCAGATGTATCTCCGCAATAAGTATTTCAACTTCATAGACAACGAAGGCGGCAGTGACAGTTTTTTCGCGGTGGTTCGTGACGCACTGCTTACACAGGGTCGAACCGTGACCATCCTTGAATTACGTAAGCAATTATCGGACGAAGTGACGGATGATGTATTTCGAGCCTACCGAGAGAAATTCACACTGTATCACAGTGTCGCCCGAACCCAGACGCGTGAAACGAAAGAATTATTGAATAATTATAATGATCTGAAACGCCGGATATCGTCTATCCACGATCGAGCACAACAACAACTTATGATTGGAGGTGCGAAGAAGCTGGTCGTGGAGCATAATATGAAATTAGACGAAGTGAAATATACGAAACTGCTTGCGGCCCAGTATGATTATATGAAAGAGGTGCGATCTACGCAACATTTAAAAGAGCGGATGATGACATCGCTTTATTGGCCGGATGCGTGGGGGATTGCGACAATGGAGCGGGTCCTGAATATGAAATTCGTGTTTTTTTCATCGAACGCATATGAAACGGGGGATATTGATAATGTGCTCCAGTGCGGTGGTCAGGATATGGTAGACGCCGCGATTTTGAAACGCGGGGTGTTTGAGCCAACCGCATATGTTTTAATCGATAAGGGGATTGTGATGACAATGTCGGGTGCGGGACGTAGCACAGGTGTGCGAACGATGGCGATGGAAGGTGTCGTGGGCGGCGTAGGCGGCGGCAAATCACACTCACGGTCTCGGTCTCGGTCTCCACGGGCTTCTAGTGCGGGGTCCTCGACGACCAGCAGAACCGGCGTAGGCACCGGCGGGTTCATTTCAAAAACCACGAACCAGAATATATATAAACTCATTACGTATAAAACACACGGCATATTGTCATTTTCCGAATTGCCTTATGATATTAAATTACTTATTACAACCAAGTGCCTTGAAACACAAGCAGGTGCGTTTTGCCTTATCCCCCAATTTAAATTATTCCAGAAGGAACTTGGGATACGCGCCGACGAGATACAAAATGCGAGCATTGACGATTTATTGGAAGAAGTCCATATTGATGGGGTGAGCTCGGGTGCGGTGGGAAATAATCGTGCGGGGGCGCATCTTTATACCCCGGATATCGTATTTCAGTTTTACTCGAAATCCAACCCGAACGCATTACCAGGCACCGGCCCAGGCGAGAAAATACCGGAACACGACAAAATCCATTTTCAAAAACTGGCTACATTTGATAACTGGCGGCGTAAATTATCGAATTTCTGGAGCGAGCCGTTTATGCTTGATAATCATACATGGCAAAGCGTGGAACATTATTATCAGGGCAGTAAATTCAAAAACAATAACCGCGAATTTTACCTGAAATTCTCGCTGGATTCACGGTCGGAGTTGTCGTCTGATCCCGTTCTTGCGAAAGCTGCGGGCAGTAAAAGCGGGAAACTGAAGAACACGCCAACGGGCACGATTCTTCGCCCCTCGCGGATAACCATCGACCCCGATTTCTTCAATCATGGACGCAGTGAACGAGAGATGGAGAATGCGATATATGCGAAATTCTCTCAAAACAAGATCCTCGAGGATCTATTATTGGCCACAAGGAATGCGAAATTAGTCCAATATATCCGGGGTGGACATCCTCTTGTATTTCATCACTTGATGCGGGTTCGCCATAAATTACGCACACAGGCTCGCTAATCTACTCGATCGCTCGCTAACGCTCGCTAACACACGCTAAAATAAGAAGTGAATAACCCTTGTAATATCGCGAATATAAACATAATCACAACAATACGCACCCAATCTGTATTCGACGGGTTGGTGAAATGAAGACCCGCAATCCCGTTATCAGCATCAATGTGACCATGTTTCTTCGCATCATGGTATTTACCAATATTATAATGGATCACGTTTTCAATAATATTTAATACGATAAAGACCAGAAACGAAAACACGAAGATATCTAGTGTGCCTTTTTTGAAATATTTCTTATAGATGAGTTCGAACATTGTATTATTGTATATTGAATATATAATAATACCCAATATACAATAACCAATCCATGCCTCCAAAACACAAAAAGTCGTGGATAGAAGATGAAATCCAACGTGATACGGATAAACTACGTAATTCGATTTCCGATCTCGCGAGAGAATACACTGGGACTGGGACTGGGACTGGGACTGGGACTGGGACTGGGGCCAGAGGACCGTCCGAGAATAAAAACGCCACCACAGATTTTCTGAAACATTTTTATAGTATAATGACCGAAAACGAACATGAACTTTACAAACAGCTCACCGCGACGCAGTGGAAAACCGCAGCACCGACTACAACAGAACCCGATGGTAATTATATCGATAAAATGACGTTTCACATCTCGGAAATTAAGAACTCGGCGAATGATTTGCCACGTCCTCGTATTCTTGATACATTACGGCACCAATATGATGCCGGACATGGGCGGACCGCGGGCGGTGCCGACGGCGAGGATAGATACATTCCGCGTGTCGTATATAAATATATACGCGAAAAATCCGAATATTGTATCCGGTTTCAAACGACGATACATACGCGTGCGATATCATTATATTTTATTACATTTCCAGAGTCGCATATATCGGTATGCGGCAGCGGCGGCAGCGGCGGCATGTCGACGCCATCTGTAGCGGCGGCATCTAATTATAAATGCTCTACCGAAATCGCAATGTATCAACTTTACGCATATAAGGTATTTCTGTGGTTATCAATTGTCACGAGTCTTTCAGATAAAGAATGCTCGGCAAAATCTCTCGACGTATACTTTTATATGACACCATTTAAGAAATTGATCCCGTCGGCGGCGGCGACGTCGGCCTCCTCGGCCAACGAACCCTTATCCGCAATCCACGTGAATACCGGTCTTACCCGGAATTGCGAAACCAACGGCGAGATTGTCATATATCGTACAGAGGAATGGTTCAAGGTGTTTATTCATGAATCCATGCATAATTTCAATATGGATTTTATCGATCTGGATTTATCGGCGGCGAACAAACGTCTTCGCAATACATTCTGTATACCGCATGATGACGTCCTACTATTTGAAACATATACTGAAACATGGGCACGGATTATAAACACGATGTTCGAGACGTATTTCAGCACGAATGTCCGCAATCAAACAGAATTTATTCGACGTGTTCGAGAGAATTTGGCAACCAATGCGTTGTTTTATGCGTATCAAGCAGTAAAAGTCCTGGATATTATGGATTTGAAATACGCACAAATAACCATTCTTTCACCGGAGAATATGGAGGTGTGTCGAAAACGATACGCAGAGGAGACAAATGTATACGCTTATTATATTTTAGGCGGTATTCTCTCGGTGTATGCGTTACCTTTTATATCCTGGTGCCGCGAGAATAATCACGCGAGCACGATCACGAGCACGAGCATTAGCCATAAGTTATCAAGTGTTAAGTGTATCCGATTTTCAAGAAATGGAGGATCGTCGGGCAAATATAGTAATCTAATCCGATTTGTCGATTTTATATGCGGCGCCGCGAGAGATAGCGTCTTTCTGGGGATGGTCGCTTTTTGTGAAAAGAAGGCCAACTCGCCGGGCGTATTACAAAATACATTGCGGATGACGATATAGAATATAAGTTTTTCAATAGTTGTAAAATTGAATATAAATGTTATTTTATGAATATAACGTATAAGCCAGCCAATCTCCGTCTGTCTGTTTGTCTATCTGTATTCAATGTCTCCTTCGAAGAACAACAATAACAACAATAATAATAACAACGTATACGCCCGCCCGGTCCCTCAAACGAGTATGGGTCGCCTGGTTAGCATCACGGTCGACAATCCCAAGAATCACGTCGCACCTGTGATGACATCATATCCGACCGAACTCCCCCATCTGATTCCTATTACCGCCACCGCTGCTTCGGTGTCATCGGACTCCGCTCACAATGACGAGCAGACGATGCTTTGGCGTAATATCGCAACTCTGTTCGCCCGATGCGACCAAAATGAAGCCGAAATCAAGCAACAACGCGAGGATTATGACCCATGTATCGGTGTGCTGAACCGTGCGACGGATGATTTATACCATCGTATCAGCGAAATTTCGACCGAGATGTCCGATGAACTTGAATCAAAACTCCGCCAAATGAAGAAACAAACGCGGAAGTATGTTTCGAAGAAGGTGAATAAGAGCAAACAATCCGCGTCGGGTTCGGCATTTGATGCGGATATGGAGGTGTTCAAGTATGTGGATACTGTGCGCGAGAAGTTCGTGGATTCGAACACGAAACTGAAGGAGGATATCGCGTTGATTCGCCAAGAAATTGACGAGGAATTTTCCGAGATGGACGATATCTATTACCGCGATTACAGGATGTTTCTCGAACGCGAAGACGCCCTGATGGCGAAATTGGACGCAGCCGTGAAAATGAATGAGGCGACCAATCAGCGGATGAAGGATATGGAGGAGTTCTTTATGAAGCAAATCCAACAAGTGCGTACTTACTCGGATGCGCATGTCGCAGGTGATTTGCGTGAGGTCGCATTTGAAAGCAAGGTCAGTGCTCAACTGGTCCAAGGTATTCACGATGAACTGACGGATCTGATTACGCGTTCAAATGAGTATCATTCCGCACGGTATTTCGGAACAGTGGAGGATGTGAAACAATTACGCGAGACGTGCCAGACACTGAAGCAAAGTATCGGGATGGTGGATGCGGAATTGTCGGATACGAAGGAGATTGTGGAATACTTGAAGGATGAAGTAGGTGAGGTCACGAACACTGTCGGCGATTTGACCGAAAAAGTCGGCGATTTGACCGAAAAAGTCGACGAGTTTGAAGACGTTCTCGTGGAACAGAAGATCGCCATTTACAATGAAATGGACAGTGATTTTGATGATATGAAGGAATACGTGAAACGTCGTATTCAAAGACACGTTCGTCATTCGCATGAAAGGACTCCATCGCCTGCGGCTCACGTAGCTATTGATAATGCCATGGAGACGGAATCGATCGCAATGATTGTTTCTGAATACAGTCAGGATGCCACTGCTACTACCGAGGCACCCGTTGTTCCTGTTCCCGCACCCGCCGAAGACGATGAGAATGTGATTGTTATGGATGATACGTGTATGATTAGTGACGATGAATGAACGAATGAACGAATGAACGAATGAATGAACGAATGTATTTTTTATGATAAAATCGGTTATTATCTGATAAAATCAGTTATTATCATAAAATAAAATTGAATAGAATAGTATCATAGTAAGCATAACATAGCATAGACCACAGTGACAATCATGGGAATCCGAAATTTAAACCGATTCATTCAAACGAAATGTCCGAACGTGTCGTCAAGGATACATCTAGAGCAATTACGCGGAAAGAAAATCGCGGTAGATACGAGCATATACATGTATCGATTCGCCGGCGAAAACGCATTGCTTGAAAACATGTATTTGATGGCGTCGTTGTTTCGGCATTATAATATCCACGCGGTCTTCGTGTTTGACGGCATGCCGCCCCCTCAAAAAACCGAACTTATAGAAAGTCGTCGGCGGAAAAAAGACCAAGCCAAGCATCAATACGATATCGTCGCCGACCAATTGAAACAACGTCAGCGAACCGAGTATTACAATCCCGAAATCGCGGAGCTCGAAGAAACAATGACCCAACTTCGAAAGAAATTCGCGAGATTACGTGATTGTGATGTCGAAAATGTCAAGGAACTCCTAGTTAGCTTCGGGTTCGCGATTATAGACGCCGAAGGTGAGGCAGATGTATTATGTGCGAAATTGGCGATCAAAAAACGCGTCTATGCGTGCTTGAGCGATGACACAGATATGTTTGTCTACGGTTGCCCGGTCGTATTACGGTATATCAGTTTGCTAAATCACTCGGTTGTTAGTTATACGATGACTGACATACTAACTGAACTGGGAGGAATTAGTCAACATGAATTCAAGATGGTGTGTGTCGTTAACGGCACAGATTACGACGCCGCCGCGCCCGCCGTGCCGGCCACATCAGCAGTAGGAGGCGGCGGCGACAACCGTATATTCCAGATATACAGCTTATTAATGGAGTTTAAGCGTCTCTCCCCGAAAGAACAGAAGAAATACCAGGACGGTGGCGGGTTTTATGACTGGCTGGATGAATGTAAAAAAGATGTCGTGAATACAAGCGGTGTTATTTCGCTGATGACAAACGAAGCGTTATTTGATACCGCCACGAGTGACCACTATAAACAACTGGTTATATTAAACCGCAATGACATTCATAAGCGGCGGATTGTGGAACTGATGATGAAGGAGGATTTTATATTTATAGAACCCAATACAGATGACAATAAAATACTGACTACGTTGTCAAATGGACATGGGTTGGTCACAACTTCGCCGATATATGGTGTTGGAGTGTGGGAAACCACGATCAGCGGAGGATCGGCGTCACCGATTTCATCCGACGACCAAGTCAATATCATCGCAAATAATGTTTATGGAATCGACGCGGGATCGTTTGACGAACTCAATCAGAAATATATACAAATTACGCGGAGGGATAAGAAGGTGCGGAGGAATTAGTATTTGAATAAATGGATCAATAAAAATAATAGTTTTATTTTTATTGAGCGAGCGATCTAGCGAGCCAGCGATCTAGTGTGCGATCATTTAGGCCTTAACAGCACCACCAGCGGCGGCAGCAGCAGGAGCGGCACCGGCAGGGACAGTCTTGGCAAAGTGGGCGGCCATGAACTTCTGAAGGTTAAAGTAGGTCAACTCCTCACCCTTCTTCAGCTTCAGGAGCTTAAGAAGCTTGGCATCGGGGTTAATCTTGCGACCGTTGTCCTTGTCCTGAAGCTTCTGGGTGCGAATGTAGGCATTCACCTCACGAGTCACCTCGGTGCGGGCAAGAACACTGCCCTCGGGCCTGCCGAGAAAAGCGGCCAACTCGTTGGAAATCAGAGTGGGCTTGACGAAACCAGAAGGAGCACGGTTGGCGTTGGTCTTGCGACGCTTGTTGGCCTTGTTGGCGACACGAAGCTCGCGGGCGTGCTGACGCTTAAGCTCGTTCACCTCGGAACGAATAGAAGTAATAAGAGACTGGGCACCCTGAAGCTTGCTCAAGACGCTAACGTAAAGAGCAGAGGAGACAGAACCCTCCACCTCGGCGACAGCGGCGGCGGCCTCACCCTCAACAACGGGGGTAGCAGGAGCGGCAGCAACGACAGGGGCAGCGGCGGCCTCGGAAGCAGCCTTGGAGGCAGCCTTGGGAGTAGCAGGCTTGGAAGCCTTGGCCGCAGGGGCGGCAACAGCAGGAGCTGCGGCAGCGACAGGGGCGGCGGTGGAAGAAGAAGCGGAAGAAGAAGGAGCAGACTTGACCATGTTATCGGTTATACACTTATGAGTAAAGTCTTTTTAAGTTAGTTTCGGCATATTTTTACGATTTCTTTATAAAACCGCCTCATACAACCAAGGCAACGCATTTCGTGCGTTTTGATTTACAATTGTCAATGTTGCCAATACGTAAAACGCACCCAAACACTGGTCTTCGCGAGTAACACCACGTTTCACAATATTGCTGATAATCGACACCGCAATCGTTCGCAATTCCGAATCATTTAACAGATTAACCACGTTCAAATTTACGCTGATATTATTTAGCATGAACGGATTGCCGTGAGGCGGACAGATGCGGTCTTTCATTTCTTGTGATAAATTCGCACGATAATACCAGATGTCATGAATATGACGAATGAACCTCAAAAATTCGGGACGTTGTAATGTCGTAAACCATTCCGAGTCAGAATAGTTACCGAGAGTGTTGATATGCTGAAATAGGCCGACCACATAAAGTTCTTCTTGTTTTTCTCTCGACAAGACACGATTGTCTCGGCCGTAATCATAAGACTCCTCCTCATTCTCGTTATCCACATCCTCCAATTTAATCGTCGCACGAAACCGCAACAAGGTCCCGTAGATTAATTTGTCATATACATTTTGGACGATTTGAACGGGTAGTAAATTACGGTTATATGGATTTGTTATATCGGGAAATGAATTCAGGATAAGATTATATATCGACGCGATATGGAATCCGTATATTTTACCGTCACGGTCACGGAATGTGAACAGGTTATGCGGGGCGACATCGGTTAATTTATCAAACGTGTAAAAATCCGTATCATTGACACAACCCTTTACGTGTAAATACCCAGGCCCGCTTAATAAACGATATTTAGCTGAAATATATTGTCTAAATTTTCGTTGGATTTTGACGATGACGTGTGATTGCCGCAAATGATTATAGATACGAATGGTTAATTCCGGTTTTGTTCCGGATTTTTTGATGCCGTAATGGGCGCAAAGTGTGCGTAAGTCGGTTAAACTATATTTCGTGGTTTTGACCTTTTCATATTCTCCGGTTTTCAATATAATAATATTAGACGGCGGAGGTTCATCGTCGTAGAGTAGCGGCGAAACGTCTTTAGACGCGAATGAAGAAGAAGATTCTGGGTTTTCCGCGTCATCATTGATAATTATCACCTCCGCGGTATGTTTCATTTTCTTTCGAACCGGCATAGGCACACTCGTCTGTGCGACGCCGCCACTGCTATAAGCGACAGTTAATTCTGACGAACTAGGACCCTGACGTTTCAGTTTCAGCTTTCGCAAATAGACTTTATCTGGATTGTTATACATTTTGAATTGTGATAACATTTGATACAATCTATGAATTTCGGTTTTATATGAGAGTGTTGCGATGACAGCAGTAGACGCCGTCGTCGCGGTCGAAGGATTCGCATTCATTTAAGTATATATTAGTAGGGTATAATGTTTATTATGTTTTACACCATAATAAAATATTATGTTTTCAACATAAAGATTATTATGTAGTATTATAATATAAAACCACTTATGCGTATATCATCTTGTGTCCTTTTATGTCTTCTATCCGCGTCGCTCGTCAGCAGCATCCCTGTTGCTGATGTTCCACGCCACGGCGGTGCGTTCAACGTTTCAGAAGACCTACAATTCACTCATGGCGATGTCAACGCGCATGAAAACCACACTGCGGATAATGTCTTTCATCCAGAGGTGGTGGTTGTCGTCGGTGCGTCGGAACGCAAGTTGCTACGACATGTTGCGAGAGCCCCCCCGCCCAGGCCTGCGCCCAAGCCTGCGCCCAAGCCTGCGCCCAAGCCTGCGCCGGCACCTCT
>Ga0247722_10001701_pt1 | contig 11932 bp, 4 predicted proteins | sample MSEWelMarce3H_FC_FD_189094 | JGI IMG/M metagenome (GOLD analysis project Ga0247722, IMG submission 189094) | Subsurface sediment microbial communities from gas well in West Virginia, United States - MSEEL Well Study Marcellus 3H_FC | ecosystem: Environmental > Terrestrial > Deep subsurface >... | reverse complement strand
TTTCTAAAGAGTATAGAAAAGAATTAGTACAGTGGTATATTAGTCAATTAAAAAAATTAAATTTATCCGATAAAACAATCGGGTTTTTCATGAGAGCATATCACGTAAATATTCCAATATATTTTATAATATTTATGGTATACGGATCAAAAATATTGAACATCTGTTTACTTGTATTTTTAATCGGCGCGACAATATCATTCATTGTTTTTGACGGGTGTATTCTAAGTAAAATCGAAAGCATGATTGATAATGAAGATATTACTGTGGTGGACCCAATGTTGGAAATTTTTTATATGGAGAAAACAAATGACAATCGCATGTTTATTTCAATAATTATCGCCTTTTTGTATTTGTCTCTAGCATTTTCGATATTTTTTGTTAGATTTGGTCTACCAGAAGATAGCAGCAAGTTAGGTATGATGTATAATTGTCCCACAGAATAAATATATAATATTGGTTTGCAAAAATAATTTATTAAACTAATACATATATAATGGATCCAATTAAATTTAATAATAATTTAGATATGTCAGGTTGGACACTTACCGCAAATAAACTAATAATAACCGATTTTGGATTTACAGGTGCAAGTACTATTCCAGTTTCAATGGTGGTTGGTGCGGTGGATACATATTCTACACAAACAATTACTGGTGCAAAAACATTTGCAGGAACATTAAATGCGACAGGTATAAACGCCGCTGCAATTACTGCAACTAATATATATGGACAAACCATCAGCGGATCCACGGTTTACGCCAATAATATTCGTGGTGTCACTGGAATCCAGTTCCAAGACAATACAGTGCAAGAAACCGCATATTTACGTGTTACACCAGGACAGTACACAAATGCAACTATTGTAATAGACGAACGAGGAGCAATCGCAAGTATTTTAGAAGGTTTTGGAGGAACCGGTACAACTGGTTCTCACGCTGCAACATTAGATGTCACAAGCAATACATCTGCAGGCAATTATTTTATCCCATTCGCACCCGCTTTGGGTAATAATCAACTCATTTATGGAAATACAGGTTTAAAATATCAACCGAGTACGCAGACCATTACCGTCTCCAATATAAATGCAGCATCTACCATAACTGCACAAAATATATATTCAACTAATCTTTTTTCGGGATCAAACATAACTGCAAACGCCATTACCGCCTCCAGTATATATGCGTCTTCTCTTACTGCAACAATAGATACTTTAACCGCCTCTGGAATATATGCAACAACTTTGTCTGGTTCAAATATGTATGCATTCACCTCATTCACTGGACCTAACGCAAGAATAGATACGATTACCGCATCCCGCATATACGGAAACACTGGAACATTCAATACTGTTACGACATCCAGTGTATACGCTACTACAATCACTGGGTCATCCGACGCATATATTAATACCGTAAGAGTTGGGCGAGGACCCGGTAATCGAAGTAATACTGTTTTGGGAATAGAAAACCCATTATCCGTGAATACAAGTGGTACCGATAATGTTGCGATTGGACGATTAGTATTACAATCTAATACAACCGGTACAGAAAATATAGCGATTGGATTGGAATCATTGTCGTCAAATATAACTGGGACAAAAAATATAGCGATTGGTACAAGATCACTTGGAGCAAATTTTAACGGAACTAAAAATATAGGAATTGGGTACCAAACATTTGATAATGGAATTGGTCTTGGAGATAACAATATAGCGATAGGTGAAATAAATTTAGGTATAGTTACAAATAAATGTACATTACTAGGTCCAAACATTACTGCTAATGTCTCAGGAGGAATGACAAATTCATCCGCACTTGGCGCAGATGCATTTTTGTCCGCAAGTAATCAGATTGTTCTGGGTAATACCGCAATAACTCAAGTAAAAACCTACGGTACAATCACCGCTCCCGCCATGTACGCCACCACGTTCACTGGAGCGAATGCAAGAATCGATACAATTACATGCAATTACATGTATGCAACAACAACCAATATTGTAGGCACAACAGGGGCGACAGGAGCGAAAGGAATACAAGGCGTATCCAGTGGGTTAGTTTTCTACGTAAATTTCGGTGATGCTTCTGCAGTACCTATTTTCACAAGTGGTATTCCAACACCACCCACTATTTTAAATTACCCTGGGTCATATCCTTATTCAAATGCAAGCGTATTATCCGTAAATGAATCACTCGCAGGAGGGTCAACCGGATTATCTTTAACCACTACATTATCAAATAATGGAAGTAAATATTCTGTCGGACAGTTTATTTGGAGTCCCGGCGATATTAGTCCATCGCCGACAAATATACCACCTGGGATATGGGATATGAATATTTACGCGTCGACTGTAAATAATGGTTGTATTACGTTAGAAGTAGAACTCTACAAATATAATAGCGGTACGTTAACATTAATCGCGAATGGAACATCTACTTCGCTGCTTTCTGGTGTAAACGTCACGCAATATACGACAAGTTTAGTTGTTCCGTATACTACGATTAATGCGGGAGACCAATACTATGTTATTTTAACTGCACAAAGTAATACTGCATCGAATTCAACCTTTACATTGTATTATCAAGGTACGAGTAATTATTCGCACATGCATACCAGTTTTGGAGGGACTATTGGTCCGGAAGGTCCGGCGGGAATACAAGGTGAAACCGGTCCCACAGGACCTACTGGACCCACCGGAACATTTACTCCAGGAGAAAATATAACTTCAACTAATATTTACGCAACAACCATTACAGGAATCAATATTTACGCAAACGCAATCACCGGAACCAATATCAGCGCCACAACTTTTTCAGGTTCAACAGCAAGTATTACAAATATCGCGGCAACCAATATTAGTGCGACAACCATCACTGGATCCAGTTTCTACGGAAACACAGGGTATTTCACTTCCATTACGGCATCAACTATATACGGAAACACTGGAACATTTAATACCATTACGACATCCAGTCTATACGCTACTACAATCACTGGAGCATCCGACGCATACATTAATACATTAAGAGTTGGAAAAGGACCAGGTAATAATACTGTTTTAGGTCTAGAACCATTATCATTGAATATAGGCGGTACAGATAATGTTGCGATTGGTCGACAAGTATTACAAAATAATACAAATGGTCATAATAATATAGCGGTTGGTTTAAATTCTCTCCTCTACAATGTTACTGGATCACAAAATATAGCAATTGGTACAAGAGCACTTAGAACTAATAATAATAATGGAAATAATAATGTCGGAATTGGACATCAAGTACTAGATGGTGCTGATATCGGAGATGATAATGTAGCGATAGGATGTATGTATACAAGTATAGGTACAACAAATAATTCTACATTTGTAGGATCAAGGATTACTGTCAGCGGTTCTACTATTTCAAACTCATCCGCACTTGGCGCGGGTTCACAAATAACTACAAATAATCAGATTGTACTAGGAAATACTGCGATAACAGAAGTAAAAACCTACGGTACAATTACCGCTCCCACCATGTACGCAACTATATTCACAGGACCAGGTGCAATCCATGATACAATTACTGGCGCAATAATATACGGAAACACCGGGTATTTCACTTCCATTACGGGAACCAATATGAGCGCAACCACGTTTACTGGTGCAAATGCAATAATCGCAACCATCACTGGTTCCAGAATATATGGAAACACCGGGTATTTCACTTCGATTACGGGAACCAATATGAGCGCAACCACATTTACGGGTGCAATCATATACGGAAACACCGGATATTTCACAACTATTAATTCTATATTGGATTCATCGTTTAACAATATTGCAGTAGGACATGGAAATGGTAATATTAGTACAAATACAGTTCTCGGTTATCAAAATTTGAACGCAAATACAACTGGAGAAAACAATATTGCGATTGGGTATCAATCATTGTATTCAAACACTGTAGGCGTACTCAACTTAGCGATTGGTTCACAGAGTTTATATGGTAATGTTAACGGTTATAATAATGTCGCAATTGGGCGATTATCGAATTATCAAAATATAAATTCTTTCAATAATACATCTGTTGGTTTTGCATCGTTATTAAATAATACAAGTGGAAACGCTAATACTGCGCTTGGTGTCTCATCTGGTTCTGGAGGAAATGGGTCAAGTTGTACTTATCTTGGGTTCAATTCTTCCCAACAAGCGCCCGGTAATTATAATTTTTCAACCGCACTAGGAGGTGATTCCGTAATAACAAAATCAAACCAGATTGTTTTGGGAGATACGTTAATAACAGAAGTTAGCATTCCAGGAACAAATGCGATGTTGACAGTAGCAAACATCACAGGAACCAATATTAGCGCAACCACGTTTACTGGTGCAAATGCAATAATCGCAACCATCACTGGTTCCAGAATATATGGAGAGACAGGATATTTCACTTCTATTACGGGAACCAATATGAGCGCAACCACGTTTACTGGTGCAAATGCAATAATCGCAACAATCACTGGTTCCAGAATATACGGGAATACAGGATATTTCACTTCTATTACGGGAACCAATATTAGCGCAACCACATTCACGGGTACAAATGCGATAATCGCAACAATCACTGGAAACAGTGTGTACGCAAGAACAATAACGGGATCATCTGATGCATTTTTCAATACTGTGCGCGTTGGTCTAGGAAATGGTTCCGGAAGAACAACTAATACTGCTTTAGGAGTCAATACTCTTGAAAACAATAATGAGGGTCAAAATAACACAGCGATAGGTTATAATGCTCTCACTATAATTGGTGGTCCTGTTGATAAAAGTAGTAACAATACAGCGGTCGGTTACAATGCACTATTATCAGCAAGTCGTATTAACAATAGCACTGCAGTTGGTTCTAACAGTTTGCAGTTTATTACCGGTCAAAACAATACTGCAATTGGAACGTCTAGTGGAAATATGGGTTCACTTGGAAGCGTAGAAAATAATTCCAATAATTGCACATTTTTAGGTTATCAATCAACCTCAAGTGCTTCATTTACAAACTCAACCGCGCTTGGTGCGAATTCACAAATAACTGCATCCAATCAAATTGTATTGGGAAATTCCAGTGTAACAGAAGTAAGAACATCTGGTACAATCACTGCTGCCGCCATCTACGGAAACACTGGAACATTCAATACCATTACAACATCAAGTATATACGCCACTACAATAACAGGATCGTCCGATGCATACATTAATACATTAAGAGTTGGAAAAGGACCAGGTAATCTAAATAATACTGTTTTAGGTCTAGAACCATTACCTGCGAATACAACTGGTACAAATAATGTTGCGATTGGTCAACAAGTATTACAATTAAATCAAAGTGGTGGAGATAATATAGCGATTGGTTCAAATTCTCTCTACTACAATGTTACCGGGTCAAATAATATTGCGATTGGTACAAGCGCACTTTATAGTAATGGAAATAATGGAAATAATAATGTCGGAATTGGATATCAAGCACTAAATGGTGCAACTATCGGAGATAATAATGTAGCGATAGGTGATATAAATCTAAATATAACTTCAAATAATTCTACATTTATAGGTTCCAAAATTACTGTCGCTAATGGAGGTATACTATTATCAAACTCATCCGCACTTGGTGCTGGTTCGCAAATAACTGCATCTAATCAAATTATACTAGGAAATACTGCGATAACAGAAGTAAGAACTTACGGTACAATCAGCGGTCCCGCCATGTGTGCGACACTGATTACCGGTTCTAGCATCTACGGAAACACAGGGTATTTCACTTCCATTACGGGAACCAACATGAGTGCGACACTGATTACTGGCGCAAGAATATACGGAAACACAGGGTATTTCACTTCCATTACTGGAACCAACGTCAGTGCGACACTGATTACTGGTTCTAGCGTCTACGGAAACACAGGGTATTTCACTTCCATTACGGGAACCAACATGAGTGCGACACTGATTACTGGTTCTAGCGTCTACGGAAACACAGGGTATTTCACTTCCATTACTGGAACCAACGTCAGTGCGACACTGATTACTGGTTCTAGAATCTACGGAAACACGGGGTATTTCACTTCCATTACGGGAACCAATATGAGTGCGACACTGATTACTGGTTCTAGCGTCTACGGAAACACGGGGTATTTCACTTCCATTACTGGAACCAACGTCAGTGCGACCACAGGATTTTTCAATACTATCTCAGGATTAAATAATCTTACTGGATTAACCAATATCAGCGCGACCAATATTACTGGGACAAATATTACTGGATTATCAGATGCATTTTTCAATACAATTAGAGTTGGTCTAGGAACTGCAAACACAACACAAAATGAAACTAATACTGCAGTTGGATTTAATGCGGTCGATTCAAACACTACTGGAACACAAAATACTGGAATAGGATATAATTGTCTCACTGCAAATACTACTGCGTCTAATAACACCGCAATAGGATATAGTTGTCTCTCAGCAAATATTAATGGAACTAATAACACCGGTGTAGGTTCGAATTGTCTCTCACAAAATGTTACTGGAATTTTTAACACTGGAGTAGGAACTAATTCACTCAATGCAACTAATGGTGGAAGCAATAACGTAGCAGTCGGGTATCAGGCACTTTTAAGTAATATTGTTGGATCAAGTAATACCGCAGTTGGTATTAACGCTCTACTTTTAAATAACGTAAACAATAATACTTCAATTGGGTCAAATTCTTCATACTATTTAACCGGTGTTAATAATACTGCAATAGGTACTAATAGTGGAAATATGGGTTCAACCGCAGCAGCAGCAAATGGTTGCAGCAATTGTACATTTTTGGGGTTTGGTGCAACTGCAAGTGGTTTATTTACAAACTCGACCGCACTTGGTGCAGGTTCTCTAATAACTGCATCAAATCAAGTTGTTCTGGGAAATTCAAGTGTAACAAGTGTAACTACAACTGGAGCAATGAGGATTACAACAGCATTAACCCAAGGTAGTGCATCAGCATTCAGTGTATTGGACGGATCAAAAGGTCTTCAAATTATAACAAATATATCAGGTGGTTCGTATAATGCTTATAACCAAGCAGGAGATAGTGTTATACTTGCAGGAACAGGAGTAAATCCAGATCTTACGACTTTGACAATTTCACCTCACTCTAGCACAATATGCGGTATAAGATTAACTCCTAATAGTGCTTCAATTGGAGCAGGTGGTACGACGTTCCCTCCTACGGCAAACATAACATGTTCTGGAACTACTGTAGCGATTACTGGTAATGTTACGACAAGTGGAACAACAAATTTGGGTGGAACTACAATTAATACCGGAGTATCATGGATTAATAGTAACTTTTTGGTTTCGGCAAACGCATTAGGGACTGCTACTACTTTAAGATTGCTTACACAAGGAGCGCAAACATTTATTCAAGCAGGTTCATCAAATAACTCAGGGACAACTGCGGATATAATATTCAGTAGTATTTATTCCTCGACACCTTGGGTAACGATGAATAATCTGGGACTAGCGGTTACTGGTAATGTTACGACAACTGGTACTGTTTCAGCGGTATCTTTTATCGCCACATCCGATTACCGTGTAAAAACAAACGTTATACCTTTACCGAGTAATTACAATGTGAACAAATTAAATCCCGTATCGTATTACAATAAATTATCCTTAAAACAAGATATCGGATTTATTGCGCATGAAGTTCAAGAAGAGTTTCCAGAATTAGTTGCAGGAGAAAAAGATGGTGAAACAAATCAGGCATTAAATTACAGCGGACTTATACCCATTTTGGTGAAAGAAATCAAAGACCTCAAAAAGCGGGAGGAAAGTTTAAATACTACAGTGGAAAGTTTAAATACTACAGTAGAATCTCTAAAAACTACCGTATCAAATCTATTGTCTCGATTAGAAATATTAGAAAACAAATAAATAAAATTGAAATGTAAAATAATAACAAACTAATAACAAAATGTCAACACTATCAACACACTATTCTAACGAGAGAGATGCAAACATCCAATTTTTTGAACAAGGACACAAATATACGATATTATCCGATCCCGAAAGTGCATATACTTCCGTGACCACATGGAATCATCAGCATTTCCCAAAATTTGACGCAGACGCGATAATAAAAACCATGATGAAAGGCAAAAACTGGAATCCATCCAACAAATACTGGAACATGACCCCAGAACAAATAAAAGCGCAATGGAATGCAAACAGCGCCGAAGTTGCACAAGCGGGCACGGATATGCACTATCAAATCGAATGTTTCATGAATAACAATGAATTATCGCCGGGGTATACCCACAAAGACTTGTTTGTAACAAATGATTTCAATAATAATAGTACACTAGAATGGAGTTATTTTTTAGAATTTGTAAAAAATAACCCGGAATTAAAACCGTACAGAACAGAATGGTTGATATACGACGAAGAAATCAAAATCGCCGGTTCCATCGATATGGTGTATGAAAATCCAGACGGAACATTATTGATATATGACTGGAAACGCAGCAGGGAAATTACAAAAACAAACGGTTGGAATAAATCCGCAATTACAGAGTGTATCCAACATCTGCCCGACACGAATTACTGGCATTACACGCTCCAGTTGAATACATACAAGACAATATTGGAAAAAAGGTACGGCAAAAAGGTGACGGGGATGTTCTTGGTGAAATTGCATCCCGAGAATACAAACAAATCGTACCAAATATTAAAGGTGCCGATATTAGAGGAAGATATGAATAATTTGTACGAATACAGAAAATCGTTCTTAAATAAATAATATTTGAAATAATACTTAGAAATTAATCATTAGTTAACATATACATAAATGAAATTTTTTTACACCTATTACCAAAAGTTGATTATTATATTGTATGCATTATGTTACTACACGAGTCATTTTTTCAAAAATTCCCAAAAATTATTGATTAATTATAACGGATTTGAAATGGAAGAAGAAAATGAAGAACAAAAACAGGATATTATCAAATCGGTACCATTTGAAAATAAATATTTAGAAGAATACAATAAATTAAAATCAGTTCCGTTATCAATTGATAAAATCGAGTCATTAACAAACTCTTATTTAATGGAATCTACCCCGGTTGGAAATATTGTCATGTATTATGACAGAAAGAAGGAATCATTTTTATATTACAGCGATAATGTAGTTCCGTTTCGTTATTTGGAACCGGTTGGAAGAAAGTATGTTATTATGTTTCAGTGTAAAGAATTGTTTCAAGATAATACAACAACACCAACACCAACACACAGCAATACAACTGCAACACAAGATAAACCGATAAAAACAAAGGATATTTTAAATGGAATTCGCAATCCCCAAACACTCACACAAAAAAAACTCATCCTTGTAGAAAAAAAGACAAATAGGTATACCTGTATGGGTAGATATTCGAATTTTAAAATAATTAAAACCGTAGATAAAAGTACTGTTGATAAGAATTATTCCATGACTTTTAGTGATTTTAAAAAAATGACGACAAATAAAACCTTAATATAATATAACAAGTATTATGTCTTCCGATATAAGTTATTTTAAAATAGTACCCAAACCATTTTCAGAAACATCCAAACAAAAAGAGTCTTCTACTTCTTCAGATGGGTCTTCTAAACAAGCATCTACTACTTCTTCAGACGGAACTTCTAGTTCTTCTAAACAAGGAACTTCTACTCAAGATTTATTAAAACAAGGATTAAATCAAAAAATAAATCAAGGGTTGATTCAAGGACAAGAAGGACCAGGACAAAAACAAGGACAAGGATTAGAAGGAACTTCTTCACCACAAAGTCAAGTTCAGACTCCAGAACAAATACAATTAACCGAAGAGCATAAAAAAATTCTCCAAAAAGAAGATGAAATCATGGCGAAAATATCCGGTCAATCAAAAGATCTGGTAGATCCAGAAACAAATGAAGAACCAAAAACAGACAGTTTATTTGGGAAGGCATTAGCATTTTATATGGTTATAGTAAAAGCATACTTTGGTCTTATATTTAAATTAGGAGATTCCGGTGCAAAAATGTTGATTGAAGCAGTTTTTCCAGGTGAACTCGCAGAACAAATTTTTTCAGAAAATCCAGATATTAAAAAAATAGTTCCTGCTTTTACCAAAGTAATACAGGTGCTAGAAAATCCGGTATTTCGTGCAAAGTTGAATGAATTCGTAACAAGAATAAAACAAACATTAGAACCGCAGGTAAGTAAAGTGTTAGATAGTGTAATACAAATATTGTTAGATGTAGGCACAAAAAATATTAGCAAGTTATTCAGTTCTCTTGCGATTACAATTTCTGCATTTCCGCCCGCGGCGGTTGTTATCGATATTGCAAACTTAATGAGTGCTGGAATACATACTGCAGCAAGCGCATTAGATGTTGCGGGAGTATCATTAGACTCATTGGCGAGCATGAAAAAAACAATCCTCTCATCTGCTGATGATTTTACAGAGATGGTTGATACTACATTGAAGAGTTTAGATACATTAACAGAACCAAGTAAAATGTTGGCGGAACAAGGGACTTCTTTAGTAACACCATCCGCAGTAACACCATCCGCAGTAACACCATCTACAGTAACACCATCCGCAGTAACACCATCTACAGTAACACCATCCGCAGTAACACCATCCGCAGTAACACCATCCGCAGTAACACCATCTACAGTAACACCATCTACAGTAACACCATCTGCAGTAACACCAAATAAAGAAGAACCAGTAACAACAACTGTCAAAGAAACGCCAAAGAAGGAAGAAGCACAAAAAAAAGAAGAACCCGTAAAACCAGCTGCAAAAAAAGGCGGCGGAACCATTAAAAATCTAAAAAATCAAACATCTAGAATTTTAAAATCAATATTTGATTTCAATCAAACTAACAAAATAAAAAAAACAAGACGAAAAAATCATAAAAAATATACTAAAAAGTATAAATAAGAACTGCAATATTATTTTTTATAACTACAAAAAATAATACAACCAAAAAACAAAAAAAACAAGTTGTTAGAAATTAATATAATAAATAATAAATAATGTCTTACCTTTGTTAAAATCCTCACGCGGTTCGATCCTCCTACGTTCCATCATCCTACAAACAAATAATTAGTATAATAATATGTTGTTAGTTTACCTCTCGTAGTTGTTGATTTAAATATCCGCTCATTTAAATATCCGCTCCGCCTGATTGTAATATCCGGTCCATTAGTTGTGAATGGTTTGTTGTGAAATTGAACAACCACTCGTTCATTTTCGCCTCTTCCTCCTTGATACGAGCATCCATCTCGTCTTCAAATGCTCGAATTTTGTTCTGTAGAACCTCGTATTCTGGGTCGTCCGTGGTGAGATTCACGAGAGTCTCGCAATTTTGTTCGTACGTTTGGTGGTCTTCGTATTGTTTTCTGCTGAGTCCGTGACTTTTCCAGAGATTCCAGTAACTTTCTTCCTTTGAAAGATACGCCTCGTACTCTGATAGTGTCATTCTGGTATCTACCTCTGGACACGACAGTCTTTCGTATACTTTGACATTGGAACCATCCAACGCATTTAACGCCTCGTTGTTCACTTGAAACTTGACGTACTCGTGGTCCTGAAATATTACCGATATCTTAGAATACACTTGGTCCAGGTCTTCTTGATTCTCGCAATACTCGGTCCTCTTTGCTTCTTGTGCGTCCAATAAAGCGTTGACATCGTCGTCAACGTGATTGAACAAGTTCTCCTTTGAATTGGACTTGCGCATCTTCTTTTTTGGTCGCTCGCCGTTTTCCGGAAGAGATACGGGTAAAGCAGGTTTCTCCGTCCTCTCAATTCTTTGTTTTTTCTTCAGACACTTTTTCTCTCCTCTAATACGCCTATAATTAGTAGTGTTATTGTTAGGCATGATAAGGGT
>Ga0247722_10001700_pt1 | contig 11932 bp, 14 predicted proteins | sample MSEWelMarce3H_FC_FD_189094 | JGI IMG/M metagenome (GOLD analysis project Ga0247722, IMG submission 189094) | Subsurface sediment microbial communities from gas well in West Virginia, United States - MSEEL Well Study Marcellus 3H_FC | ecosystem: Environmental > Terrestrial > Deep subsurface >... | reverse complement strand
TATCGAATTACATATACATCATGTAATATTGGGTCAATGTATTATGAATGTTTGTAAGCAATCGCTTTTTTTCTAAATTATAAGGCCGCATGATAGAAATACACTCGTCAAACGTTTTCCACTCCATTTTACTCACTTCTGTAATTTCATAATTTGCAAGATTTTCACTATGTTTTTGCGGAATATAGGCTATATAATATTTATGTTTGTACGATTTATAATTTGACCCCGTAAATATTTCTTCATATGGGTAAATATTATGTATACTGTGTAAATTTTTACGATCAAACCCCGTCTCTTCGCAAAATTCGCGAATTGCGCAATCATAGTCTTTTTCTTGAAAATTACGTCGTCCTTTTGGAAATCCCCATTCCGGTTCATCCCACTGTTTGTATTGATTACTATCCTCGATTAATGACGCAAGGGAATATTGCTCCCCTTTACTCGTTATACCAGACCGCAACATTTCGAACTTATCGCGAGACCCATTTTCCTCATGTTTATATTGATTGCTAATGACGTTCTCGCCCCATATGTGTTTCCATAATTCGGCGAACGTTTTCGTAAGTAAGTACTGTTTCTCTACATTCGTCATTTGTATAATCATATTCATAATATAGTCCTTGTTATGCACTGAATATTTCCCGCGCATGAAATCAATAAATCCAAATGTATCCTTTCGTCGTATTGTCAAATATTGTAGTTTCGAATCGACAATGCGGAACGCAATTACACCTATACTTATAATCGGTAATTTACATAAATGATATACATGTCCGTATTTGCCACAATTATTACAATAATTATCTGCCATTTTTTATAGTAATACGATAAATCCTAAGTAAATATAATAAGGTCTCTTTATATAAATATTACCCAATGTTGTTTGAACCGTCAGTGTGGGGACCTCATTATTGGTTTTTTTTACATACAGTTGCCGAATGTTATCCCGACAATCCAAACGAAGTATTAAAACGCAAATATTACGATTTAATCCAAAACATTCCATTATTTATTCCAATCAGCGAAATAGGCGACAAATTTAGCCGCTTATTAGACAAATATCCGGTAACTCCGTATTTGTGTTCGAAACAGTCTTTCGTACGCTGGATGCATTTTATTCATAACAAGATCAATGTTTCACTCGAAAAACCCGAACTGTCTTTACCAGAGGCGCTAGCCAAATATCGCTCGCATTATAAGCCAAAACCGATATATTTAGCAGAACAAATCAACCTGCGCCGGCACTATTTGTATGCATTTTTCATCGTTCTCGTCGTATTTTTGATATTCATGTATTATGAATAACGTAGGCAAATATTCTCTACATAATACAAAGATGCGGTTAGAGTTGTATATCATAATCATTGCCGGATTTATAATCGCCAACATATACACCGATGGGAAGTATGCGAAAATGCTCATGTCGGGTAAAAAATATTATCAAATGGCGGGCGTTGCGTTTGGCGCACTAATGATATATATTTTGTTTAAGCGCAACCCACTACGTGCACACCAAATGCTGAATGCATCAAACGATTATTTGCGCTATTTACCGATTGACCGAAATACCACTAACATGATATCGCCTATTTTGGATTTTACGAGCCGACAACAATTTGCCGAACAACAGGACGGGGGCAATCATGCCCGACCAATATTAGCTATGCCAGATACGTCCAATGTAACCAGTGAGGCACGTATTATGCAATCGGGAAAAAAGGCGACAAAGCGTTCTGTAAGTGAAACCAAAAAGAAGTTTGTGGCGTCTAGACAGGACTGGAAGTGCGGCGACTGCCAACATCAATTAACCGCTTGGTTCGAAGTCGATCACAAAATACGCTTAGAATATGGAGGAAGTAATCATGTAGATAATTTAGTTGCATTATGCCGCGAATGTCACGGTAAGAAAACGACCATGGAGAACCTATAATGTCGGCAAACATTTTGTATTTTTGGTATTTGTAAATATCAAAAATGCAGAACTATATAATCTACAGTCACTTTATAGAATGGCAGATATAGATATTTCGAAACAAACAATACCAGCAAAAGGTCTCGAATTCATAAAATCATACAACAAACACCTGGTATTAGCTATATCCCTCATTGTTGCAGGAATATCGATCAATGATGGTTTCAAAAATAGCAAAAATAACCAACCGGTTACCGGAAATGTATCTACAGTGATCATGTCATTGATTATTGGTATCGGGTATTTTATGTATACGTCCGTGTTGTCTGGCGTTAAGTCAAATAATTTGGCAGTTATCGCGGCAGTAGCCGGTTTTATTGCAATATCCCTAATCATATACGCCCTGGTAACAGTGGATTCGAAAATGTTCGCATTTTTTGCATATTCAACTACGGCAATTCTGTCACTTATTTTGATCGTCGGCCTTGCAATGTTCTTTTATGTATTTAGTAATTATTTGAAATCGTTTACTGGTTGGGTCGGTTTCGCAGTTTATTTTTTGTTTTACATCCCATGCATGTTATTATCCTTTGTATACTACATTACAAATGAATTTAAGTTAACCACGAGTCCAGTTTTGATACTATTCGTTGTAGAAATACTATTGATATTGTTTTATGTGTATATACCCGACTTAATTACTTATATTTCTAGACAAGAAGGTACACCCATACTCGAAGGCACTGTATATTTAAATTCACCTCACACATTTAACGTGGGTAAAAGTAATATTATGCCAGATATGGACATTCAACTGGCCGGAAATATTGATAAGACACAATTCCAAAATTATGCATTGTCGATGTGGACATATGTTAATGCGCATGGCACAACTAAAATCGCGTATAATACCGAGTCGTTAATTTTTGACCACGGCAATGGTAAACCCAAAATAACATATTATAACGGAGATAATCGCGATTCCTCTCCCGTATACCGCGTTTATTTTACAAGCAATCCATTGATCGATAAGAAAACTGGAGCAGAAAAACCGGATCCATCATACTACGAATTAAAGCTACCGATGCAACGGTGGAATAACTTAGTGTTTAACTACAGCTCGACCCACGCAGATTTGTTTGTGAACGGCCATTTGGAACGCACGTTTTCATTTGCAAACCGAAAACTGCCGATTACGGAAACAACAGACGTTGTTACGACCGGCAGCATAGATGGTCTTCACGGGGCAATTAGTAACATACGTTATTACCCCGGCAATGTTAGCAAACATAGAATCGCTAGTATGTACAACATATTTATGAAAAAACGACCGCCGGTAATTAATTTGTAATGATTTATTATATACGTCAATGAATATCGTTGCTATTATTTTAGCCATAGTTGTAGTAGTGTTATTCTATATATTATACAGTTTCTTCGTAGTAAAATCGACAGAAATAACCAAATCTGCCAATTTAAATGCGACCAATCCGTCCATACCTATTAAGAATGGATCGATTAGTACACGTTATGCGTATGGTATTTGGATCTATGTGAATTCGTGGAATACGAACGTTGTGAAAACCGTTTTTTCACGATCCAATAACATTAAATTATATTTAGATTCAAATGCGCCCATTTTGAAGTGTGATATTACCATGACAGGCGAGTCCACTACTAAGCCCGTCAAAACACTCGAAATCACCGATAATTTTCCGTTACAGAAGTGGACCCATGTAACCGTTAGTGTGGATAATCAATATGTAGATGCATATTTAGATGGTAAACTGATAAAATCCGGGCGAATGTTTGATGGAACCAGTGGTCCAGCATCTCCGGATACATCGCCCATGATTATGGGAGGCAATCCATTTGATGCTTATGTTTCCAAGTTTCAATACTGGCCTGAGCCCATTGACCCGCAAACCGTATGGAGCGAATATATGAAAGGTAACGGACAGAGCAATGTGACCAATTTTATGTCATCATACGGCATTAACCTATCGATTATTAAGGATAACATAGAACAATCCAAATACTCATTATTCTAATTTTTATCAAAGGTGTAAAATCGTTTTATACATATATAATATATTAAACGATTATGAATACAATACAACCTGTAGCAACATCTTCACGTATAGAAATGCCACAAAGTGTTCAAGATATAGGCAATCGCATTGGCGAAACCGTGAATAATCTATCTCAATCGGTCAGTGCTAGTATAAATAGTTTTTCTCAACAAGCCGAGGCTGGCGCGGATGCATCGAGTGGGTTTTTATCATCCAATACCATCATCGCAAAATTCGCATTTCTTATTTTAGTCGTAATTGTATTCCTGTTTCTATTGAATTTAGGGATTTTAGCTATTCAATATTTTATGAATCCGTCGAGTAGTCCATATTTAGTCAATGGAATGATCGACGGATCCAGTGGAGGGATTACCATTTCACAGGACCCCAAGATATCCGAGTCCGTACTCATTCGCCGATCCAATAATGAATCTGGCGGCATTGAATTTACATGGTCTACATGGATACTCATCGGCGAACTACCCAGCAACAAAGATATTATGAATAAGTATCAACATGTCTTCCATAAGGGTACAAATGAGTTTACAGAGACTGGCGACAATGCAGGTATCGCAAAGATTAATAATGGACCTGGATTATACATTAAACAAATTACACCACCGGGCGGCAATGATGCGCGCTATGCATCACTTCGTGTTGTTATGTCAACCACCACTGCGGGTACAAACGACTTTATTGATGTGGATAACGTCCCGATAAAACAATGGATAAACGTAATTATTCGTATGCAAAATACCACGATGGACGTGTACATAAACGGCACCGTGGCAGGGCGATTAAATTTAACCAATGTTCCATTACAAAATTATTATGATGTAAATATTTGCAAAAATAATGGGTTTTCTGGTCAATTGTCGAATTTACGTTATTATTCTTACGCATTGAACATCTTTGAAATATCGAAAATAGTAGCATCTGGACCCAATACAAATTCCGCCAATACTCGACCCGCAATGACCAATTTCAATTATTTATCCACGTCTTGGTATACGGCCAAACTTTAGATCATGCACGGCATGAATGAATTCGCTGTAACATAAGCATAAACTATTTCTATGCATATGTTAAATGAGTGATTTAAGTGCAATATGCGAACAACGTAAGCAATTTCAATTGTATAATAAACCACCTGTACGCTTTGAAACAATATCTCCTTATCCGGCATTTACACAGGAGCAATTAAATATGCGACGTAAAACGGAAATATTGAAGTACAATAAAAACTCGTCACAAGGACCACGAATGACACAAAGGCAACGGCTGGCCGCAACATTTCGCGGTGGTTATAACGCTGCACGAGTAGTATGTCCAAATGACTATAAAATCCCCGTATTAACGACGTCGGCTGGTGTACCCGGTCCGCCCATATATTTAGTTGAAGACCCCGACGTTCCCCTATATAATTACGTGAAAGAAACAAATGCATATGCCGAAAACATATACGAAGATGATGAACAATGGATCTTTACGCCCACTGCAAACCAACTGTGTCCCAATAATAATAACAATATTTACACGGAGATTGCCAAATTAATTATTCGCAGCCCGATTCAACAAGCATATACACGGTTTAATTATCAAACCCCGATTCTATTTCGGCTGAGAGGTACGGCCCCGACTGCTAAAAGCGCAGGCGCAACAATAACCGCATCGATTCCGCTAACTAGGCTTAGCTTTCAAGCAACATATAACCAAACTGCTCTCGGTAACGATCCTCAACTAACCAGCCTGTTTTTGCAGAACAGTTCTATTAGCGCACAGCTAGCACCACCGTCTGGATCAAGCACGACTTTTAATTATTTTTGCGAAGCCTATGTGGGATTATTAGAAATAAGTGGTATTATACTTACCACCAGTCCGGGATTTGTTTATGGTTTAAATATTAACTATATCTTAAGTGAAGCAGCAAATACCATAATCGGCAATGATCAAGAAAAAATAGATAACAACAATACTATTATATCGGGAATGGCGTTTGAATTATATGCAAATCTGGCGGATTCATACACACTTCAACCGTCGGTTAATTGTACATTGGCACCTAGTTCTATTTTAGTATCCCCACCAGCGAAAAATGTCGTTTTTACTGGCATACCCCAATTTTGAAAAGTTTACACAAGTGCATGAACGGGTTCGTCATTTTCAATGTATCGATCATAATCATCTCGACACATTGGGCACGATTCGCATTTCACTACACATGATACGCATATGTAGTGGAAACAGCTAGGTATGATTAACTTTTCCGGTACTATAGTGTCGTAGCATACCGGGCAATCTTCGTATTTATTTTCCGCCGCATACATTGCCCGAAATTTGGTTTGCATACGCCTATAATTGTGTGCAGCCCGTTCGCGTTCTCTATTTAAAATGTTTCGAAATGTAATTATTTTTCTGGTTTTTGAATCTATTTTTGCTTTTAAGAAGTTAATTTCGTTCTCTTTTTCCTCCAACTCCGTCAATGGGCGCGGAAATGGGGTATGTGTCTTATGATAAACGACTTTAATCTGCACGGTTTTATTTGCGCTGGCAGTACTTGTCGGTGGAGTGAGAACCCGTACATAGGACATGAGTGTGTGTTGCAAATACAATTTGTATGGATTGAAATATTCATTAAATGATTGCGTAAACTCCGTAATCGAAGGCAACTCTTGTATTCCGTAAATGGGTTCGCTGTCTTCCCATACAACTTCGCTCGATTCCATGTGGCTTGTGATATCGCGGTATGCAATCACCACATCTTTGGGCATAACCAGCTCATATTCGTGTTCAAATTTTGTTTTGTTTTCCGTTTTATTTGTAAGAGTGTACGATCGTATGTGAAATGGTTTTATTTCACCGTTTGTGAGCTTGACTTCCACTGTCTGCAAAAACTCAGCCATCGCACGCTGAAACATCTCATCTCTTGTTAATTTAGGCATTGTCGTGTTTTTGATTGATTTCATTTACTTTTCGTATTTATGTAAAATATTTATCAATTTTTTACATACACAATAATTTATACGCGTATAGTATATAATATGCCTCGCTGCCCTCCTGGTTCTCGTAGATGTCCTCCCAAAACGGGGAAATGCCATAAACGTTCCAAAAACACTGTAAAGCGCAATAAGACCGCTAAGAAAAGCCCTGCCCCCGCAGCATCTGCTTCTCCTGCAGCTGAGGCACCCGAAAGTCCCATGCCAAAACTAAAGTGGATTGATCACTTGAAAATGTGTTCGAAAAAGTTCAACATCAAGTACGGCGATGCCATGAAAGACCCCAGATGCCTCAAACTATACCGTGAGAGTCGTTAGAATCGATGCACTTTTGTAAATAAGTGATTCTATAGCGATTCGTCAACTCAAAATCCGGTGGATATGTATTTACATCAAACTTATATTCATCGATTCTGGTTATGACACAATGAAAAATATATTCGTAGTATTCACATAGATTGATTAACTGAACCATATATGTTTCCCAATGACGGACTTGATGATAATGATAAAAAAACACGTCGAGTAGTGTTTCCGGTGCATATAAATGAATCCGGGGTTCATATTTGATCTCAACATCAATATGTTCACAGAATATTGCATACAATGCCTTCATTTTATTCAATATTTGTTTGTATTTGGTTATAATATCCCGGTTTACAGAAACAATCGCGCTCTTAGTAGTCGGCTGCGACGGCTGTTGCATATTTTTTGCGGATTGGTTCAATACCCATTTCAAATCAGTCAGGAAAATCCGGTTGGTTTGTATGTTATTTTTGCCAATGCTTAAATTATTCAACATCGTTTTTTCGGTATCATACTTAGTTTGCTGTTGTTTCACTGACGTCATTTCGTTATTTATTTTATCCAGTGACCACGTACCTATATCCTTATATTCATCGAAAACCGTTGCCATCGCACTACATTTTGTCTCCATTTTGTCTATCGTCATCAAATGTTCTCGCTGTATGAACTTTTTTTCATCGTTAGTTAACTCAAACGCTGTATACGACCCACCTCGCACATTGTCAATCCCATAGCACTTCATGTGTTTCTTTACAATAAAATCGATTTCACATGTTTGACGCAAAACAATGGATTCTAATATTCGTAACGGTTTATATTTTTGCAAATATTCGTGCATTATTTCACATTCTAGTAATATAACAGAATCATCAGTTGTGGTGGTCGATGAACCGTGTAAAAACAGCTTATCTTCGGTCAATAATAGCACATGTAACAAAAACATTGGTCGAAACGTAAATAATATACAGTCGAAAGTCTATATTATTTTTTTGGAAATTTATAAATAACTTATTCTTGGGGATGCGCGACTTTTATTGCGCGTTTATTTCGAAATTACTTCGAAATTACTGTGCGTTTACTTCGAAATTACTGTGCGTTTACTTCGAAATTACTGTGCGTTTACTTCGAAATTACTGTGCATGTGAGTGCATAAACACACTACGTGTCGGGTTCAAGCACATATTCTGTGACGGAAACACCTGTCCGGACATGCATTTACTATCGTCGTCCACTTCAATGCATCCGCGTTTGCCCTGGTACTCCCCGACCAAACACCAGTTCACTTTTCCTGCAGTAATTGGCTTTTGAATCGGGTCGACGCTCGCATCTGGTACGGGCTGATTTAGGCCCGGCTTTGAATTATTTATCGCATTGTCCAAATTGCTGCTGTTTCCATATCTAAACGAATTGTCGAGTTGGTTCACTGCATCGGCAGCAACATGTCCGCGGCTCGCCGCCTTTAATAATTCGGCAGCAGATTGTATAGTATCGCCAGCCAAATCAATGCCAGATTTTGCTACATCCGTTACTACATCAGTTGATTTGTCAATTACGGTACCCGCGGTATACCCAAACACAGACAATATTTGAGTAAATAGGGGACCAAAAACATTGCTAATTGTTTGCAACAGATTACCCATGGATGCCAACAGATTTATACCTAAAAAGGACAGCACGAGTAAGACAGTTAACACAACAATTACCATGTTTTTTCCACTAAACATATTCACTTCGCCAGTTTGGATGGGCACAATAGTAGGTTCGGTCACACTCGGCGTTATTGGTTTTTGAGTATTTTCAAATGATTGATTCATAATTATATATTATAACCAGTTTTTTTTGTGAACCGTATTACAATAATATTCTATTATTCTTATAAAAAGAATTTAGACATTCGTTTATTACTATGTTATAATTTGTATTCCTAGTATAATGAGTTTAATTGGAATGCTCGAGTCGTTTTTTATATTGAGTTTAGGCATCACCTTTGTATTAGTTCTGTTTTTAGTATATCATTTTAAACAGCGACTTACATTGTTAGAAAATAAGTGTGATACCACGTTTGAAATTATTAATAACGTCGTGAGTGAGTTGGGTAACATTCGCGGCGCGTTTCGTGTAGGTGGAGCACAGACACCGGCCCAGACACCGGCCCAGACACCGGCCCAGACACAGACCAGGCCCGAAAGTACTACACATGCCAAAATTAATGTTACAATCAGTGACGATGAGCATGACGTGAGTGATTACGAAGACGATGACGAAGACGATGACGACGAGGACGAGGACGACGATGATAGTGATGGTGACGATGATAGTGATGGTGATGATGAGGCGGAGAGCAGCGATGACGATGACGATGACGATGACGATGACGCCCACGATGTCGTACACGATGTTAAGGAAAGTGGTGAAGATAGTGATGGTGATAGTGCTGACGATGTCAAGGAAAGCGGCGAAGATGACGATGTTGCGGAGGGCGGGGTCGATAATGCAAACTCCGGATCAAATGATGATTCGAATAGTGTTCGCATTATAAATTTGGATAATCAACAAGAGTTTGATATTATCGAAACTGTGGAAGATCTAAATGCCGAAAATGTTAACAGAGATGACCATGTCGACGATGACAACTCACATATCGAAAATATGGAAGAAATACAGCTACATGTGGAAAAGTTGCCTACCAGTGAACATCATTTAGACGATTCATCTATTGCCAGTTCAGTCGCGGAGTCGAAAAACAACAGCCACATTTACAAAAAAATGACACTCCCTGTGCTGAAAGCCTACGTTATTGAAAAGGGGTTAATGAGCGACCCGAGCAAATTGAAAAAGCAAGAATTAATTCAGTTAATTGAATCCAGTGATATTTAGTGTAGTTATATCATACTGTCCAAATAAAAAAACAAATATAATATATAATTCTATTTGTATATTATAATGCAATCAACTATGTCGTTTCATCCAGAGACTATACAATGTGCATATCCGGTGATAAAAGAGACCGTACCACAATCGGAGCGTGGATATAGAACCAATAACAAATATCCTCAATTCCCGCCATTAATGAATGACGGGCGTTCCATCACTGCTACGTGGCAACACGATGCTGTTACCAACGCAAAGCTCATTGAAGAGAACCAAATTAAGTCGAATTGGGAATACCGTAGATTTCTCACAAAGAACTCCGCGGGTGTGATGGAACAGAATTTTAGAGAATCGTCCAATGATTTAGGGTATAACAGCCGATTTATTTCCGCACCTAACATTCAATCCAATCAGTTTGTCGGGGCCTCAAGTCCCGCTCTATATACGTCGGTGCAGGACAATCAATCCGTTCTTGGTCGCACGATTAGTGATTTAAAGACGAATTATTTGACTCGCGAAGACCTGCAATCCCGCAAATTCTCCCCCGTGATTACACAAGACCAGTTTATCAAATCAATGAGCGCGCCGCAACCAAAGGCATAAGTATTTTTTGATTATGGGCATATAGAAATAACACGTTTATTAACTTCATACATGAAGGTAATAAGTTTTGATATTGGGATAAAAAACATGGCGTATTGCGTGTTGTCGGCAACGCAAAATGCTGACGCGCCAATAACGATTCATGATTGGAATGTACTGAGTATGATCGAAGAAACTGCGCCCGCAATATTTCCGTGTAATTGTATGATTGCCGGGAAAAATAAAAAAGTTGAGCCCAAAATGTGCAATAAATCTGCAAAATATAGTAAAAATGACCAATATTTTTGCGACCGACATGCCAAAATCTATAAACAATATATCATTCCCACCAAAAAACACTCATCGGCTTTTATCAAAAAACAAAAGGTCCCCGACCTGGTCGCATTATGCAATACACATATGTTGTTATTGAACAAGGATGCAAAAACGCTCAAAAAGGACCAACTCATTGAAATACTTTCCGGGTTTTATAAACAAATGTGTTTCGACCCCATTGTCACATTAAAATCGAAAAACGCGAATGAAATTGATTTAATTCACATTGGCAAATCGATAAAACGGTTGTTTGATCAATTGCCGGATATTGACACCATTACCAATGTATTGATTGAGAACCAAATATCGCCCATTGCAAATAGAATGAAGACAATTCAGGGTATGTTGGCACAGTATTTTATTATGAAAAATGACAATATACACATCGACTTTGTTTCGTCTTCGCACAAATTAAACCAGTTCAAGCAAATTCCGGCATTACGTGAACCGACGAATGCAATAGTACAGGATAGTGTATGTGCTGTGGCGGAGCCGGGTGCAGCGGCGGAGCCTGGCGAATCCACTAAAACAAACCCACATTATAAAGCCCACAAAACTGACGGCATTACATATTGTCAAGAAATACTCGAAAAGAACGCAACGCTGACGCATTGGAATTCATCCATGAATACCCGTAAAAAGGACGATTTAGCAGATGCATTCTTGCAAGGCATGTGGTACTTCAAACAACAAAATATTATATGTTATGCGGATGATTTAAAAATAAAACTTGTGTAAATATCATAACAATGGAATCTATCGATATCAGTTTAGATAATTTAGAACCTATTTCTTTGGATTTTAACAGCGGTAATGCGACTCCGTCTGTTAATTTTGGGTCTGGAATAGAATTA
>Ga0247722_10001699_pt1 | contig 11933 bp, 10 predicted proteins | sample MSEWelMarce3H_FC_FD_189094 | JGI IMG/M metagenome (GOLD analysis project Ga0247722, IMG submission 189094) | Subsurface sediment microbial communities from gas well in West Virginia, United States - MSEEL Well Study Marcellus 3H_FC | ecosystem: Environmental > Terrestrial > Deep subsurface >... | reverse complement strand
GAAGATAGAATAAATATTAATAATGAAGATATTCCTTTTATAAAGACACTCTTCAAAATTGGAAGGTTTTATGAGAAACAAGTTTGGCAAAGAGTAGATATGAGTTTGATTGATAGTAATGGTAACGAACTTCCTTGGTTTGATATAGATTTTTAAAAAATATGTTAGTAGATTTTCAATATTTAGCCAATAGTAAAAAATTGGTTGTTAGTTATGTGGACAATAGTGGTGATATAAAACTCAAATATTATGAGTGGGAAAATCCCATGAAATATATTACTTGCTCAGATGATGATTCTGATAGACATGATACCTTCAAATCTTGGGATGGTAAATCCGTTAAGTTTGAATCAACATCCAATCCTGATAGATATACTGTTTATGAATTCTTAGATGCCTTACCAGAAAAGGAAAAGAATGAGATATTTGAGTATAATACACCAAAGATATACTTTGTCGATATTGAGACTGAGATCGTTGATGGATTTCCAGATGCTGAAACAGCACCTACAAAAGTTCTATCTATATCAATAGTCTATGAAGATAAAATAATTCTTCTTGGTTTAAGAGATATGCCAGAAGATATGCAGTTGAGAATAAAAGATAATACCAACAAGTATTTCAAAAAGTTCAATGCTGACTATAAATTCAAATACATCAAATATGAAGATGAATTTGATATGATGTATAACTTTTTCCACAAAATGATTCCAAAAATGCCAATGATTACTGGTTGGAACTTTGTGAACTATGACTGGCTTTACCTTGTTACAAGATCTCGTAAACTAAAGAAAGTAGTAAATGGTAAAGAATATACTATTGACCCAGCTGTTTCATCCTTAACAAAAAGATTGAATAAAGTCTGGATGACTAATTATGAAATGCCTGCTCATAGAATGATTTTTGACTATATGCAACTTTATGAGGTTTGTGATACTTCTATTAAAGTAAAAGAATCTTCATCACTAGATTTTGTGTCTAGTAAGTTGGTTGGTGTTGAAAAGATTAAATATACTGGTTCACTTCAAAAGTTATATGAAGATGATTTTGAGACCTTTATGTACTATAACGCAGTTGACTCTGTTCTAGTACAAAAGATTCACGAATCTAGAAACTATATTTCTATCATTTATGCTATTTCATCTTTAGCTAGAATAAGAATTGTTGATGTTGTTTCTCAAATGAATAATGCTCTTGCATCACTAGCTATCACAGAGGGGGTTCTTAGGAATAGATTTAGGGAACAAGAAAATATAGTTCTTTTTAAAGGTGAGAAGAATACTGAGGAAAATGTTGGTATTGCTGGTGGTTGGGTTAAGGATCCAATTCAAGGTATGAACCAATGGTGCGTAACGTATGATTTTGCGAGTTTGTACCCAACAAGTCAGATTCAATGGTATATTGCACCAGAGAACTTTATAGGTGTTCAAGATCCAAAGAATCCAGAATACTGTGATAATGGTATGAAGATTGATAAGGAAAATAATGTTATTTGTGTTAATGGTGTGGTATTTAGGAAAAGAAACTCACCAACAATTCAGATGTTGAAAGATGTTTATGCTGATAGAAAGAAGAATAAGAAGATTATGATGAATAAGAAGGAAGAACTTAAAAAGGTTATGGATGAAATTAAAGCTTTGGAAGCAGAGCTTTAATGAACTCTTATACCTTCAAATTCAACTAGTGGCAGTTCTTGAGCCACTAGTTCCCTAACTTTCTTAACCCATTTTGGTTTGTCATCATAGAACTTAGCTTTTAGGAAACCAGTTTCCTTTAATAGTTTGACAATTGTTTTTGCTTTCCATTCAGCTACTCTATCACTAGTTTGTTCTTTTGATGGATAACAAAATAAACCATGATTAGGTAATTCTAATCCAAATTTAGTCAATGATTCTTTTACTTTTTCTTCTAAGTCAACCATTCTCCCAGTTACAATTGCTTTGTTCTGAACTTTTTTATACATCTCAGAGAGTTCTTTTACTTTTGTGGGTAAAGATATATCTAAGAAATGATAAACATTTGGAGTGACCATATAAACCCTTAAACCTTTCCTAACCCAATTTCCTTTTGGTTCTATGGTTTGGTTTGGGTCTTCTATATAAATCCTACCATTTTCTATTTTAAGGTCTGATTTACTCCTATTAACAAAGTATAAAGATCTTTTTATTAGGTCACCAATATTCTGATTTTCAGTAAGATACTCAATAGCTAACTCTTCAAAACTTGGACTATCCACTAAGGTATCATCAAAGTCAAAAATGTAAAGTGTTTCATCATTTTGAAAGTTTTCAAATAATTTAAGATGTTTCATACTATATATATTCGTATCCTTTAATAGATTTGGGTACTCTTATACCTGCTTCTTCACAAGCTTCTTCAAATCTTGATTTAACTATTTTATTTCCCCTGATATAATCCCAATCTAATGAATCCATAAAATCTTTATAGCTGTAAAATAGATTGTAAATTCCATGTACTGGGTTAGGATAACAATTAAAAACATACAACTCACCAAATATTTCTGGTACTCCTTTTAATGTAAATAATTTGTTATTACCACAATAAAAAGACTCACCAACCCTTTTTAGAGTTCCTTCCAATGTGGTTAATCGGTTTTCCTGACAATAAAAACTTCTACCAACTTCTCTTGGTGCTCCTTCCAAGGTGGTTAGTCTGTTTCTATAACAAAGAAAATCCCTACCGACATAACTTGGTGATCCTTCCAATGTGGTTAATTTGTTATCACTACAATCAAAATATTTACTAACTCTACCAAACTTAAGTGGGATTTCGGTTAAACCCATATTTGATAGATGAACGGCACCATCTACATCAACAGAACCATCTGGATTTATAGTATAATTTTCTATACGATATTTTTTACAAATAGAATCAATTTCTTCAAAGGATTCAAATAATTTAATATGTTTCATGTTATATAGTTTGTATATGAGAGTTTTTTATTTTATCTTTGGCCCAAGTTATGGGATTGAATCGAATAATTTAATATGTTTCATCCATGTATATATTCAAAAAACTAAATTGAATTACTCTATATAACCCCTATGTCTCTAAGAAACGATCTTAACAAATTCACACCAAGACAAGAACAACAAGAAGCTCTTGACTTTATAATTAACACTAAAAAGGAAAAACCTGACACCAAGTTTTTTCTAATGGACTTGCCCATGGGTGTTGGTAAATCACACATTTCTCTAATGATTGCTGATTGGTATAGTAAGAAAATAGACCAAAATGCTAAGATTGATATTATAACTGCTGGTAAAATCCTACAAGATCAATATGATACTACTTATGAATCAATAAAAAACCTAAAAGGAAAAGAGAATTATAGTTGTAGTTCATACTCAACATCTTGTTCTCAAGGTAAGGAATTCAATAGATTAAACAAAACAACTTGTGATTTCTGTCCTTATGATGATGCTAAGAATGGTTATATGGGTGGTAAAGTTAGTTTAACAAATTTCTATTTTTATCTAATCTATGCTATTTATAATAAAAAAATGATGGAACAAAGAGAATCAAGTGTTTTAATTGTTGATGAATGTCATGAACTTGATGATGTTGTTTCTGATTTTATTTCTATTAAGATTACAGAGACACTTGTAAAAAGATTAAAATTTACAAATGAGTATGAAATAATAAAAGCTTTATTTAAAGTTAAGAGTATTTCAGAATATGTAAACTTTCTAAGATATTTCCAAAACGAAATACTTGAAACTATGTCATCAATTGATGCTTCTATGATTGGTGGTAGAGATGTAAAATCTGATAAGAGAGACCTTAAAATTGAAAAAATAACTGGTGTTGGTGGCAATAAGGATGTTAAGATGATGCAGATAATATCAGATTTAAAACAATACCAAATCAAGATTGAGGTTTTTCTAAAAGAGTATGATGCAAATCCACATAATTGGGTATTGGAGTCAAATTATAATGAGAAAACTAAACAGAAAGAATTATCACTTGAACCTATTTGGGCAGCTGATTATTTAGATCAATATGTTTGGTCTAATTATGATTTGGTTATTCTGATGTCTGGTACTATTTTAGATAAAAACCTTTTCTCAGAACTGAATGGTTTAGATACTGATAAGACTGCTTACTATTCTACAAGTTCACCCTTCCCATTAGAGAATAGAAAAATATTCTATATGCCACTTGGTAAGATGTCTTATCAGAATAAAGAAGAAACTTTTAAGAATTATGTACCTTACATGCATAAAATCCTAAAAAAGTATGAAGGTCTGAAAGGTCTTGTACATACTAATTCTTTTGAGTTATCAAACTGGATTAAAAGAGATATAGAAGATGCGAGATTGATGTTTCATAGTTCCGCAGATAGAGATGATAAATTGAGAGAACATATGGAAAGTAAAGACCCATTGGTTTTTGTAAGTCCTTCTATTGGTACTGGTGTTTCATTTGACCATGAGAAGAGTAGGTTTCAAGTGATTGCTAAAATACCTTATCCAAGTTTAGCTTCTCAAAAAAATAAGTTAAGACAAAAGAATAATCCTGAATGGTATTCTTGGAAAACTGTTTGTTCGTTGATGCAGATGTGTGGTAGGTCAATTAGAAGTAAAACTGATTATGCTGATACTATTGTATTAGATGGGTCATTTTCTGATATACTAAGATATAGTTCTAAGTTTATGCCATCTTGGTTCCAAGAATCTATAAAAAAGGTAGAAACAAAAAAGTCAACTATTTCTAGTTGACTTTTGTCTTTATTTCTTACGTTTGGCAGCTATTGCTTTTCTCAAACCTTCTGGAAGTTTTTCTTGAGCTTTAGATAGTCCACCTTTTTTAGGAGACTCCTTTTCTTCTTTCTTATCTTCTTTTTTATCTTCTTTCTTTCCACCTTTTTTCTTATCAGCAGCAGCCTTTTTCATAGACTCCTTCTTATCACCATCTTTATCTAGGTCTAAGAAATCTGGTTTAGCTTTTTTAGCTTCTTGGAAAGACATTATGTGATTCATTTTTCCTTCCTCTTCCTCCTCTTCTTCACCAGGCATCATTTCTTCTTCTTCACCAAAGAAAGATGGCATACCTTCTTCTTCATGTGGATATTCATCCTCCATTTCATCTTCATAAGCCATTGGGCTACCACATTCACATTCAACTACTTTGCACTGACAATCTGGACACATTTCTTCCATGTTTTCGTGACCCATGTCCATTTCTGTGAAATTTTCAAAAGTTCTAATAAATTTCATCTTGTTACTTATTTTTTATTATATATTTTATTTTAAAACCCAAAAAGTTAAAAATTTATATAATATATATGTTATGACTAAAATTTTAAAGTTCAAAGAACATGAAAATTGGTATAACCTTGCTGAAAACCTTATAGAAGGTATAATTAACCCACCTATATTAGAATCTACTGAAAATGAAGAAGAAATAAGTTCTATTTTAAAAAATCTTCAAAGAGATCTTAATTTCAATATAAAGTTAATTTTCACTTTTGGTACTGGTATTGCTTCAATGTATCCAATCGTTTTGAGTTTGATAAAGAATCAAAACTTAAAAGTAGACCTAACAACTGAAAATATTGTTCTTTTGACACTAACATCTGTTGTCATATTAGCTTTGGAAACCCAAAAGGATATGGGTGCTTCTAAAGAAGATGCCAAAAACTTACTTACTGAATTGAAGTTAAGGGGTATTGGAAATGGCATTGTTAAAAAGATGGTTAATTGTTTAAAGTCTTTGGATAATTTAGTATCCTTACTATTTAAAAATACGCCAAATGTGATTAGAAGTCTTGTGGATATGTTTGCTTACACTTCTTTATTGATACCAACTATGAATGCTTTATCCTCAATAATCAATCAATATGACTGGACAATGGATACTATAATAGGAAATGTGTCTGCTATGGGAGTTGGTGTAATGACATTTTTAGCCAAGAATGGATTTGATTATTTAATTAAGAAGCTTAAGAAGAAGGTAGATGTAAATCCAGAATTAGATAATCTATCTGATGTTGGTGGAGAAGAAGTAGGAGATGTTGAGAATTTTGATATTGGGAGAGCCAAGTTAATAAGGGAACAGTAGTTGTTATATATTAAACTTAGTGGGTTTCTGCGCATATAAAATCCAATTCTTAATAATTCTATAAAATGACAATTTCACTTGAAAAAATATTCTTTGCTTATATCTTGAAGAATAAAAGGTATTTCGATATAGTTGACCCATATTTTTTCAAGAACTCTGAAATCCAGTTTGTTTATAATGTTTTAAGTGAGTATCTAAAAAAGAATACTGAGGCTGAAATACCATCACCAAAACAAATTCTTGAAATGGTTCAACTAGAAGATAGAGATGGTTTAATAACTAAAGAGATTTTAAAATCCCTTTTAACAGTAAATCTTCCTGATTATGATGAAACAAACTTTGTTTTACCTAAACTAAACGCTTGGATTCTTTCTAATAGATTAAAGAGTGGTACTGTTGACATTATTGATGAAACAAGAAATCTTGACACAGTTAATGATTATGAAGACGTTATATTAGCGGCTAATAAAATCAGAACAATTGTTGACCAAATGTCAAAGACTGATTTTGTTAATGATGATGATATGGGTGCTGATTTTGATGATGTTGAAATGCACGTTCAAGATTCATCTAAGTATAAAATCAAATCTGGTTTTGAAACCATTGACCATATGTTAGGTGGTGGTTGGGATATTTCAACTTTAAATGTATTGATGGCTGAAACTAATAATGGTAAGTCGCTTTGGATGCAGAACATTGCTGTTAAATCAGCAGATAGGGGACATAATGTACTTTACATAACATTAGAAATGTCTGAAAGAAAAGTTATGAAAAGATTGGGGGCTATGAGGCTTAGAATACCAATCAATGATTATGACAATGTTAGTAAAGATACAGAGACTATAAAGAAAAAGATTGAATCATTAAAAAATGCAGGTGGTGTAGATTTGTTTGAGAATAAGGTTGGAAAAATTATAACCAAATTTTGGGCAGCTGGAACAGCTACTATTAATGATTTTGATGGGTATATACAAAAGTTAAGAGATAAGAAAGGAATTAAAATAGATTTAATTATTGTAGATTATATTACACTTATTTCCCCAATGAAAGGTGTTATAGGTGATAACCTTTATTCAAAGGGAAAAGCATTGGCTGAGGGATTGAGAGCTATGGGGGCTAAATATAAGATTCCAGTTATTACAGGAGTGCAGGTATCAAAAGATGCTTGGAATGCTAACGATATAACTTTGGAACAAGTTCCAGAATCAAAAGCAATAGCTGAAACAGCAGATACTTTCTTTGCTATAATTAGAACAGAAGAAATGAAACGACAAGGATTTTACAGATTTAAGTTATTGAAACAAAGGGATGGGGATTTTTTGAAATCTCAGATAAAAATAAACCTAAATTCAACATACTTAACATTAGAGAATGACATATTTTTAGATGCATTCACAAATTAAAAAAAGAAATATCTATTATGAACGAAGAAGATTTTGAAGAAGAATTGAGCAGTGGGGATGAAAATCCTAACCTTGGCGATATATTTGAAGATGAAATTATAGATGATGAGGTGATTGTGGAGGAAATCATACAAGTTGATGATGAGGATTTGAAAGAGGAAAGTCCAGAAGTTAAGGAAGATGTTGTTCTCTCAAAACACACTATTCACAAAAAACACAGTTTGAGTTATGATTCTATATTCAAAGGTAGAAAAGAAGATCCTCTTTCTGAAGATGATTTTGATTCTAGTGGGTTCAATGAAACTTTTGAGGTTGACAAATCTTCAATTTATTGGTTTGAATCAGTAGATAATGAGAATTATGTTAAGGAAAAAAGAATTAAAGAAAAAGTTTATGAAGTTTTAGCAAATCACACTGATTTGAATTTCCTAAACAATAGAAGAAAACCATCTAGATCTGATTTTAATCATTTTTATTTCTTATTAAAGACAAATTTACAGGGGGAAAGTTTTACAAATGTTGAATTATTCAATGAGTTAGCTGTTTATTTTTCTGATAATCTATTTAATATGTTTAAACTATTGGATAATAAGTGGAGAAACATGATTATTTCTGAATTGCAAGAACATATTGGTAAGCAACATTATTCCCATGAAGTTAGAAATAGAAATATACATATTGGTACAGAGGTAGAATTTCTACACACAGACCCATTTGATTTATCAGATGGTCTTATTCACATAACTGGTGTGGTTATAGATGCTGATTATGAAAGCTCCATTTATACAATTGATTCATATGAGAGATTATATGAAATAACCATAGAATCTATTACTAAAATTCTAAACAACACCAAATTTAAGTATAATCTAAACAAATTAAACAATATTGATTTCCTATAAAAAAATTTTATTTGGTCAATAAAAAATCTCAAATTTTTATGGCTAATAACAAAACTAATAAAAATGGAGACTATATATACCTTTACCTAAAAAATTAAGCAATATACAATGATGAATATAAAAGTAACAAAAAGAAATGGCAAGAAGGAACCCCTAATGCTAGATAAGATATTAGATAGAATTAACCAACAAACTTATGGGTTAGATGGGAAATGGATTCAACCATTTGATATCGCTCAAAAAGTAATAGAGGGAATTACTCCAGATATTGAAACAAGAGTATTAGATACTCTAGCTATGGAAACAGCTGCTGCTTTAACAGTAAAACATCCAGATTATGCCACATTAGCTGCTAGAATTGCAATAACAGCCCTACATAAAGAAACAAATAAAAGCTTTAGTCAAACAGTTAAGGACTTGTATAACTATGTAGATCCAAACACTCGCAAACATTCACCTGTTGTATCAGAGAATTTCTACAAATTAGTTATGAAGAATGCTGATGAATTGGATTCCGCTATTGTTCACTCTAGGGATCATAACTTTGATTATTTTGGATATAAAGTTCTTGAGAGAAGTTATCTACTAAAACTCAATGGTAAGGTTGCTGAAAGACCTCAATATATGTATTTAAGAACTGCTCTTCAGGTTTGGGGTTCTAATATAGAAAAGGTTGTAGAAACTTATAACTTACTTTCAGAAGGTTATTATACACACGCAACACCAACTCTTTTTAATTCTGGTACTGGTAGACCTCAGTTAAGTTCTTGTTTCCTACTTGATGTTCAAGATGATTCAATCGAAGGTATTTTTAATACTCTAAAAGAATCCGCACAAATTTCTAAAAATGCAGGTGGTATTGGCATCTCCTTCAATAAGGTAAGGGCTAAAGGAACTTATATTGCTGGAACCAATGGAACATCAAATGGTATTATTCCTTTCCTAAAAATCTATAATGAAACTGCTAGAGCTGTAGACCAAGGCGGCGGTAAGAGAAAAGGTTCAATTGCAATCTATATAGAACCTTGGCACGCTGATATTTATGATTTCTTGGACTTGAGAAAGAACCAAGGCAAAGAGGAGTTAAGAGCAAGAGATTTGTTTTTAGCACTTTGGACAAATGACCTATTTATGGAAAGGGTTGACTTAGATGAAGATTGGACTTTGATGTGTCCGCATGAATGTTCTGGTTTGAATGAAACCTATGGAGAAGAGTTTAACAAACTTTACATTGATTATGAATCTAAAGGATATGGTAAGAAAACCATAAAAGCTAGGGATTTGTGGAATAAGATTCTTGAATCACAAATTGAAACAGGAACTCCATATATTCTTTATAAAGATTCTATTAATGAAAAGTCTAATCAAAAGAACATTGGATTAATTAAATCTTCTAACCTTTGTGCAGAAATCGTTGAGGCAACTGGAATTACTAAGATTCAAAAAGAAGTATTGGAGAATAAAGAACTTCTTGAATCTCTTGGACTTGGTGAGTTCTATGGTGAAGAATCTGTAAATGAAACTGCTGTTTGTAATTTAGCTTCTATTTCACTTACAAAATTTGTTAATAAGAACAAGACTTATAATTTCAATAAACTTTATGATGTTGCTTATCAAGCGACAATTAATCTAAATAATGTTATTGATGTAAATTACTACCCATCAAAAGCTGCTAAGTTTTCAAATCTTTTACACAGACCAATTGGTTTAGGTGTTCAAGGATTAGCTGATGTGTTTTTCTTATCTGGAATTTCTTATGATTCAACAGAAGCAAAGAACCTCAACAAACAGATTTTTGAAACAATTTATTTTGCAACTATGAGAGCTTCTTGTGATTTGGCTAAAGAACAAGGACATTATGCTACTTATAAAGGTTCACCAATTTCTGAGGGTAAGTTTCAATTTGATTTATGGGGAGCGACTCCAACTGATAGATGGGACTGGAAAAAATTAAGAGAGGATATTGCTAAGTTTGGTGTTAGAAATTCATTAACCACTTGTATTATGCCAACTGCTTCCACTGCTTCTATCTTAGGAAATGAAGCTTCTTGTGAAGCACAAACATCAAATCTTTATGTTAGAAGAGTTATTTCTGGTGAGTTCATCATTGTGAATAAATATCTTGTAAAAGAACTTGTTAAACTAGGAATTTGGAATGATAATTTAAAAACAAAAATTATGACCCAAAATGGATCTATTCAAAACATTCCTGAAATACCAACATCAGTTAAAGAAATTTACAAAACTGTTTGGGAGATTAAACAAAGGGATGTTATTGACTTAGCTGCTGATAGAGGAGCTTACATTGACCAAACGCAATCAATGAACATATTTATGGAAAATGTAAACTTTGGTAAATTAACAGCAATGCATTTTTATGGATGGGGTAAAAGATCTTTCATGACAGATGTAAATGGTCAAGTAATAATCCCTAAAGATGATACTACAACTATTGTTTATGATAAGGAGTGTAATCCTAAGTTTTATAGAGATACCAAAACTAACCTAAAAACTGGTATGTATTACCTTAGAACTAAATCAGCAGCTGATGCTGTTAAGTTCACAGTTCAGAAAGAAGAAGTTGCAGTTAAGACACAAGAAGAAATGTTAGCTGAAATCAGTTGTTCCTTAGATGATCCAGATTCTTGTATCGCTTGTGGAAGCTGAGAAATCTGAAATTAGTTAAAAATAAAAACACACATATAATTTATGTGTGTTTTTTTTTTATCCAAAAATTCTTTGTATATTTGTCTTATGAAAAATTTAGTCAAAATCAAATTGAAAAATATTCAAAATCCAATAACATCAAAGTTAAATTTTGTCAAAATGGTTAAGGATTTGACTGGTTATGGACTTAAAGAATCTAAGGATGTCTGTGATGATATACATCGTGCGAGTAACCAAAGAGAAATCGAGGTACTGGATGTTGAGAATTTCATTAAGCAGATGACACAGAATTTTGGTGATTATATAGATGTTTATCATCCTGCCTATGATAGGGATTTGAAAATACTATTGGTTGGTGTTGGTGATAAAACTGATTATGTAGATGCAATAACCAAACTTATTGAAAAAAATCCAGATAAAATGGATAAGATTCTTAAAAGATTTGAGAAGGAAGATCTTATTGAAATTCTAACAGAGGTATATGATAGTCTAAAATTATAACCTTTTTTATCTCAGAGATTTTATATATATTTGTATGATTAATAATTACACTGACTTTCTAATCCAAGAAGAATTGAAAAACTGGGAAAGATTAAATGAGTCAAGTTCTTGGGAAGAACTGACTAACAGAATTTTTAAATACTTAGATGAGGCTGCTATCAAAGGTGATAAGTTTTTGGTAAGAGTTGCAACAAATATATTTAGATTTTTCAAAGCTTATCCAAAAGTATTGGTATTAGTAATTGGTATTTTGGCTGCTAAGTATCATATGTCTAAAAATGAAATCATTGGAATGGTTCCAAGTGATACTATTATGAGTGCTGAGGAATTATACGCTAAGTCAATGGAAGGTAAAGGTCTTCCTGAGGATTGGGAA
>Ga0247722_10001698_pt1 | contig 11947 bp, 10 predicted proteins | sample MSEWelMarce3H_FC_FD_189094 | JGI IMG/M metagenome (GOLD analysis project Ga0247722, IMG submission 189094) | Subsurface sediment microbial communities from gas well in West Virginia, United States - MSEEL Well Study Marcellus 3H_FC | ecosystem: Environmental > Terrestrial > Deep subsurface >... | reverse complement strand
CTGCTGTATAATGTTGGTCTTCTCCTGCAAAAGCAAATCGATGTCTTTTGTCGTAATAACCCAATTGCCCGGTAGGCAACATCCACACAAAACGATTGTAATATTTTTGTTCTTCTTCAATAATCAATGAGCCGCCCAACACAATGCGGTGTTTGGTGGCCATCTCTCTCATCCATGATACACTGTTTCCCTCCATGGTTTCTGCAAATTCTTGTGGGCGCATGCTAAAGCCTGTGCTAAACATTTCTGGCAATAAAACAACTTCTGTTTTTTCTTCTATGTTCCGCAGCTTGTCTTCGAACATCAATAAATTGGCTTTGGGGTTTTCCCAATGAAGGTTTGTTTGAATGGTTGTAATGGTCAGTGATGACATGGTGTTTGTGTTTACGCTATAAAGTTAAAGCAATTTGCGATGAAGTAGCCGTTTGGGCATCTGTAGATAAAGCGATTCGGGTATAACAAAAAGCTGGCTATAATGAAGTCCTTGCTGCGTTTTGATAACAATACCTTCGGGGGTAAAAGACTAGACTCCTTCATTATCCAATTAATTAATCCCTAAGGCGACGGACAAACAATCGTTTGACTTGTTTTATGATGAACTGCAGCAATTAACGTAGTTACAAACCTAGTAGAGCGTTGCTACAAATTATTATTCAGCACATTTGTACCATTATGCTTGTTGTGCGCTCAATGGATATATGGAGAAAATCAAATTGTAAACAACGAAATTCTAAAACGATTGGGTTTTGTTTTTGTTATAACCGTATTTTAGCAAAAGATAGTTTTGTGGCTGATGGTTCAGCGTATTTTAAAATTTTCAAATTAATTATACAAAATGAAAGATTTGGTACAAAAGATTCAGGAAACGGCCTCTTTTCTAAAAGCAAAAGGGTTTGTTGATATTGATATTGCTGTAGTGCTAGGTACCGGCCTTGGAAGTTTTGTAGAAGAATTAGAAGAGGTCTGTAGCATTGGTTATGCGGAGATCCCACATTTTCCAGTGGCTACGGTGGAGTCTCACAAGGGCAAACTGATACTGGGCAACATTGCAAACAAAAAGGTGTTGGTGATGCAGGGGCGGTTTCATTATTACGAAGGATATTCGATGCAGGAAATTACATTCCCTGTGAGGGTAATGAAGGAGTTGGGGGTGAAAACACTTTTATTGAGCAATGCCGCGGGTGGTATGCAAAAAAAATTAAGGAAAGGGGATCTTGTTTTGATAGATGACCACATCAACCTGCTGCCCGAAAACCCGTTGAGGGGTCTTAGTGACCCATATTTTGGAAATCGCTTTATAGACATGTTTGCTCCTTACGATGAAGGGTTAAACAAGCTCATTAAAAAGGTAGCAAAAGCCCAAAAGTTGTCCATTACCAAGGGTGTTTATGTAGCGGTATCGGGACCCAACTTAGAAACCCGTGCCGAATACAAATACCTGCACGCTGCCGGTGCAGATGTAGTGGGCATGAGCACTGTTCCCGAGGTGATCGTTGCCAACCATGTTGGCATCGCCTGCGCCGCCGTAAGTGTGGTTACAGACGAATGCCAGCCCGGTCATTTAAAACCGGTTAACATAGCAGAAATAATTGCGGTGGCGGGTACGGCAGATAAAAAGCTGTCGCTATTGTTTGCCGAATTGATAAGGCAGTACTAATCAGTCTTCTGCCTTCCGCTTAACCAATAAATACCAATCGTTGCTGAGCGGCATGTACCCATAATCGTAACAGAAAAAATAAGTGTTTCCTTTTTTGTTGTTGTAAAGATGGGTTAGGTACTTAAAGAGAAATCCTTTTTGCAGCAACTTCTCCTTCGTGGTTTTGGCAACATCCTCTCCTTCCGGAAATAGACTTTCTAATATGCGCCTGTTTTTGCCGAGTGCATGGTTCACATTCCTTACAAAATTGTACGTGGAAGCTTTTAGTTGGTTGTTGAAGTTGTTTCTGCAATAATCATCACAGAATTTCTTGTCGGTACGACCGCGCAAAGGCTTGTCGCAACACAGGCATAGCCTGCATACTGTTTGTGTGCTCATTTGGGGGTAGGGATTAAATTTGGGAGGGAAGTTACGTCATTTGGTTTATTTGTGCAAGTGTTTTCAATCGGGTACATACGGGTATAAACGATTAAAAACCGAGTAGGGTTAATCTGTGAATGCACTTTTGTGTTGTGAGTGAATCGAATGGTTCACACGCATCATTCCTTAACCGCTCTACCCGTAAAAGGATGGGCATAAAATTTACAGCTATGTACGCATTAAAAAACAAAGTACAACTGATTGGAAACCTGGGTGCAGCTCCGGAAGTTAGGAACACAGAAAGTGGCAAAAAACTGGTAAAGTTTTCAATTGCCACCAGTGAGTCTTACCGGAATACCAAAGGCGAAAGAGTGAAAGAAACCCAATGGCACAATGTGATTGCCTGGGGTACTGTAGCCGATGTGGTAGAAAAGTACCTCGTTAAAGGCAGCGAAATTGCACTGGAAGGAAAACTGATTTATCGGAACTACACCGATAAAGAAGGTCAGAAAAAGTATGTGACCGAGATCCAGATGAATGAAATGTTGATGCTGGGTTCGAAGCCAAGTGTGTAACAAAGCTGAAAAGGAAACCCCGGCTGCGGTTAGCCGAAGACGTTGTTGAAGGAAAGAAACACGCAGGCCGGGGTTTCCTTTTTAAAAAAGTGTATTTTGTTTACAATGAATGGTATAAAGGCAATTGCTTGCTAACTTATGATTGGGGCAAGCTTTCGGTGTCGGTTATTTTGAATGTTTGGTTTTCTTTTAGGCTGTTCAGAAATTAAAGTAGCCATAATGCTTTTACTTGTGTAATAAATTACAGTCAGCATAAAGCACCGAAGCTTAATTTTGAATATAGTATTGCTTTTATATAGCAACCCGTTTTATTAAGAGGTGGTGGATGGTCTTGTATGAATGAATGGAGGGGGGATAAAAGTCTTGTTTTTACCAAAGATTTTGAGAGCAGCGCTGATGCCCGAAAAATTATCTATTGCAAAAGCTGCGATTAGATTTTTTAAAATAAAGACGAGTTTGTAAAAAATTTCAACACTAATCTTGTTGAGAAAAAAACTACATTAATCGATATGAGTCAAATAGAACGCAACGACGTATTTAACCTCGCTTTCGGTTTTGTAACAGAAACCAGTGAGAATATTTTTTTAACCGGAAAAGCGGGTACAGGAAAAACTACTTTTTTGCGTTACCTCAAAGAGCATTGTGCAAAAAACATTGTGATTGCTGCGCCTACAGGTGTTGCAGCCATCAACGCCGGTGGCGTTACTTTACACAGTTTGTTTCAATTGCCCTTTCATCCTTTTTTACCAACTACAAGTGGTAGAAATGATCTGTTGGGTAAGATGAAGATCAATAAACAACGGCAACAGCTGCTCAGAAAAATGGAGCTGTTGGTGATAGATGAAATTAGCATGGTGCGGGCAGATGTGATAGATGCAATCGATACCATTCTTCGCTCGGTTAGAAGAAAGTTCCAAACGCCGTTTGGTGGGGTTCAATTACTCTGTATTGGTGATCTGTTTCAATTGCCGCCAGTAGCGCAACATCACGAATGGAGTTTATTGCAGGAATATTATTCATCGCGTTTCTTTTTCGATAGCATGGTCATACGTGAACAAATGCCATTGTTGATAGAGTTAAATGTGATTTACAGACAAAAGGAAGACTCCTTTGTTCGTCTGCTAAACAAAGTTAGAAACAACAACATGGATGAAGATGATTTCGAAGATCTTCACATGCGCTATATTCCAGGGTTCAGACCAGAGCGGGATGAAAACTTTATCACGCTCACGTCTCACAACAACCAGGCAGATCTAATCAATACACGCGAATTAGAACGACTTTTCAATTCGCCTTTTACCTATACAGCTGAAGTGTTGGGCGATTTTCCAGAACACCTTTATCCAGCAGAAGCCAACCTCGTATTAAAAGAAGGCGCACAAGTGATGTTTCTAAAAAATGACATCGAAAGAAGGTATTTCAATGGCAAAATCGGCACAGTCAAAACGCTTGAAACAGATAAAATCGTTGTAGAGGCAGATGGCAATTACATTACTGTGAGCAAAGACAGCTGGGAAAATACTCGGTATGCTTTAAACAGGGCAGATGGTAAACTAGAGCAAGAAGTTATGGGAAGCTTTAGCCAGTTTCCGCTGAGACTAGCCTGGGCCATTACCATTCACAAGAGCCAGGGATTAACATTTGAAAAAGTGATGATAGATGCGGGGGCTGCATTTAGCAGTGGGCAGGTATATGTGGCACTGAGCAGGTGCACCAGTTTAGAAGGTATTGTTTTGTTGTCTAAAATTCCCTCCACCGCTATCCTGAGCAACGAAGAGGTGGTAAAAGGCCAGCAGGCGCTTACACACAAGGGATCTTTGGCAGAAAGATTTGAAGGAGCTCGTCAGGTATTTACACAACAGTTGCTGGAAGATGTTTTTTCTTTTGATTCCATCTATCATTCTATTCAAGCCTTGTTGAATGCTGTAAAAAAAGAGAGCAGTAAATTTAATGCTGAGGGTATAGATTGGTTGTTGGATTTTGATCACCGTTTTCTTGCCATGCAATCTGTAGGAAAAAAATTCATTGGGCATATTTATACCATGATGAAAGAAGAGCCGGTGATTGAAAAAAACGAGGCGCTTCAAAAAAGAATCAGTGATGCGGCATTTCATTTCGACAAAGAATTAACAACATTGTTCAACAGTATCAAAAGCCACACATTAATCACGGAACACAAAGATGCGGCGATAGAGGTAAACGATGTGTTGTTGGAAACCATCACCAATATTTACATTGCTCATTATTATATCAATTATTGCAAAGAGGCTTTTGCCATTGCTTCATTTTTAAAACACAAACTGCAATTTTCATTACCTAAGTTCAATATCAGCTGTTATGCCTCAGGCAAATCAAAAGTCATTAACAAAGGGGGTATTCCCAATTTCGATTTGTTTGAAACATTAAAGAGATGGAGAGACATGGTTTGTGAAGAGACGGGCATGGCTATTTACATGGTAGCAAATCAACAAACGCTGGTAGAATTGACAACTTTTTTACCACACAACAAAAAAGATTTAGCAAAAATCACTGGGTTTGGAAAAGCAAAAGTTGAAAAATATGGTGACGATTTATTAGAAGTCATCACAGACTATTGTACACAACACAACCTTCAAAGTAACATCGATGCCAAATTGTTAGATCCCAGTAAAGAGAAAAAAGTAAAGACAACAACTGTTGCCAAAGTTGATACAAAGAAATTGTCATTAGAGTTGTACAAAGAAAAAAGATCGATCGAAGTTGTAGCCAAAGAAAGGGGCCTTACTATTGGCACAATTGAAGGTCATTTATCACATTTTGTTGCCAATGGATCACTTGATATTTCGGAGTTTGTTTCTCTTGACAAACAAGTATTAATTGCCGACGCCATTAAAATTCATGGTGCATTAAGTCACAAAACCCTGATGGAGAATTTGCCGGAAAATATCAGTTATGGTCAAATAAAAATGGTGTTGGCTTTACAACCAACACCCTAATATTATACTTTTAAAAATACTGATGTTATCTTCCAAAATCGTCTTGCAAACGAATGATATCTTCCTCGTCACTTGGATTATCAGCATCTGTGTGTCTCCAAATTTCTGCTACAATTCCCCACTCGTCTAACCCAATCAAACGATGGCGCTCGCCTTGTTGTAGTTCAACCAAATCGCCCGGCTCTAATAAGATCACCTCTTTCTCAAAGTCATCATCACTTTTAACAACGCCTGCGCTACCAGCAATCAATTTCCATATTTCTGCACGGCGATGGTGGTATTGCCAGCTCAACTTTTTACCCGGTTCTACCAATAAAATTTTTGGGCTTAATTTCCCAGAAATAGACAATACTTCTTTTGTAAGATGTGGAAAAAACTGGGCTATAAATTTTTCTGCATCGGCTTCTTCAATCACAAAAAAACCGCCCCAGGGTCTGCTATCGTCCTTGCTGTGAATATCAACAAACCCGGCAACGTAAGCCGCTACGTCTTCAAATACAACTGATTTGCTAACAGTTTCATTAAAATGTTGATTCATATTTTTATCTTTTTTTTATTTATCGGCCCATGTAGAGCATCAGTATTTGTACATCGCTAGGGTTTACACCAGAAATCCTAGACGCCTGTCCCAGTGTTCTGGGTTGTATTTTCATAAACTTTTGGCGCGCTTCGTTACTCAGAGAAACCAATTTATCATAATTAAAATTCTCTGGTATGTGCAGGTTTTCTAGTTGACTCATTTTCTGCACGAGTTCCTTTTCTTTCTCTATATAAGTATCATATTTAATTTGAATTTCCGCCTGTTCCAACATTTCACTGTCAAAACTTGCCATCTTCTCTCCTAAGGAAGGAATGGCTGCTATCATTTTCATTAAATCGATATTGGGTCGTAACAATACTTGCGCGGCTTTTTGTTTGAAAAGCAAAGATGCTGAGTTAACTTCTTTTAAAAACCCTTCTGATTCTTGTATATCAATACTATGTGTATTTAAAATATTTTTAATTTCTTCTACTTTTTCCTGTTTTTTTATCACGTTGTCCATCCTTTCCTGCGATGCTAACCCAATTTTATAACTGATGGCCGTGAGCCTGAAATCGGCATTGTCTTGTCTCAATAGCGTTCTAAATTCTGCTCTACTGGTAAACATTCTGTATGGTTCGTCGGTTCCCTTGTTTACGAGATCATCAATAAGCACCCCAATATATGCTTCGCTTCTTTTTAAAATTACAGGCTCCTGGTTGATGGTAGCTTGGTGTGCGTTTATACCCGCCATCAAACCCTGACAAGCAGCTTCCTCATAACCAGTGGTTCCATTTATTTGCCCGGCAAAAAATAGGTTTTTGATCTTCTTCGTCTCCAAGCTATGTGTAAGTTGAGTTGGCGGGAAAAAGTCATATTCGATAGCATATCCTGGTCTAAACATTTTACAGTTTTCAAAACCAGGTACTTTCTGCAATGCTTTCAATTGTACCTCTTCGGGCAATGATGTTGAAAATCCGTTTACATAAATTTCTACTGTATTCCATCCTTCTGGTTCTACAAAAAGCTGGTGTCTTTCTCTTTCTGCAAAACGATTGATCTTGTCTTCAATACTCGGACAGTATCTTGGACCTGTTCCTTGTATCCTTCCCTGAAACATGGGGCTGCTTTCGAAACCCGTTTTGAGTACTTCGTGTACCTCGGGGCTCGTATATGTAATCCAACAGCTTCGTTGTTTTGAAGGATCCAGCGCTGGTTTTTCGAGGTAACTAAACCCTACTATGTTGTCATCTCCCTTTTGTTCCTCCATCTTTGAATAGTCGAGGCTTCTACCATCTATTCTTGGTGGTGTTCCAGTTTTTAGACGATCACTTTCAAAACCAAGGGCTACCAATTGTTCCGTTATACCAGTGGCTGCTTTTTCTGACACCCTCCCACCACCAAATTGTTTTTCACCAATATGAATCACGCCGTTTAGGAATGTTCCATTTGTTAATACCACCGCGTTGGCTTCAACCTCATGACCCAAGCCCGTAACCACACCCTTTACAACCCCGTCTTTTATAATCAAGCTATTCACCATGTCTTGGTAAAAGTCAACATTGGGAGTGTTTTCCAGCATCTCTCGCCAGGTATTGGCAAATAACATGCGGTCGCTTTGTACCCTCGGACTCCACATGGCGGGCCCCTTGCTCCTGTTCAACATCCTAAACTGAATCATGCTTCTGTCTGTTACAATCCCACTATACCCGCCCATAGCATCAATTTCTCTAACAATTTGTCCTTTTGCTATTCCGCCCATTGCTGGGTTACAACTCATTTGGGCAATGGTTTGCATATTCATGGTTACCAACAACACTTTGCTTCCCATGTTTGCCGCCGCTGCTGCTGCCTCACAGCCAGCATGTCCAGCACCAACTACAATAACATCATATTTATTAAACATGCTGCAAAGGTATTACAGGATATAAGAAATGTATAATTGATTTTTTATTCTTTCTGTTTTTTAAACAGAATGTTGCCCTACGGTGTCTTAGGAAAGGCTATAGCTCAACCCTCTTTTCTAATTTATGTCAGGGTCTCTGGTATAAAACTAGCCAAAACATTGTAAGATGTAAAACAGCAAAACATCAACTTAACCATCGGTTTCGTTTGTTCCACGTGAAACGGTGGGTATATAAAGCCGTTGTTTAATTACCGTAGAATTCATGTTATTAAGGTAAAGAGGTCTTGGTAGGATGTTTTTAAAGTACTTATGTTTCACGTGGAACTTATAAGAATGGACGGGTTGAGTAAAGGGGAATTAAAAACGGGCAGAATGTAAAGGGTGTTTTTAAACCGCTTCGGAGTGTTTCACGTGGAACAGCCACAACAATTATGATCTAAAAGGGTGATAAAATTGGTCTCTTATACTGCACAGCACTTAGTTTGGTTTTATGGCTATTCCAACATAGGGCCGATATGAGTAGATTGATATCTGCTATCCTAAGAAATAGTTATAAGTTCTTAAAATAGAGGGAGAGATACTCATCCTCTTTGGTCGTCATGAGCGCTTGGTCTTTTTTTGTTTTGTCTTTATATCCACACATATGCAGGGCGCCATGAAATATTACACGATGTAATTCTAATTGAATGGTCGTTTCAAACCGTTTAGTATTGTCGCGAATCGTATCTACACTAATGTATACTTCTCCAATAACGGGGGAACTCTTACTGAGCGACAAATCAAAGCTGATGATGTCGGTATAGTAATCGTGTTTCAAATAGTCTTTGTTGATCTGAAGTAAAAATTCGTCGGAACAAAAAACATAACTCATACTTTCTAAAGCAACCTTTTCAATTTTAAATATTTTTATGATAAACTGCTTTAGCTTCTTTCTATTGGTAAGCGTAATGTTCTTTTGAAAATTAAAATTGATGTCCATATTTATATTTCTTAAATCGAAATTACGGGCTTTTCATATTCTACTACCTTTGCAACCGTGGCAACGACAACTAAAGGATATGTATAAGAGACTTTCAGAAATAAAAATTGGTAAAACAGTCATCATTCATTCTTTTGAAAATGATGAGATATTTTTAAAACTAATGGAGATGGGTTGTGTTCCTGGAGAAAAGATTAAAGTAGATATGATTGCACCGTTTAAAGATCCAATATCAATTTCTGTAGCCGGGTATCAACTTAGCTTGCGTTTAAACGAAGCAGAACACATCTTTGTAGAAGAAATATAAAATATATTTAATATATGAATATTGGCTTGTATTTTGGTTCCTTTAATCCTGTGCACCATGGTCATTTAATCATTGCCAATCATATATTAAACGAATCAAAAGTTCAAGAAATATGGTTTGTGGTATCTCCTCAAAATCCTTTTAAGGAAACGTCATCCTTATTAAATGAACAGCACAGATTAAGTTTGGTAAAATTGGCTATTGATGATACACCAGGAATGAGGGCTAGTAATATTGAATTCAGTTTGCCAAAACCCTCTTATACAATTGATACCTTGGTTTATCTCGAGGAAAAATATCCAAAACACACATTCCACATAGTCATGGGAAGTGATGGGTTTAAAAATATTGATAAATGGAAAAATGCCGAACAGTTATTAAAAAATTATTCTATTATTATTTATAATAGACCTGGATTTGAAATCAAAGAAGTTCATAAAGGTAACGTGTCTGTTGTAGAAGCTCCTTTGCTAGAAATTTCTTCAACGTACATCCGTAAGCTAATAAAAGCAAAAAAGTCTATTCGATACTTAGTTCCTGAAAATGTGTTGAAAGAAATAGCTAAAGAGAATTACTACAACTCTTCTTTAGAAAATCCAGCCTAATAACAAACATAACAGTACAATAATAGGCGCTGGAGTTTTGGTATATTTTAACAAAAGAAATGTCCCAAAAATTACAACAAAACCAACCATCATTTGATTGTCGGGATTTTTGATTGTCATGCCGTTTAATAAATACAAAGCTGCTGCCCACATTACACCCACGACAACAGCATTGATACCTTCTAAACTTCTATGCACTACCACAAACTTTTTTAAATATTGCCAGACCGGAAAAAAGAAAAGTACCAATAATGCACTGGGTAAAAAAATGGCGATGGTTCCAATAATACAACCTATGAGCTGCATTATTTTACCTTCTTCCTTCATAGCCATGCCTCCAGTAAAAGTAGCAACAGAAAAAACGGGACCAGGTATTGCTCTAACGATTCCATAGCCTGTTAATAAATCTGATTTTTCAATTTTAATTGCATTGGGATTGTTTTGTAATGCCTTAGGGGTATTTGGTCTAGCAACATACTGATCTAACATAAGTGGCAACAACACATCAGATCCACCAAAAACAATGCTGCCGAAACGATAGAAATTCTCAAATACATTGTAAACTTTTCGGTGTTCCCATTCTTGCTTTCTAGCTGTTTCACTCAATACTCCTGCAACAACGAAAACTAATACAAACAGCCAAATATTGGTCCACCGAATTTGTCTTGGTTTGATGGCTTCTTTTTCAGGAATTCTTTTATCACTCAAATTGGTAATTATACCACCCAAAACGATCAGTAATGGAAATATCCATGGAACCTTAAATAAAAAAAAACTAATTAACATAGACGCCAACATGATAATCTGTGTAATTAGATTTTTAATTGATATACCAAATGATTTAACTGCTGCAAACAACAAAAAACCGATAGCCATTGGTTCTATATAAACCAACATTCCATTATTGATATCCTTGGCAGGATATAGAGCTAACAAAAAAGAAAATGCGCCCATTAAAATACAGGCAGGTAATAACCATAACAACAACGTTAGCGTAGCCAAAAGAACTCCACCACGTTTATAACCAATAAGGGTAAGTGTTTGGGTGCTGGAAGCACCGGGCAACATTTGACAAAAAGAATTGTATTCCATCAATTCATTCTCGGTAACATCTCTTCTTTTGTGTACAAATGTTTTAAACATCATACCAAGATGCCCTTGTGGACCACCAAATGCTGTTATACTATATAGAAAAACAGCTTTTAAAAAAGGTATGTGACGAATGATACTCAATTATGAATAAATTAAAAAGGTATTCAAATGAATAAGTTGTTGGATCAAAATTATTTTTTCAATCCTATTTCGATCAAGCGTTCATCGAGGTATTCACCAGCGGTTGCGTCTTCATAGGTAATTGGATGATTTATATCCACACAACTCTCCAAACATTTTAAACTCATACTTTGTTTTGGATGAAGAAAAAATGGTATACTAAATCGACTTGTATGCCAAAACTCCTGTTTTGGATTCACCACTCTATGGGTGGTACTCCTCAATTTATTATTGGTTAAACGTTGTAACATGTCTCCTACATTTACTACAATTTGTTCGGGTAGAGATGTTACAGGAACCCATTCATTTTGTTTTGTCAATATTTCTAAACCGTCTGCAGAAGCACCCACTAGTAAAGTAATTAAATTGATATCTTCATGTTGTTCTGCTCTAATAGCAGACGCCGGCGTTTCAGTAATGGGTGGGTAATGAATAGATCTTAAAATGGAATTTCCTTCAGTTACATAATCGTCAAAGTAATATTCGTCTAATCCTAAATACAGTGCAATAGCTCGCAACATAAGTGTACCAGATTTTTCGAAAGCTTGGTAGGCATCATCGAATACTTTATTAAAATCGTGAATTTCATTTACCAGTACATTATTGGGATAGGTTTCTTTTGTAAAAGAATTTTTTATGAGTTGACCGTATTGAAAAAACTCTTTTAAATCTGGTGTATCACTGTCTTTTGCTTGTTCTTTTCCAAAACTGGTATACCCTCTCTGCCCTGCCATTGCAATAATTTCGTATTGTTTCTTTTTTTCTAATGGCAAAGAAAAAAACTGTTGAAC
>Ga0247722_10001697_pt1 | contig 11948 bp, 10 predicted proteins | sample MSEWelMarce3H_FC_FD_189094 | JGI IMG/M metagenome (GOLD analysis project Ga0247722, IMG submission 189094) | Subsurface sediment microbial communities from gas well in West Virginia, United States - MSEEL Well Study Marcellus 3H_FC | ecosystem: Environmental > Terrestrial > Deep subsurface >... | reverse complement strand
AATTATATCACCGAACAAATATTAACACCATCATATCAATTATTTTGAATCATTATTATGCCCATCATCAGATAAAAGGTATAACCACTCCTCAGACGCATTATTATCTGAATTCAAATATAATAATACAACTCGTTTAATATTTTTTTAAATGTTCTATCATCCCAAAAGATTAATATAACTTTGCCACTTTCACTAGCAATATTTTTAATTGTGTGTCCATCATTAAGGACAAAACGCCTAACCTTTTATTTCACAAAATGCATTTTATGAAAGATGTTGGAGAGCGGCGGATATGACTCTCCAATTATAATATAGAAATAAATCTTTAGATTATTCTAGGCGTTTACCTCTCTTAAAATCCAATGTTTTTCCAATATGATGCCCTGTACAAAAATATAGACCATTTACAATAGGTGCTAGTAATAATATAGGTAATACAGCTGCAGGATTATGCGCAACACCTCTTATATATAAAAGCTGAGTTGTTACACACATATATGATGTTAATATAACTTTATCAATTGGATCACCAATTGATTTCCGATAGCCATTAATACTACCGAATAATACTGATATAGCACCAATAATACTCATTATATACTAATATATGCACCCCAGTTTATATTCTTATTTTCGTCTGGATATCCAATAGGATTCATTAAACAATGTATGCCATCTATAATATCATTGAATGCAGTATGAGAATGACCACAAATCCATACATCTGGCTTTACAGGAACTGTATGTAAAGTGTCTGATGCAAATGCACAATTAATTGGATTACCAATATATTTTTGATTTATCATACTGTATGATGGTAGATGATGAGTGATAAAAACTGTCTTCCTTTTAGCTGCTACCTGTATTCCTTCTCTCCCTGCCTGGCTGCATAAAAACTGTCTGTGTTTCCTGTGTAATTTATTTAATGCCTCAACCGAAACTGTATGAATTGTCTGTGTCTTCTCATCCTGTATAAATATACGTGAATAATCACTCATTGCCTCCACAACATCTACTGTTTTTTGACGAGGAATGTCAGTCCATAATGTTGCTCCAATAAATTCAATATCATCAATTATAATTGTCCCACACTGTAGAAAATGAACATTAGCCAACTCTCTTCTTACAATTTCACTCGCAATTAACTCATCTATTTCCTCCATTGTAAGAATACGTCCTTTAGAAATCGCTGTATTTGTATGATAATATTCATGATTCCCTGCAACTAATATAATATGTGCAAAACGCCGACACTGCAATTCTAAAAAATCCCAAAAAATAGGCATTGTAGGATATCCTAAATCACCTGCAAGGACAAGAATATCTGCATTAACAGGAATCTCAGGTATAGATTTCAGAGTTTTATAAAACTCCAAATGAATATCTGATATGTATTGTATATTTCTATTCATTTCTATTAATAATTTGTATCATAATAGCTTTAAGATAATTATAAAAAGAAGTAATACAATATTTTATATAATATGATGTAGTTTGTATCAAGAATGAATAACCCGCCGAAGACCCCACTCTCGCTGTGCCTTATCTAGAAAACATTGACACGAATGGCACGGTGCAGAATAATTTATCTCCTGAGTTCCCTTCATAACACGAATTACAATTAGTGTTGCTCCACGTAGTTGTGACATATCACCCAATGCCTTCACTACTGCCTTCTCAGCATGCAGTGACTTCGCCGAATAACCAGAACCGTTTGAACGCGACCCCACCTTATTTGCAGCAACTGCAATAATCTTTTTATGCTTAATAATGAATGCTACATGTACTGAACCAAGGCTATGCCTCTTATAATGCTTCAAAGCATACTCCTTGTACTCATTATAGAGCTTATCAATACACATTGTATAAATGCTAATCATCAATAATGCAGATATGTAATAAACTATTATTATAATATATTTTCAATTTTATGCTCCCATATATGAAATCTAAACCACCACTATAATTAAATAGAAATGGCTGCTGCAGATGAAATTAATTTACAGGCGTTACCATATAATATACAAGGTTATAAACAACAGCTTGTAGACCTGCCATCAGGTACATTATTATTTCGTGCAAATCATATAAAGTCCGATAATGATGGCCGTGATTTCTTCTGGGATTTACTAGGCATTCCAACTGCCGATGGATTTTGCATGTCTCCCGTTCATAATGTATTTACATTCCCATTTCCATATGTAGGATTCGGTCTCAATGTATGGGGTAATGAATTCCGTGCTGCATGGGCAAAATATAACTGTATCCAAGTCTATGTTCTCAAATGCTCTGCACCCTTCATTAATCTTATTTCACCCTCAAAAGAATCTCGTGGTATTACGAAACAACGTGACAATTATAAGAATCAACCCATAAGACGATGTGATACATTCGGTGCTGCCTGTGCTACAAATCCTGCCGAGAAGAAAGCACATCTCAAATATCTCACATATGATAACTGTATTGTGCCTGCATTCCGCGAACAAACTGGCTGTATAGGCCATATCGCAATCGGTGCCAATGACTCCATTGATGTTCAAGATGCATCCGTTAAACCACATGACAGTCCTATGGGTCAGTACTTACGTCTATTATCTCAAACAAATCCAATGGATGCTGCCACTATCGCATCCAAATTATATGTAGATACTAATGGACATCGTGGTATTCCAGAGATAGTGGTAACTCCATTGAAACCTGGATTAACGCCGCAATTAAAACAGACTGCAACAACATTCAAGGATGCTGCACAGAAAGTTATACAGGGAACACAGGATGATATATATACATTAGAACTTATTACAGCTATTACAAAGGATGGTTATGATACATCATTACCTGATGCAGCTTCGACTGAAACACCAAACAATCAACGTTTATCAATTGAACAGCATTTATACAGTTTCATGGAAAAAGGACAGACAGAAGGTTTTGGACAGGCAGGTAAAATAATGTTTGACAGTCGCACAGGTTTCTATGTTCTTACAGGTTTCTTACAGGATGGATACAGACTTGGTAATCGTGGCGCAACTGTAGATTATATGTGTGATTTCTTGAGACCTCTTGATACTCCTAAATTACGTCAAAGTGCAATAGAATATTCTGCATCTATTCGTCGTCCTGTACCCAAAGAATCCTTCCTTAGTGAAAGTAAAGAAGCACGCGGATATAAGAAAGCGTTTATATTCAAACGCCCTGGTTCACTCAAAAAAATAATGACTGAACTCGCCCTTAAAATTCCTACAATGGCTGATGGACGCCCGTTTACATATCTATATAAATATGATACTATGACAGGTGGTGTACGCTGTACAATGAAAAAACGCAGTAAATGCAGGAAAACAAAACGCAGACAACGAAATCAGCAAGGCGCAGGTATTTTTGATTTCCTCAAATCCAATACAGTAACAGCACAGCAGTCAAGCATACAGGAATATAGTATTCCTTTAGAACAGGAATCTATACCAGCTCCTATTATGGATAATATACGCGACTTCTTTGCTCAAATGCGTGGATAAAATAAAGGATAAAATGAAGGTTAAAATAAAATTGAAAATAATACTGTTATATATCACAATATAATACTATTATTACAAAATGAGCTGCTGTGGCCCCCATGTATCCCTGCAAAAGACTCTACTTGCAACTGTGAAACAAACACCTGAAAACTGTCAATGTATTCAATGCTTCCTCGGTTCCAATCTCAGTTATAATATTCGTAAATTCGCTGAGAAGGACCTCAAAGAAACTGGAAAATGGCTCAAAGATTCCAATAAAAAACTGTTCGTTCATGCCCCATATGTAATCAATCTCGCACATTCCTCCAATGAAGAAATGGTTGCAAAAGGTGCAAACTCTCTACAATCCATTCTCGACTGTCTTGCTGCAACTGGCGCCCCTCAACAAACTGGAACTGTCCTTCACATCGGTGCAAATGGTACAATTGAAAATGTTATTGAACAACTGAATGATATGACTATTAGCGCTCCATTATATCTCGAAAACTGTGCTGGCGAGGGCTCCAAACTCGGCCGCAATGTAGATGAACTGCGTAAACTAATGGAGGGCTGTGATTCTCACTCAATTGGACTCTGTATTGATACTTGTCATTCCTATGGGGCTGGTATGACTGATATGCGATCTTCTGAAGCGATTATTAAAACATTTGAAGAATTGGATTGTCCACGAACAATTATTCATCTGAATGATTCCCTGGGTGATTATAAATCTAAAAAAGACCGTCATGCATTCATCGGCCAAGGACTTATTTGGTCAGCACAAGACGGCGAAACACAAGAAGAAGCACTAGAATCATTTAATACACTGCGTGATTATGCATTTGATGCAGAATGGGATATCATTCTTGAAACACCCAGTCCAGACCTATATGAAATAGATATGCTAAAAGTAGATTAACATTTATACAATAAAAATCCAAGTATTAATGTAAATATTAAAAATGTTTCAATAATAATTATTCTATAATATGTCTTATTTTTAGCAAGAAATTCACACCCATTCATTTAATTTATGTAATAATATTCTTTACATTAATATTTTTTAGTCCATTTCTTTGCACCAGCTGGCAATGCACCCTGCTGTTTTTTAACTGCGCTTGCAGCCGTCTTTCCTGCTTCATAATGCACCTTTGCATCTGCTATAGTCCAACTATCATACTTTACATCAGCACCCACCTTCACAAACACTTTCGTCTTTAGAGCAGGCTTGAACATATACAGTCCATATGGTCCCTGACGCACTTCATATTCTCCCACTTTTTTAAGAACCTTTGGACCTTCCTTAGCATCATCAGGTGAACTTCCTAATTTCTTCAAAATTGTATCAGCATCATCATTCTCTCCACATTTCATACGACGCTCACCACACTGTACATACCATCCATATGGTCCCTTCTTTTTATAAACAGACACTCCCTCATATTCACACAATGCCGCATTTGCATTTCGCACTGTATTAATATGGGTCGCTGCATCTTCATATGTAATATCTGCAAACTGTATGTCTGCCGGCCAGCCAAAGAATTTTGTATTCTTCTTATCCCCTGTGGAATCCTCTATTAGCAGCAATGGTCCCTTCTTGGTTACAATCGCCTTCAGACCCTTCAAATTACCTGTTGCTTCAGAGAATTCCTTTGTCGATGAACTACGTCCCTTCATTGTACCTGATGCATTCAATGTATTGTAGCGGTCCTTATATGCAGTCCATGTATCACGCAGTACACCCTTCCATTGCTCCTTCCCATTCGCCACAGCATCCAAGCGGGTTTCCATTGCAGCTGTGAAACTATATTGAAAGAGGTCATCAAATTCCTTCAATAGAAAGCCGAGTGCTTGTCTACCTAGTTCTGTTGGAACAAGTTTCTTCTTCTCCTTGCCAATTGTTTTCTTCTTCTTTGTCTCTTCTAATTTACCACCGGCCTTCATTGATAGACTAGTAATTGTTATTTCACGACCAGGAATATCGGCCTCCTCCATATATTTCTTATCAGTCAGCGATGCAATAATTGCTGCAAATGTGGATGGACGACCAATACCACGCTTCTCCAATTCACGAACAAGTGTAGCCTCCATATAACGCCCAGGTGGCTTCGATTCCTTCGGTTCAGCCGCTAAACTCTTCCATTTAATAATAGAACCCTCCTCCAATCCCACAATCCATTTCCATTGCTCTTCAGCTGCATCGCCTCCCTCATCTTCACTAGAATCCTCTACAATATTCTCTGCACGACCAAGACGCCTCCATCCATCAAATACAGTTCGCTTCAATGAAGACCGCCATTTAAAATCCTCAATAGATTCATCCACTGTACCCTTCTTATCACTAGGAAGCCAATACACAGTACATTCTTCTCCACGTGCAGCAGCCATTTGTGATTGTATGGTTCTTGTGCGAATCAAATCATACAGTTTTTTATGAGAAGCAGTCCATTCAATATCATCACTCTCTGATAGTTTATCTACATCTATATGAGTTGGTCGAATGGCTTCATGGGCTTCTTGTGCAGCTGGTACATCTCCAACCGATTTCTTTGTTTTTTTCTTTGCAGCTGTACTAGCACTACCTCCTCCATAATATTTATCTCCATACTTTCCAATAATATATTCCCCTATTTCTTTCACAGCATCTTCTGACAGTGTAGTAGAATCTGTACGCATATATGTAATGTATCCACCTTCATATAGCTTCTGTGCAGTGCTCATTGTTGTTTTGGGAGACATTTTATATAGACTTGAAGCTGCCTGCTGCAGCGCAGATGTTGTAAATGGCTGTGGTGCTCCTGCTGTCCATGATTTAATTGTAGAGTCTGTTACAACTGCATAGGGTATATCTCCAATAATGTCCAAATAATTACGCACAGAATCTTCATCCTCAATATCATCCTCTAATGCCCCCTGTATACTTTGTACCCCTTGTACCCATGTACCAGATACAGTCCATGAGGATTCTGCTTTGAAACTCTTAATAGCATCTTCGCGCTCAATCAATAGACGCAATGCAGGTGTTTGACAGCGTCCTGCACTCAAACCAGCAGCTACATGGCGCCACAGCAGTGGAGACATTGTAAACCCTATCATCATATCTAAAACAGCACGAGCCTGCTGAGCATTCACTTTATTCATATCAAGAGTGCGTGGTGATTCAATAGCTCCACATACAGCCTTCTTAGTAATTTCATGAAACACAGCACGTGATGTAGTTTCTACAGGTAATCCAAGCAGCAAACAGACAGAATATGCAATTGCCTCCCCTTCTCTATCATCATCTGCAGCCAAATATACTTTCTTACATCCTTTTGCAGCATCACGAATCCCTGCAATAGCACGTCCCTTCTCACTAATCCATTGATAATATGGCTCAAAATCACGCTCCAGACCAATTGCCTCCAATTTATCATCCAAAGCACGAATATGCCCCATAGATGCAATCACTTTATATCCAGGACCCAGGAATCCCTGAATCTTCCCACATTTTGCTGGTGATTCTACAATGACTAATGATGACATTTTGTACTATATACTTAATATTATATAAGAGTATAAACTCAATTTTTTTATTAACCAATAAGTATATCACGTACATATAATGGTACTTTCCCTTCAAAAGGATTTGCCCGCAAATCAACATATAATAAATTATCAGACCAATTTGTAATTTGATGTATATTATTATATGCAGCTTTTAAAATAACTAGCCCTCGTGGCATGAAAGGCAACCATTTCATTTCACAACCTGTACAATCTAATTCATGTAATCCATCTGGTAATATTCCTTCCTGGATTTCACGAATTTTCGAACCAGCTATAATCAATCGCTTCAATGTATTTGGTATATATGGCGGTAAGAACTCGATATCAGTATTTCCCAATTTTAATTCAACCAATAATGGAGGTAGTCTTGGAACCTTCTTCAACAATGTAGATGATATATTTAGCCTTTCTAATGTTATTGGCAATGCACCCAACTTCGTCAATGGATTCACCGCAATATTTAACTCAATTAATGATATTGGTATATTTGTAAATCGTCCAATTTTATTGGCAGTTAAATATAAATATTTTACATTCAATGGAATTATCTGCATATCTTCAGTTACTAAATCATCAAATGTAGCGCGTAATGGTTTTTTTGAATTACCTTCCTTTATCCATTCTATAATTTTCTTTGACCCTACTGTTGTACTAATATAATCATTCAATACTTTCTCTGTTACTATCTGGTCTGTCATATTTGCTATCCAAAACTCATTCAAATAATCAAATACATCAGGTTCTCGAGACATTTATCACCTTAAATAATATCACGACTAAAGTTAAAATGGCTACACCTGGCGCTCTATTTGAATTAGTCGCACGAGGTGTTAAGGATACTTATATATCTACTACAGGTGAAAATTCAGGTTCATATATTAATCCATATACACAGGTAAAAGACCCCGTACAACCTATTATTAAAGAAACACGCTTAGAACAGGCAAAATCATTACAGCCAATCGAATTTGATGTCGATATATTTGGTGATATTATTGAATCCCTGCGTTTCAAAGTAACATTCCCCTCTTGGCTACCAAGTGAACTCCCTATACAGACAAATCAATATGTCAATAGTGATTTCATCAATACACTATATACAATAACAGATGCAAGTGGAGTATCATATAGTTTAACACCATATGCAGCCTATTTTTTATTCAAGAAGATATCAATCTATCAGGATAATCAAATAATATATTCAATTGATGGAGATGGATTGTTTGCATTAGATCGTGAAAACAGTGAATCATTAAACAGTTTTTGGTTACATAATAAAACAGCAGGCAGCACAGGAAAAGACAGACAGTTTTGGATTAATATACCTTTCCCAGGTACGCAGCAGCAGGGCTTCCCTATTTGCGCAATGTATGGTGGACAGCAGTTTCGTATTCGCTGTGAATTACGCAGTATAAATGAACTTATTACTAACTCACTATCAAACACAGTACAACCATGGAATAAACAGCTATATTATACAATGGCCGATGCAACTGTACATACATTTCAGTCAGCTCCATTACAGCCAATATTAGTAGAATTGGAAAATACACAGCTATATATTGATAATGATGCACGTGATATATATGCACGAATGACACATAATATTGTTTTCCAATCACCTTTCACTAATACATCTGAAATTATTGAACAGGATTATGACCCCCTCACACGTGGTTCTCCTGAAGCAATTATTACACGACAAATTGATGGCAGACATCCTTCAAGTGAAGTCATTATTATGACACGACCCAAACTACTCCTACAAAATAACCAATATGTACCTACATTATCAGGATTCTATACAAATGTACGTATGACTATTGCAGGACAAGAACGCGAAGCGGCACAGACAGAGACAGTTCTTGGTAATGTAACAAATCTCATAAAAAAATTAATGTATCGTAGTGAAGAAGGGATTATACGATATAATTGGACTATACCTGGACCCAATCAAGTAGGCACTATTAATTTCACAACAGCTTCCAAAGCAACACTACATTTCTCATTATCACCTACATTATCTTCACAATATATAGAAACAGGACTTATTCAAAACATATATGTACTTGGATGGGGTATATATCAAATTAAGGATGGTCGCGGAAAGCTGGTCTATTATAATTAAAAATTGAAATCACTTAGAAGTAAGAAATATACATCACAGATAATAAAATGTCTACTATCATGAAGAATTATATTGCGAATACCCCCTTTCCATCTTATGATAAGATGATTGACAGTATTGACAATCATCCACAGATGCAATTGGGTCTAGCAATGTATGCAGAGTATGGAAAGTTCAATCATGACTGTCTCAAGGCAATTTATGAGAGTGGAATGGATGAAAAGGTAGCACGTGAAATGGGACAGAAAATCTATAATAGTGGTGGTATGCAAGCAATGCAAATGAACTATTATGTATTTAATCATTATAGTCCATTTTCTAAAGCAAGGGACCAAGAACTATACTATGATGGGTCTACACTTCTACAATATCTATGGGATGGTGTAGGTGAATGGCAAAGCTAGCAACCACAAAGCTAGCAACCACAAAGCTAGCAACCACAAAGCTAGTGACCGAAGCTAGTGACCGAAGCTAGCGACCCACAGCAAAGTTAAAGATTAATTACAACATATATTATAATATACAATGCAGTCACCAGAACAAAATCTCTTAATTAAAAATCTTCAAACGCTACTTAATAAAAATGGACCACAGCAGCAAAATGAGCAACCCACAAAAAAACTCCGTTTTTTATTTGTTAGTACACATACACACCAAGTTACAGGATACAGTAAAGTATCATATGGTATTTTGAAAGAACTCGCAGCAATTCCATGGCTAGAAGTCATACATTTCGGTTTCCAGAAATTTCGTGGTGAGCTACCAGATACACGTAAATTACCATCCAATATTCAACAAATTGATGCATCTGCACTCGATAAATCAATACAACATGGTTTCGGTTTTGATGCACTCCCTACAATCATTAAAGACACCAAACCACATATTATTTTCATCTATAACGACCTCTCAGTCATTTCACAGTTCATTGATACCATTAAGAAATCCCAAGTAAAACGAGAATTTCAATTATGGCTCTATATCGACCAAGTATATACTATGCAACACATGGCATATATAGATATGGTGAATAAGGAGGCCGACCGCATATTTGCATTCACAGAGAATTGGAAAACCTGTTTAAAAGAACAGGGTGTTCATCGTCCCATTGATGTTCTTCTGCATGGATTTGACCCCTCCATTTTTCCTAAAATACCAAAGGAATCTGCACGTAAAACATTGGGGCTTCCTGATGACCTCTTTCTTATTATGAGCCTTAATCGCAATCAACCACGCAAACGTCTTGATATTCTTATTATGGCATTCGTTGAACTCCTTGTTAAATATCCTAATAAACCCATTGCCCTCATGTGTGTAACTGATAAAGGTGAGAAAGGAGGTTGGTGGCTATTTGAGATATATATGCGCGAATTAAAACTGCGTGGAGTTGATCCAATGCTATATGGAAATCGTCTAATGATTACAAGTCGTGACATGATTTATTCGGACGATGAAATCAATGTATTCTATAATGTTGCTGATATTGGTATTAGCTGCGCTGAAGGAGAGGGATTTGGACTCTGTAGTTTCGAACAAATGGGTGTTGGTGTACCACAAATTGTACCTGCAATAGGAGGATATGTGGAATTCTGTAATGAGGAAAATTCACAGTTAGTGAAACCATCTTGGAGATATTATTTACCAACTGCACAATGTCCTGTAGGCGGTGAAGCACATGTATGTGATTCTCATGCTGTCTGTCTCGCTATTGAAGAATACCTGCTTGATTCAGAACTGCGTGAAAAACACGGAACTACTGCGCGAAATACTGTCCTGCAATATACATGGGAATTTGCTGTCAAAGACCTGGTAAAACGCTGTAAAAGAGAATATGAAGATATTTAATATAAGTTTGTACACCTGGACAAACAGGTGTTTTGACTCATCTCTATAAATTTGACTCTCAATACATTTTAATATATGTATATATGCAATATATACATTAAAATGGCCAATAGTTATGTTAGTAAATTGGGTATTATTCAACGCGTCTATTTAATGACTGAGCGGTCCTCACTAAAAGGTTCGCTAGTTGAACAAATTCATGCGCCAATAGATACATCTACAAATGATTACAATAAACATCTTATTCATAAATTCAATTATAATGGTTCCCCTTGGTTGCTAATAGGAAAGGATAAATTCATTCCAAAAGATGTAGCAGGTTCTCGTATTCTTACATTGCATACTCCACGCAAAATGACAAATGGACAGAGTGCTGATATTGGATTTCATGGTCAAGGCAGTAAACTCATATATTTTCAAACAGAAGCAGAAGCACAGTTTCTAACTTATACTAATTCTGCCGCGGATTATCTATATGATGTGGGTGATTTTGGATACATTAATTCAGAAATTAAGAGATTAACAATTGATATTCCAGATAGAGACCAGCCTCTAGAAAATTTCATGGATAATATGGAGGATGCAAAACAGAATAGTGTAGATGATGACCTATATCATCCAACACCAAAAAGCCCAAAGAGCATTTTAAACGATGAGAAGTTCATGAATAGTGCTCTTGGACAATTTATTAAAGAACATCAAATGAAAACATTCATTATTCTTAAAAATGTTAATAAAATTAAAAATAGGGAACTATCTGATGAGAAGATTGGTGATGCAGATAAAGAATGGAAAACACTAGAAAATGAACTCTCGCAATTATTCTCTACAAATATTGAAAATAAAGAACTAGATATCTATTTCGGTTCTGGTATTGATAACATCCCTACAAAAATCTCCATATCAAATGAACTATGTTTAAC
>Ga0247722_10001695_pt1 | contig 11958 bp, 10 predicted proteins | sample MSEWelMarce3H_FC_FD_189094 | JGI IMG/M metagenome (GOLD analysis project Ga0247722, IMG submission 189094) | Subsurface sediment microbial communities from gas well in West Virginia, United States - MSEEL Well Study Marcellus 3H_FC | ecosystem: Environmental > Terrestrial > Deep subsurface >... | reverse complement strand
CATCCAAAGCGGCGGACGCATTAAATAGTGAAACTGACAACAATAAAAAAATGGGCGGGAAGAAACATAAACATAAAACAAAAAATTTGGCGGTCGTAAATAACCGCACCAGGCGGCATTGATTTGATTGGTTTGTTGGTTGTATTAATATTACGAATTGTCTGTTTTCGTGATATTATTATATAAAATTTAAATTTATTTTATTAAGTTAGTTTAAATCATTTTGCTATTAATGGAATGTCAAGTTCTTGTTATACAGCTATGCCGGATGGTCCTAGAACTCTATTAAGCTATATAAAGAGTTTTGGACTCAACGAATCCAGTCAAAATGACGGCACGGCTAATTGGAATACAGGTAGAGCCACATTAACTCTTACTCATTTAAATTCTGATACTGACTATTTTACCAGATATAATCGGGTAAAAATGATGCAGGGAGATGGTAGTAGCGATGGTCTTGACTGGGCTATTTTCAATTTTGATAAAGACAGTAATGGGGATTATGATGGATACAGCACAACACTTGCGTATTTTGCTGGAGAAAATACAGCATCAGGTGGTACGGGTGGATTGGGTTCAGATTATTATGGTATTATTTGGGGGTGGAACGGGGCCAGTTGGAATAAATTATTTCAGATGAATTTGCCCGGTAACGGGGATTATAGTCACAGATACGCTGCTTGGTGGACTTCCGGAACTACCGTAACAAGTGGAAATGGAAAATATGCTGCTTATGACACATTATCCATAAGCAATATTGGATTTTCTTTTCAAAAGGACACTTCTATAATACCAACCAGTTTAGTTATACAGGCAACACTAACTACTTCCCAAAGCATTATTTACAAAAAATTCGTTTCGGGTGCGACGATTCCATTCAACGTTTCGTCAAATGCCGGTTCCGTTCCTCGAACATATGAATCAAATAATAGTTCCATTATCACTATTCCCACGGCATCTACCCCTTCGGCGTCTATTGTTGCTGCGGGAAAAACAACCATAAAAGTGACACAACCGAAAACAACGCTATATACCGAAGTAATTAACAATAGCCTTATTGCCATTATAATTATCGGCCAGGGTCAAACATACACGTCCGAAGACATGACTTCCGTAGACTTGACTTATACTAATTTATCTGGAACAACTTTTTCCGATTGTATATTAACAAATGCCGATTTATTTGGAGCAACTGTTACCGAATCCACTAACTTTACCAATTCCACCTTATTGGGAATAAAGTCTGGAAGAGTAATCGGAATAACATCTCTTTTACCAAGTGGTTTCAAGATGATATGATATATATGATATATTTCATTCTATTCATTCTTCACCGCTTTACTTTTTTCCACATTAATTTGTAGAGCAAATACATGCCGATACCAGCAATAGCTGTATAATAGACACGAGACGCCGTATCTTCCGGTAATCTGAATTGATGCTTGGATTGTTTGAGTTGTTGTCGATTGTTACCAGGATGCACGTGCTCTAACATGGTGTCATTGTTAATGCTCAAAATGTCATACGGTGACCGGACATTATTTTCGGGGACATAATGTTGGGTTGGTTTTTTTTTTCGCTTATTCTCTCGTTTTTTTGTGTTTGTCTCTAAACTTGAATTGTCTGCGCTGCGATTACTACTACTACTGCTACTGCTACTGCTACCTACGCCACCGTCACCAATATGCGATTGTGGTTGTTCTCCCAATAGCGTGAAATCGTCCTTTTCTTCGGGCTCGCATTCCGCCTTGGTTTTTTTAGCGTTCGTTGCAGGGTTGGTGTAATCCTTGAACCTGCACGGGTCTTTTACGTTTCCAACCGGGTTTCCGTTCGTCATATTGGAACTTTTAATCTCATTCATTATATCGGCCACCGCGACGTAGTGCGTCGCTTCTCCGTAATTGTTGTCATTGTCGACCGTTTCGAGAGTGATGTTTATGCAATCGGGGTGGTTACCCATTGTGAACGCTCGGCCAAACCCGGACGGGCTAAATGCCGCCAAGTTACCGATTGCGCCAGGAATGAGACCCCGAAAGTCTTTTAATTTTCCTCCGTCGGGCCCTGACGGAATAAATGGGATTGTGCCGTCGGGCATATTGTCCACATAAATGTATCTCGGAACCACTATCGGGTTTTTTTCGCTGTCCGGCTGTTTTGGATCGGCCTCCACATTTTTGCACGTGGCCATTGTTTGTAAAAAAAACTTATTTCCCAGCGGTTCTCCTGTAACGGATGCGTTAGATTTTCCGGTAACGAGGACCGATACGTAATCCAATAGACCACTTATATCGTTGGATAATGCGTCAATAGTTCCTTCGTCACTCATACCCAACTCATTCGGGGATTTTATACTTTTCCAGTAGTCGTATCCTGGACCCAATGCATCATCCATTTTAGATTTTCTTTTTTATTGTTATTATAATTATTAAATTTTATTGAATACTACTTTTTATTAATATTTTATTTATTTTATAATAATTTGTATTTTAAAATTACTTTATTTATATTTTATTGTCGTCGTATCAAAAATCGGTTCTTAAATATCGCAACAAATTCATCCTTACCATACGTTAGCGCATGAATGTCAACCAAGTTTTCAGGAGAACGACCTGGGCGTAACGTATATCTGTATTGAGTATATATTTCTATCATGGGTTTAAATATGAATTCGCCTACAGCTGCCGACCCCCGGTAAAGCGGCATTGCTTGGCAAAACCACCACCACATTTTTGCTATAATGTGTATACGGTCGTAAATATGCTGATACTGCTGGTCGTTCCGCGACCGACGCGATGACACCGCTGACGATATCCGGCTGATACTTGATTTTGAGTTTCGGCTTCTTCTGCGCATAGACGATGCAGAATTCCGCGCGTTTGGCATGCTTGCAACAAGTTTGGCATACAGGAAATCAAGTGTATCAAATATTTTTTGAATTCGATGTTTCCCATCTTCTTGAAAATGGTTCCAAACATATTCATATAAATCGACGGTGTCTGTCTCCTCCGCTTCTATTACAGTTAACGTAAATTCGGTAGACGGCTCGTGCTCCAAACGCTCATTTATATAGTAGGTCAGTTTATTCGGAGGGTTGAATTTCTCCTTCATGTAGGGGATTAAATGCGCACCATTGCATTCAATTACCGGCGAAGTCGAGACCGAATACATATCAAAGTGCATGCCAGGAATGCGCGGAATTGGACCAACGCGGGGTTTTCCAATCTCCGTGAACGCGGCATCCATTTGTAGAAATGCAAGTTCCTTGCGTCGCAGTGCACAATACCATACGACATCCATAAATGGCGCTTTGCGAAGAAGTTTGGTCACTATATTTTTGGTTATGTCTCGAGATTCTGCTTCAAATATCGCTTGTATGAATTTGAGTTTCTTACGAGGACCAATTTCTGCGACCGGGCTTGTTTGAGCCGCATCTTTATCAATCGCATTTTCTACAAAAATCTTGTTATCCACCATGAGTTTTTTTATGGCATTGAAAAATTCAACGTTGTTCGACATTTTTGTTTCCGTATTAAACAAACCGCATCGCGAATAAATGCGGTCGATATTTGAAGTATCAATGGCGGCACACTTATCTATTTCCGAACGTATGAAACCAAATATACTTATGCCCTTGGATGCTCTAAATCTTGCCTTGTTTGAGTCATGATACTTTAGAAATTTAAGTAACCACAGCTTGTATAATGGTGCGCAGTCGGGAAATCTTTCTATAATATTATCACCACCATTAACACTAATATTCCGTGTTGTTGTCATTTGCGATTGTGAATTATGATATATACTTAATTTATATTAATTAATAACTTAATTAATTTATTAATTAATTTAAACATGGATTCAAATCATTTAATCGTTTAATGTCAGATATACACTCTTGAGAAGTAATTCATAATCAATTGTGGTCGTCATTGCGTAAATAGCTACAGTTATTTTAAATTCATGGTTATTGTTATTAGTATTAGCCAATACGGTGACCTTATCTACTATTTTTTCACGGTTTCTGGTGAATAGTTCGCGCATAATGGGTTGGTAATAGTTTTTGCAACTTGGCGGGAGTATAATGTATTGGTTAAATTCGGACTCGTTTAATAGCTTGCACATCGCAAATTCGATCGTCTTATATTCAATGCTGCGATGGTACGGCAAAAAATCGGTATGAGTTTCCCGAACGCCGGGTTCATGCAGGAGCGGCTTGTCGTCCATAATGGATATCATTGTAAGCAGCACCGATTTGAGGGTCATGCATCCAGACCACTGGTCACCCTTCCAATTTCCGAGCACCGATAGGCAGACGTAACCATTTTTGTAAAAATTGGGGTGCATCCGCGTTTTACCGTCATTTGTCATGAACGTAACCACCAGAGGTGTATGCGGATAATCTGCGGGAAACTTTATTTTAAAGAAGAAGTATCCACCCTCATACAGCGTCCCCGCTTGACCGTATAACATGGCATATCCCGTGAGAATATCGTCGTCGTCGTGCATGTAATATATTCCGTTATCGTGGAGCGGACACGTCAACAGTTCGCGGACATCGCTCAGAATTCGTTTGGCGCTTTCTTTACTGATATGCACCACGTCGTCTCCACTGCTCGCAGCAGCTGCAGCCGATGACATTTGAAGCGCGACAAAAATATCTTATTATTTAATTATTATTAATATTAAAATAATATTATTCATGAGTTGTTTTTAATTCGTTTCTTATTTTTTATGTTTACGCTTACCTATATATCCATACACTGCGCGCGATATATCGAATCCTTTAAATTGATTCATTATGTCTGCCTGGGTTGCATTAGTGAAATGTTTCAATGTTTTCTCCGGGGGTTCAAATGGAATTACTAATTTGTCGACCGGAACATCACCCCAAATTTGTAAAAAGAAAACAAAAAAACCCTCGTAAAATTGCATAAGGTCTGCGGCAGTTCGAATCGTATTGTATTCGCTCAACTCAATCCGACCCTTTGCGGCGGAAATCATTTTATCTGGGGCGCTCTGCGTGCACCGAGTCGTGAAATATTGAAGACATAGTGTTATAACGCGCATAACGTCCGCGTCCTGACACGACCCGTTCAGAAATACGTAATTACTGCGAGCGGACACGTAGGATTGGACGGATATGCTATATACGAGTTCGTGTTTTTTCCTCAACAATTCACCCAATTCGGTTTGCGCAATGTCTGTGCACAAATAAAAATGATTCCGTTTCAGAATAATGTCTTTTGTTTCGCGGTCTTGACGAGCGGGAATGCAAATAATAAACTCGGTATTTTTTGCAGCAGCATTTTTAATAAATATTGGAAAGTCTGACCGTTTATACGTTCCATTTTTACCGAAGGGTTCGAATGCGGGATTGGTAACTTTATCCGAGTTAACCAGCGCTATTTCTGGCTCATTGTGGTGACGCCGGCTCATGGTGCCAAGATTTCGAGATAAAACCGCGGTTATTTGTCCCGATGTCACGTTTCCGGAAAAAAAGAAGGTTACATTGTTAGAATTATAAAACTGTTTGTGATACTGCATAATTTGTTCTGGCGTTATTCGTTTTAAATTATCGATTTGTAACTGAATGTTGGTTTTATTTCGCAAACCACTTTCTTCGGACACGACGTGTGAGAAAATGGCGTGTGATAAAGCGTGCACTGGATTATTTTGCATCATTGTAAGTTCGTTTAATACCGCTTTTTTTTCATTTTCTATGATTTTCAAATCAAAATGTGGGTCGCTTATGATTTGGCTAATGTAGTTCAATATTTCATCCCGCTCCGTGTCGAGTCCGGTAATATAGTATGCGACAGTATGCGACGTCGTGCGCGCATTATAATGCGCCGGTCGCTCCGACCAATATTGCTGGCAATTCATTTTTCGGTTTCGGCTTGGCGCACATCGCTTCCAAGCCTCGGTTAATATGTGCTCAAACAGGTGGTTTATACCGGCTTCGTTATCCGAAAATTCGTTATAAAAACCTCCTCGGATTACTGCACAAGCGTATACCAATTTAGACGCCGGGTCGGATACAACGTATGCATTAAATCCTGCGGCGGTTATTTTCTTCGGCAGCAAATGTTTCATTTAATCCAATACAATCCAATCGAATCGAATGAAGTTATCAAATTAAATTATCAAAATTACTAATCACAACTAATATCTACGGATAAAATAATAATATAAATAATTTACGACTTATTCGTTTATTAATTATATTTTTACTATACTTATCATTTATTACAATAGAATTAAAATAAAATGCAAGCCATCATAGAGGATTTTTTGAATTCGGCCTGTTGCAAAGACAATCAAAACGATAAAGAAGAAAAAGAGGAGTCCAATTCACTTCAAACTATCATTCAATTGCTAACTGGCAAAGAAGTTGATTCCAGTTATGGAATTATAGCCTCGAAAGCGGCGAAAATAAAAACGGCAACAACTGCCGCACCTGCAGTTTTTCGACTGCCTATATCATATCTTCCAGAAGAGGACCGACACACATTATCCAAACCGGTAGTGGATGATTTGGAGCTCATTGCCGCAAAAGATGCTCAAGCGACGCGCTCGCTTTATTCCCGTTTAACCGATGCGACTAATACGACATCATCAGTATACGGCCGTCAGTTTTTGAACTTGTGGAGCGAGACGTTCACGACGAATGTCTCATTTTTACGATCAACACAAAGCGTGATTGCCAGTTTTCGGGCAGAGTTGGAATCATTGTCATCCTCCTCGGATTCGGATTCCGCAGTTCACACACAAATTGAGGCATTTTGGAAAACCATGAAAACAAACCGCGTCGGGTTCAAAGACAAGTTCGGTTACATTGACGCGTCACCATTTCCAATCATTGAGCAGTTAAACACGATGCCAAACGTGCTCCAGGTTCTCTCCATCTACAACGTGTCTACCCCGCTCATCTCGCTCATGATGCCGGTTCTGCTTCTCATTGTGCCGTTCTTCATTCTGAAAGCTCGCGGCGTGGATATCAGCGTGGATAGATACACGGATGTGCTTAAAATGCTTGCATCGACTCACGCCATCGGTAAACTCTTTACCGAATTTGACAGTGTGAGCATGGAGAAAAAACTCTATATTCTCATGTCGGTGATTTTCTATTTCATACAAGTGTATCAGAACACCATGTCCTGCTACCGATTTTACAAGAATATCTATATGATACACGACCATCTTATTATGGTGAGGTCCTACCTCGAGAACACAGCCCAAAAAATGAACCGCATTTTGCGGTGCTGTTCTTCAAACACGGCCGGCAAGTCTGGAGATGAAATGCGCTTCTATATCGCATTCGGCGGGTGCTTGCGCGCGGAGATGCAAAGCGTGCGCGCAATGTGCGAAGAAATGGCAGACATTGAACCATTTTCGATCTCCATGCGCGCAATCGGTCGGATTGGCCACGTGATGAAATACTACTACATGTTTTTCAACGACGCAGACGTGGACCACATGATGCAATACTCATTTGGATTCAACGCGTATTACGAACACTTGTCCGGCATTGTTGCGCACATATCGTCGGGTGCACTAAGCGCGTGCAAGTTTATTGAGTCCACTGGTTCGGGTTCAGATTCAGGCAGCGAAAACCACACGTCAATGAAGGGTGCATACTTCTTCAACACCGTATCTGACCGCATTGTAAAGAACGACATCGTTCTTGACAAGAAACTTATTATTACCGGTCCCAACGCCGCCGGAAAAACCACCATCATAAAAACTACGCTGTTCAACATCATATTGTCGCAACAAATAGGGTATGGTGCTTACGATTCCGCCACAATTATGCCGTATCACTTCCTGCATTGTTACCTCAACATACCCGACACGTCGGGCAGAGACAGCCTGTTTCAGGCGGAGTCTCGCCGCTGCAAAGAAATTCTGGACTGCATCACGGAAAACTCGACCAAGCGGCACTTTTGCATTTTCGACGAGCTGTATTCGGGGACAAATCCATACGAAGCCGTGGCCAGTGCATACGGATACGTGGACTGCATATCCGGCATGCGAAATGTGGACTTTATGCTTACGACGCACTACATACAGCTGTGCGAGCTGTTTCGCGGCACCGGCACCGGCAGAACCAGCGGCAAGAAACGTAAAGTTGTCCGTAAAAAGGGTAATGAAGTGCTTGCGCTTGCACCGAACGCAAACATACGCAATCTGCATATGGAAACAAGTGCCAAAGACGCGTTCGGTATGGACTACGTATACCACTATAAAGTGGTTCCTGGAATTTCAAAAGTGAGGGGCGGAATAAAGGTGCTGGTGGATCTAAAATATCCTGACTCCATCATTCAAACCACAAAATCAGTTCTCGACATGAAGCGGTGCTGAAACGTTATTATCTTCCGTGGCGTAAAAATTCACCCGTCTGCGCGAATCGGTCAACGCTATGGGTGCTGGCGGAGGCGGTGCTTGCTCGTTGCGAACGCCGTAAAATGAATTGCACATGGTCATCGGCATGCACGTATTGTTATCCGGGCTCTGCACGTACCTGGAATTACTTGTTTTCGTCGGATAGTCTGCCGCCGAGAGAATTTGAGACGATGTTGATGCGGCATCCACGGGCGCCGAAGAGGATGCGACCGAAGAAACGTTTAAAACCGACCCCGGGGTTGGAAATTCGGGATTGAGAAGGAGTGAATCCAGGGTTCCCGGGAAATCGCCCGGTGTCAGTTTGAAATTTTGGCGTTGCATATTTTCGAGTCCCTCGGTTCCCGAATCAGCACCGCCAACATTATATTTCAGAACTGCTCCGCTCAAAATGATCAAACCAAACATCATCAAAAGAAATTGTAGGCGGTCACGTCCATTGCTAAACATCATTATGATTATGATTGATTATGATTATGATTATGAATACTTGTAAATTAATTATATTTTTATGAATTTAATTAATATAATATTTTATTTTATATTTTGCATTATGTTGCATTAATTGCAATTACGCCTTTTACATGATTCCGCGAGTTGCTGAAAAAACGGCTTGGTTGGTGAACGACCAAACGAACGCGAAAACAACCGCATGGGTCAGCGCTACAACGGTTCGAGAAGCGCGGGGAGGAAGATATACGAGGGTGCCGGGAGTTAACACGAAAAACAGCACCGCTGCGTAAAGAAACATCATGATATCCATTTTAAAATGAGAGAAGAATGTAATAAATGAAAATTTGTATTTATAACATCATAAAAGATAAAAAATATAAAATAAAATCAACAAAATGTCTAAATAAATGGGATTTTTATAATTTTACAAATGGTTTATTCATATCATCATATCCGGATATTCGGTATATTTTAATATTAATTTATTAAAATCTTCCCAATCATCATATATAATAGCATTACCTAAATCTGACCAATTCCGTAAAGCAATTCTTTGTAATTCATGTGGCCTATTTGCTATATTTAATTCATGTAATTTAATAGATGGTTTCATTTCAGCTAATACTTTGACGCCAATCCATTCAGAATATATTGGATGATGTCCCAAAATTATTTTAGATTGTGTTTGTAAATAAATACGATTATTTACCATAATTGTTTTATATATATTACTTATAGTACTTATATCTTCTATTGCTATTGCGTCACATAATTGTTTATGATAATTAGTATTATATGATGACCATATAAAGTCATCAATATCTAAAAATAAATCTGGGTATTTTTTTATTAATGTTGTTTTACCACCACCTCCACAAATAACTATTAATGCCATCGTATACACAATCGTATACACAATCGTATAATATATAAAATAAAATAAAATAAATATTACACATTTATTTGGAACTCGGAATCATAGAGGACGTTATAATTAATTTTATTATTCTATCGTCGTGTTTGCGTCAATCTTGTTATTTTACTACCAATCCCATTATTGCCGCTACCACCGGATGTTAAAAATTTGAATACATAGTATATTAAATACGCCAATACTGCTAAAAATAGAAGCATCATGATAGTGCTTACAAATTTACTTAATGTGCAAAACATCGAATCGTCGTTTGCATCACATTGCACAATTGAACCAAAATGTCCGAAAATACCGGACCCTAAAATACCACCGTTATTCGTATTCGTATTGCTACTAACTCTTTGTTTGGAAGAACCGAATTTTCCTTTTGCCATTCTGTCTATATATGTGTATATTGTGTATATACACTATTCATTGAAAATAAATTAATAAATAACGGGAAATGCAGATTAGTTGGATTTTGGAATCATAGAGGACGTCATTTGACGCATGAGCATCTGGTCCTGAGTGACGATTGGAGCCACCATCCGACTTTGCAAATCGTTTCGCGAGAGGTAAATGTTCTTTAAATCGCTATCTTCGTATCCGTATGGCTGACTCTTGTCCGCAACATTGGCATAAAGGAATGGACTGTTGGAAACGGGCTGTCCGTATAAGTTGGAATACCCCGACTGTGCAAAGCACTGCTGCAGATTACCGTCCATTACGCCGGTTGAATTGTGCATCAGGAATTGACGATAATCCCAATTGGTTTCGATATTGTTTTGCGCGCGAAGTTGGTCATTGATTGCCGAACCCGGGACCCATGTAGAATACGTTCGACCGTCTTCCATAATGGGAGGGAAATTGAAATGTAAATTGTTGGAACCAGAATATGCAGTTCCCCAGCTCATTGTATTGTATTTGATTTGAAATGTAATATAATATAATAACTATTATATTATATTTATTTATTATTTATTTATGCCAACGAATGAGAGAAAATGTCTAAAGTTTTAATTAATCCACCGAGTTTAAGATTGCGACAAGTTGTTCTCTCTTCATTTTCGTTGTATCAGTTTTCTTGTGCGCATCCATATGTTTCACCATTTGGCGGAGTTGCTTAATTGAAACTTGCGCATATTTTGAAGTTGAACCAGAATTGCTGTTTGAAGACTGTTTTTTTCCAATTTGAATAGTTGCATCATTGTAATCTTCTTCGTCTTCTTCTATTTTTTTTGATGACGATTTGGGTGAAAAGCTTTCATGGTCAAATAGCTCTAAACCAAGATCGCCGACATTAACATCGACCGAAATACTGCGCGTATTCGCACCGCCGGCTCCCGACTCACCTACGGTATTTTGAGGCTCATCGGACTTTATAACATGGATAACCGGTTGAACATTTTGGGCTTCGTCATCATACTCGTCATCTTCGTCATCTTCGTCATCTTCGTCATCTTCGTCATCTTCGTCATCATCCTCGTCATCATCATCATCATCATTATTATCATCATCATCATCATCATCATCATCATCATCATCGTCAAGCGCGTTGTTTAATTCGATAATTTTAATATTGTCCGTGAATGGATTTTTTACATTGGCAACTGTTGTATTAATTTCTTCATCATCGTCATCATAAATTTTAATACCGCCACCCCTTTCGGAAGCGGTATCGCTGGTTTCACTGTCATCATCACCATAACTACTTTCGCTGCTGCTACTGCTGCTGCTGCCAGTCTCGACATCATCGTTATCAGATACATTTATTAGATCCGAAGTTGATTTTGATTTTGAAGTTGAATTATGAACCATTGGTTCGGAAGATGCAGCCGACACACCACAAACCTTGTTTTCAATATACACCTGCATTCGTTGGAATTGATCACCTATGGACGCGATGAAGTTTTGCATAACACCAATCTGCTCTTTGTGCGATACCTCCAACACTTCAAACCGTTGGCGAACGTAGTAGAACAGCGCGCCCACCAAAATAATAGATATTCCTAAACTCAATAGTAAAAAACCGAAATCCAAACACCCTCCTCCACCGCTTGAAATACCGCTACCGCAAACTTCGTTCATATTAAAATTAAAAATAAAAAACTATACACAATACAATGGTTATATAATAAAAATATGTTTGAAATACGTATTTATATTTAAGTAGAATAAATGCGAAAGTAATTAAA
>Ga0247722_10001694_pt1 | contig 11994 bp, 12 predicted proteins | sample MSEWelMarce3H_FC_FD_189094 | JGI IMG/M metagenome (GOLD analysis project Ga0247722, IMG submission 189094) | Subsurface sediment microbial communities from gas well in West Virginia, United States - MSEEL Well Study Marcellus 3H_FC | ecosystem: Environmental > Terrestrial > Deep subsurface >... | reverse complement strand
GCCCAATTAGTAGAAGGTTCAATTTCAAAGTTGTGTAAATCCTTTAATACTAAATAAGGAAAAAATATACCTTGTAAAGTATCTTGCCAACTGTATTTCCCGAATTTTCGAATGTAACTCACATTCAATACCGCTAACATGATTAAATGAATCCCGGGGAAAATCAACAAAAACGACCAAAATGGCTTGTTGGTTGCAATTTTAAATGCTACAAAATAATTGTAACCAGGAATGAATGCTTCCCATGATTTTCTTCCTGCTTTCTCAAATGACTTCCACCAAAAAGAGAGGTAAGGATGTAAAAATATAATTAAATAAAAATATAAAATATTCATAAATTTGAAAATTAGTCAATACTTAATAAATCATTTACTGTAAACAATCCTTTTTTTCCAAGAATCCATTCTGCAGCAATTACTGCCCCTAACGCAAAACCTCTTCGATTATGTGCTTGATGGGTAATTGAAATCGTATCAATATCAGAATTATAGCTAACCGTGTGCGTACCAGGAACATCTGGAATTCTATGAGCAGCAACACCAATTTGACCTTCAACAGTAGATGGCAACTCACCTTCTCCACAAATCCAAGAATTATATGCTTCGTTATTTTCTAAGATTCCATTCGCTAACGAAATAGCTGTTCCACTTGGTGCATCCACCTTTTGAGTATGGTGTATCTCATCGATTGCAACATTATAATCAGACTGCTTTGCCATTAATCTTGACAATTTTTCGTTTAATTTGAAAAATATATTCACACCAATACTAAAATTACTAGCGTAAATTAAAGATCCATTTTTATCTTCAATTAATGATTTTACTTCTTCAAATTGTTGATTCCAACCAGTAGTTCCAACAACAATTGGTTTCTCTTGCGCAATCACATCTTGAATATGCTTAAGTGCTAAATCAGGTTTTGTAAATTCAATAACGACATCAACTGAATCAATGTCTTTTGAATTCATAGGAAAAACACTGTTCGACTTGAACAACACTTCGTGTCCTCGTTCGATAGCAATTTCTTCAATAATTTTCCCCATTTTTCCGTATCCTGCTAAACCAATTTTCATTTTTTATAATTTTTTAAATTGCACTTCTAATATATACTACGTGAATAAACAAATAAGGTTTTTGACTTTAATTTAAATAATATTTAACGAAATTTAAGTTTAATATTTAAAGCCAACATATTATCTGAAAATTTAGGCTCAATTTTTAAAGCTAAATTTGGTGAAATATCATAATTCATAAAATGTGCTTCCACCGAGGCGTCAGCTATTTGAAACAAATACAATCCCACTAATAATATCCCGTACAAATTTCGTTTTGTATTAGCAGATTGATGCAATAGAACCAAATTGTAATTATCGTAAGCACTGTATTTTGAAAAACCTACACTTTTATTCTCCCTGAGTTCATATTCTGTTTCAATTTCATTAATTTTATTTTGTTGTTGGAATAATAAATGACTAGCTCCAGCAAGTGACGCATATATTAATGGAAGTTTCCAATACACATTTTTCTTATGCGATCTTGTAGCGTTGTAAATCTGACCAGCTCCAGGAATAAACGTAGAGAGTAAAGCAGCTTTTTTTGGATAATTTATAGCTTTTACTTTTATTGAATCCTGAGCGATGCTTTGAAAAACAATTAGAAAAAAAAGAATTAAACTAAAGCAACGAATCATTTATTCATTATTTCGATAATTCGATTTAAATCTACCTCAGAATCAAAATGGATAATTATTTTTCCATTACCCAGTCCTGTTTTACGAATATCCACATTTGATGAAACTTTATCAGCTAAATAATAGCAAAATGTATCTTGACTTTGAGTTAATGGTTCTGCAATAGTCTTTACTTTTTTCCCTGTCTTCTTATCAATGTTTTCACCATCTCTGATAATTACTTCGAGTTCCCTAACAGATAATTGATCTTCAATGATTTTAGCAAATAAACGAAGTTGAAATTTTTCATCTCCCGCTGAAACTAAACAACGTGCATGCCCCATTGAAATCACACCGTCTCTGACACCTTTTTGGATTTCGACTGGTAATTTTAATAGACGTAAATGATTCGTAATACTTGAGCGACTTTTAGCAATTTTTTGACTCATTTGCTCTTGAGTTAAATTGCATTCTTCGATTAATCGTTGGTAAGAAAGTGCAACTTCAATGGAATTTAAATCCTCTCTTTGAATATTTTCAACCAATGCCATTTCTAACATTGTTTGATCGTTTGCAACCCTTACATATGCAGGGACTTCCGTTAAACCAGCCATCTGAGAAGCCCTAAACCTTCTTTCTCCAGAAATTAATTGGTATTTATTATCGCGACCAAGTTTTCTGACTGTTAAGGGTTGAATAATTCCATGAATAGAAATACTCTCACTTAATTCCTTTAATGCTGTTTCTTCAAAATGAGTTCTTGGATTAAATGGATTCGCCTCAATATTTTCAATAGCAATCATCGAAATAGAACCGACTACTATCGACTCTTCATTTTTTGATGTTATATCTGTAGCTGCATTTTCCAACAAGGCACTCAAACCTTTTCCCAGCCCTCCTTTTCTTTTCAATTGTGAACTCATTTGAATCAATAAACTTATGGATGAAATTAAGCAATGTTATTTTTCTTCAAAATTTCTCTTGCAAAATTCAGATAATTAATAGCGCCTTTACTTGCAGCATCATGCATGATGATTGTTTCGCCAAAACTTGGAGCTTCAGCTAATTTTGTAGTACGATGAATTAACGTTTCAAAAACTAATTTTTGAAAATGAGCTTTTACTTCATCGACTACTTGGTTTGCCAATCTTAGACGAGAATCGTACATAGTTAGGACTATACCTTCAATCTCTAATTTTTCATTCAATCTTCCTTGAACAATCTTTATTGTATTTAAAAGTTTACCTAAACCTTCTAGTGCGTAATACTCACACTGCACTGGTATTATTACAGAATCAGCAGCAGATAAAGCATTTACAGTAATCAATCCTAAGGAAGGAGAACAATCAATAATAATAAAATCGTATTTATCTTTCAGTTTTGAAAGTGCATTACGCAATAAATATTCTCGCTCTGGTAAATTAATCATTTCCAATTCAGCACCAACTAAATCGATGTGAGATGGTAAAATATCTAAATTAGGGTTATCTGTTTTCAAGATTAACTCCTCAGGATCGACATTATTTATTAAACAGTCGTAAATGTTTCGCGTATTTTTTGGATCTAAGCCAACGCCAGAAGTTGCATTTGCTTGAGGATCTGCATCTATTATAAGAGTTTTATATTCAAGAACTCCTAAACTACCGCTTAAATTTACAGCTGTAGTAGTTTTTCCAACCCCTCCTTTTTGATTTGCTATCGCAATAATCTTACCCATTCTTAATTTGAACTAAATAGATGAAAAAAAATTAAAGACTTTCGAATGTAAATGGTGGTTCTTTACTTTCAGAACGAGTATATCCATCTGTACGATATTCACCAGATTCATTCAATTCAGACAACTTGTCCATCACCTCGTCCAAACCTTCTCTAAATTTTTGAAAATCTTCTTTGTAAAGAAATATTTTATGCTTTTGAAAATATTCTCTTCCGTCTTCAGTAACTTTCTTACTTTCAGTTAGAGTTAAGTACAACTCGTTTCCCTTAGTTGTTTTTATATCGATGAAATAAGTTCTTTTTCCAGCTTTGATTGCTTTACTAAACACTTCATCATTTCTATCATTTCTTTTTTCAAACTCCATCTTCAACGGTTTTTTGATTACTTCAACTTGATTTTTTTCAAATTTTAATAGTGTAAATATAAAAATTATTTTTTTTGTTTTGGTAGTGATGGAGTATGTTTATTAATTCCTCCTGGCGCATTGTAATCGGAAGGATCTATCCATTTGTTTTCCACTTCTTCTTTTATTTCTTCTCCGGTTGTTGGATCTATGATGATTTTAGAAAATGTTTTTTTTCCAGGATCATTTATCGTTACAACATCTTCATTCAATACCCATTTCCCATCATTAAATTCAAAAGCATCATAGGACATATCTGGAACATAGTATTCATTAAAGCCAGACATTGAAGGATTTTCTGGCGATAAATGATCAAAAACAATACGAGCATATTTATCTTCAAATCTCAAGGTCATGGAACTTTTTATTGAATATTCCAAAACCACTCTTTTGTCGATTGTTTTCTTAGATTGAAATATTGGCTCTCCAAGTTTAGCGTGATTCCCACTAATTGAGAGCGCATCAATCACCTTCAAATTACTCAATGTCCCATTATTTCTCCATCCTAACAAAGTATATAGTTGTTTAGATCCTTTTTTTATTGGAATGATTTTATAATACAAACAACCATACCAATTCAATTCAGAATATGTTTGATTTCCTCTTGTTAACTCACTCTTCTCAATTAATTCTATCACTTTATTTTTTTTTCTTCTCTTACCTGGACGAACTATAAAACAATAAAACTTATTTGACTTATCTGCCAACTCAACATTCCAAGAATAAATCTTCAAAGATTTATCAGGACTAATGACTGCACCTAAAGTTGATAATTTTGGGAATAAATAAAAAAACGATTCAGAGTACTGAATCGTTTCTAATAAAAGACTTCTAAATGAATTGTTCGCGTTTTTTTTATCCTCGTCTGAACCAGCACTTCTTAGTGACTTTAAAGATTTTTCAAGTCTATTTTCGAAATGAGTCATCAAAGTATCTCTTTGAGCAGCTACTTCAAAACCTATTAATACAACTACTACCAATAATATACTTCTCATTTCAACAGTTATTAGTAGGATAAACGTAAAAAATTTACATTTATTTTACAAATGCATGAAATTCTTTTTCGCAATTAATTCTTCTTCACTTTCTCTATAATCAGGATCATCAACGCAACAATCAACCGGACAAACCGCAGCACACTGAGGCTCATCATGAAAACCTACACACTCAGTACATTTATCAGTTACGATATAATATACGTCCATGTTTTTAGGTTCAAATACATTCTGTGCGTCAATTTCGTTACCATCCAAGGTTGTAATTGCACCAGTTAAATTGGTTCCATCCGAATACTTCCATTCAGCGCCACCCTCATAGATAGCGTTATTTGGACATTCTGGTTCACATGCACCACAGTTGATGCACTCGTCTGTAATCATTATTGCCATACTAATTCAAATTAACAAAGTTCTTTAATTTCATTTATTATCTTATCCGCAAACCTATTTGCATTTTCCAAAGTATTACTTTCAGAATAAACACGGATGATAGGTTCTGTATTACTTTTTCGTAGATGCACCCATTCATCACCGATATATATTTTCACGCCATCAATAGTGCTTATTTCTTCATTAGCATATTTTTGAGCCATTTTTTCAAGAATTAAATCAACATTTACAGAAGGTGTAAGTTCAATTTTATTTTTGGAAATCACATACGTAGGATAACTATCTCTCAACTCGGATACTTTGCATTTTTTTGTTGCTAAATCAGACAAAAATAATGCAATCCCAACCAAAGCATCTCTACCATAATGAGATTCTGGATATATAATCCCACCATTTCCTTCTCCACCAATCACAGCATTTTTTTCCTTCATCATAGAAACAACATTCACCTCTCCTACTGCGGCAGCAAAATACTGTTGATTTTTTGATTCAGTCACATCTCTTAGTGCTTTCGTAGAAGATAAATTTGAAACAGTAGCTCCAGGTGTATGATCAAGTACATAGTTTGCTACGGCAACTAACGTATATTCTTCTCCAAACATTGTTCCATCCTCACAAACCATGGCTAATCGATCAACATCTGGATCAACTGTGATTCCTAAATCAGCTTTTTCACTTAAGATTTTCTTTGACAAGTCTTGTAAATGCTCTGGAAGAGGCTCAGGATTATGAGGGAAATGACCTGTTGGCTCACAATATAACTCAACAATTTGTTTTACTCCTAATGCTTTCAATAACGCTGGAACAAAAATTCCACCAGACGAATTGACAGCGTCAACAACAATTTTAAAATCAGCAGATTCAATAGCTGATTTATTTACTAGTTTAAGATCTAAAATACTTTGAATGTGCTTTTCAAGATATGTATCGTCTTTTTTAACACTACCTAAGTCATCAACTTCAGCAAATACAAAATCATCAGAAGCAGCCAAGCGAATCACCTCTTCTCCTTCAGCACCTGAAATAAACTCACCTTTACTATTTAATAGTTTAAGCGCATTCCATTGTTTCGGATTGTGACTTGCCGTCAAAATTATTCCTCCATCTGCTTTTTCAAGTGGAACCGCAATTTCAACTGTTGGAGTTGTAGATAATCCTAAATCAATTACATCAATACCTAAACCAATTAGCGTATTTATAACTAAAGAGCTAATCATTTCACCTGAAAGACGAGCGTCTCTACCTACAACAATTTTTGCTTTTTTAGTTGGGTTTAATGATTTAATCCAAGACCCATAAGCTGCAGCAAATTTTACTGTATCAATTGGTGTTAGGCCTTGATCTACCTTTCCACCAATTGTACCGCGAATACCTGAAATAGATTTAATAAGTGTCATATCAATTATTCAAAAGATTTTTTTAATTCGATCATTTTTAAACATGCAATGGCGCATTCAACTCCTTTGTTTCCATGTATACCTCCAGATCTATCAATGGATTGTTGAAGAGTATTGTCGGTCAACACGCAAAAAGAAACTGGCGAGTTATACTCCAACATCACTTTCATCAACCCGTCTGTTGTTCCTTTACATACAAAATCAAAATGTTTTGTTTCCCCTTGAATTACCACCCCGATAGCTACAACACCATCGACATCAGTATTATCTAACATCAACTGAGCAGCTAAAGGGAGTTCAAAAGCACCAGGAACAAAACGAACTAGTATGTTTTCTTCAGGAACATTATTATCTAACAATGTTTGTTTTGCACCTGCTAAAAGATTCAATGTGATAGAATCATTCCATTCTGAAACAACAATGCCGATTTTAAAATCGGCACCATTTGGAATGTTATCTTTCGAATATTCGGATAAATTTTTTAAATAAGTAGCCACTACTTTACAATTTTATTTGAAGTTCTTGCAATGTATTTATCAATTGATTTTGAATTTGAGAAATTCAAGTAATTACTTTTAATTCTTGTATATAATTCTGAAGCTTTCTCAAAGTCATTTAATTTTTCAGCAACTAAAGCAGCTTTAAATAAAAACTCAGGAGAAGTTTTTTCATTTGCATTCAATTCTGCAGCTTCGATGTATAAATCCAATGCTTTGTCAAACTTTTTCAATTCAGAATAACAGTCCCCTTGTAAACCTAATCTGTACACTGAAAGATAAGTATCTTCGAACTCAGTACCTTCAAGTTCATCAATCGCTTTTTGAAACGAGCCTTTGGTCATGTATTGACGAGCTAATACAAATTGTGCCAATTCACCTCCTGATTTACCATCGTATTTTTTAACAGCAGGTTCTAACTCTTGTATTGCAAGATCTGTAGAATCTTTTGCAGCATAATTTAAACCAGCCCAATAAGCATCTTTCGATTTTTCATTAGAAGGAGTCCAAATTAACTGATAATATGCAATATATAATATAAAACCAGCTAGTAAAGCAGCACTCGTGTAAGTAATTAAACGAAGTTGTTTGTTTTCAGCTAATTGATTTTTAAAATCTTTAAAAGTAAAATTGTTAAGCATTTTTTTTCGTATTTAGTCCCACAAAAATAACTAATTTTTCAAATAATTATTGTAATCATTAAAAAATGAAGCAAATCAATTGATTATTTCTATTTTCTTCGCCATTCATTTAAATTTAACACCAAGGTTATTCCATTAAATGAACCACTCGCTGACATCCGTTTAAAGCCATAATCAATAGAAAATCTTTGAAATGAAAATCCAAATCCAAAAGATAAACCGGAAAAAGACGGATTGTTTGTGATTCCAATGTTTTGTCGCGTATAAAAATTATATCCACATCTAATCTCAACAGATTTCCCCAATAAAATTTCTGCCTGAGGAACAATGTGTTGGGAGATTTTCTCGAAAAAAGTTGCCTTTTCAGGTGCTATTCGCTCACCTGTCATTAAATCTGTTTCTCCTTTTTCATTCGGATTAAAATAAGAAATATCAAATTTATTTAGATGATGTAAGAAGATAGAAAAACGAAAAGGGGCATATTTCAATTTATGTGAAATTATGGCTTGAATCTCAAACGGTAATATCCCTATTTCATAGTCTGATTTAATAATCTTTTGAGCACCAATGTTTTTTACAACTCCAGCCATTGAAGTGTTTTCATTTAACTTCCAAGTCGCAGATAGATCAAAACCAAGCCCTACTAGTGCTTGATTCAAATAAAACCCACCTACTAAAGTAGCTTGACAACCTAAAGAAAGGTTGGGTGCTAATTTATATCCAATACCATGACTCAACATTACATCCATAGGATTAAAAGTACCTATAACAGTTCCTGTTATATCTGTTTCTTTCATCCTACCATAATTCACATATCTTAACGTAGATAATTGATACAAATTTCGTTCTTTATTTAATAATGAACCATAACTTATCAATCCGTATTGAACACCAATGGGTTGAATTATTTGACTTATGGATAATTTATTAACATTTATACTGCTAATTAATGATGGATTTGACACACCAACAGAGTTGTCCTTAGTTTCTACTGAAAAAAAACTTCCTCCAAGTCCTAAAGAACGTGCATTATAAAATGCATCTAGACTACTAAATGGGATACTTCCAAAAGATTGAGAAAAAAAATAAAATGAGTTAACACTCAAAATTAAACACAAACAATATTTGTAAATTTGACTCAATGAATTACGTTCAAATAAGTAGTGTACAAATTAATAATTGAGTATTTTTTCGATTGCTAATGCAACTTTACTTGAATTCGTCAATAATTCCGCTTCAAGAATTGAATTTAAAGGAATTGCAGGAGTGTCAACTGAGCCAACGATACCTATTGGAGCATCCAAAAAATTAAAATTATCTCTTTGAATTCTTCCAGCTAAACCTAAAGTAAAACTTGCTTCTTCTGATTCTTCAGTTACCAAAATCACTTTTCCATGTGTTCTTGTCACTTCATTTATACATTCATGATCCAATGGATTCAATGTTCTCAAATCAATAATCTCTACTAATCCTCCCCATTGTTTAGAAGCTTCTAATGACCAATAAACACCTCTACCATAGGTAATAATAACACAACTATTCCCATTATCAATGGCAGATGATTCAGCCGCTTGAACTTGTCTTGCTTTTCCAAAAGGAATCACATAATTTTCATCAGGTTCAATGGACATTGCTCCTTCTGTACCAGGAATTTTCGACCAATACAAGCCCTTATGTTCCAAAATCACCACTGGATTAGGGTCATAAAAAGCAGATTTTAACAACCCTTTTAAATCTGCTCCTGTTGATGGATAAGCAATTTTAATTCCTCTAATATTCGTCAATACCGATTCAACACTCGATGAATGGTACGGTCCTCCGGAGCCATAAGCGCCTATTGGAACACGAATAATACAACTTACAGGCCATTTTCCATTGGACAAATAATATGACCTACTTACTTCAGTAAATAATTGGTTTAGACCTGGCCAAATATAGTCCGCAAATTGTACTTCAACGATGGGCTTTAACCCTACAGCAGACATACCTACCGTACTTCCGATAATAAATGCCTCTTGAATTGGTGTGTTAAAAACACGTTGGTCTCCAAATGTTTGTGCTAATGTAGCAGCTTCCCTGAAAACTCCACCTAACCTTCCACCAACATCCTGTCCATAAAGTAAGGCTTCTGGATGTTTGTGCATTAATTCACGAACTGCAAATAACGCACTATCCACCATTACTGTTTTCTTTTTACCTTCAGGTTCTCTTACTCCTACCTCTTCAGTTACAGGTGATGGAGCAAAAATATAATCTTGAATCGAAGAAGGAATAGGATCAGCTGCATTCAATGCTTTATCGTAATCATTTGCTACTAATTCGAAAATATACTTTTCTATTTTTTCAATTTCTACTAATTCAACTCCCAGTTCAATTAATTTATTTCTCAACTTAGGATAAGGATCTTTTGTAGCTGCCTCCTCCAAATCATCTCTGTACCATTCTTTTCTCACGCCAGAAGTATGGTGTCCCAATAACGGAACATGAGCATGTACTATAAATGGGCGACGTTCTTTTCTTATAATTTCAATCACCTCTTGAATAGTTTCAAAAGAAGCTTTGAAGTCACTTCCATCAATGGTTCTTACTTCAATACCGTGAAAACCTTTCGCATAACCTGTTATATCTTGAGAGCGTGTTTCTTTTGCATTCGCAGAAATATCCCAACCATTGTCTTGCACCAAATATAAAATTGGAAACTGCTTTAAAGATGCCATTTGAAACGCTTCCGCCACTTCTCCTTCGGTACATGAAGCGTCTCCTAAGGAACAAACAACAACTGGATTTTTACCGTTATAGTCTTCAGATAAACCTTGTAATTCTTTGTACTGAATCCCCATTGCAACACCAGTTGTAGGTATCGCTTGCATTCCTGTAGCAGACGATTGGTGTGGAATTTTAGGCATATCCTCTCGATTAAGAGATGGATGTGAATAATACGTTCTTCCTCCTGAAAAAGGGTCGTCTTTTTTAGCAAAAACTTGCAACATAAGTTCGTACGGCTTCATTCCAATCCCAAGAAGAATACTATCGTCTCTGTAATAGGGAGCTACCCAATCTTGATTCAATAATTGCATCCCCAAAGCCAATTGAATTGCTTCATGTCCACGGGAAGTTGCATGTACGTATTTCGAAGTAATTTCTTTATGCGCTTCGTACTTTTCTGCCATTGTTTTAGCAGTACACATTAAGCGGAAAGCGTTGATATAAGTTTCAAGTGTAATCACTTTGATTCAGTTTTAATACTACAATTACTTATTATTTTCTATGATATAATTCAATACCTTTTCCATTAAGTGAACACGATCTTTTCCATTCACATTGTGTTTATGCATTGGGTAAGGGAAAAAATCCATTTGTATACCTAATTCTACAAATTTCTTAACCAAAGCAAAATTATGTTGCATAACAACTACATCATCGTTGGTTCCATGAATCAATAATAAATCTCCTTTTAAATTTTGTGCATGATTCAATAATGAAGCTGTTTTATATCCTTCTGGATTTTCTTCTGGTAAATCCATGTAACGTTCACCGTACATAATTTCATAATATTTCCAATCTGTAACTGGACCACCCGCTACTCCAACTTTAAAAGTTCCAGGTTTTCTTAACATCATAGATGTTGTCATAAACCCTCCGAAACTCCATCCATGAATGGCTAATCGATTGGAATCAACGTATGGCAATGATTTCAAAAACTTAACTCCTAATAATTGGTCTTCCATTTCAACCGTACCAAGTTGTCTGTGTATCACACTTTCGAACTCAAAACCACGATTCGCCGAACCTCTATTATCGATCGTATAGACCAAATAACCTTTTTCTGCTAACCAATGCATCCATAAATTAGAACCATCCAACCATTCGTTTTGAATCATCTGAGCATGTGGACCACCATACACATATACCATCACTGGGTATTTTTTGCTTGGATCAAAATGACTAGGCTTGATCAAACGATAAAATAGATCAGTTCCTTCATTGGTTTTTATTTTATCGATTACCGTTTCACCGATTTGATAGTCAACCAATTTATCACTTGATACTAACAATTCTTTGATTTCGTTTCCTTGCGGATTCAACAATAAAGATTTATTTGGTATTGAGTGACTTGAAAACTCGTCGTAATAACAAGCACCATCGAATCCAATAACCAAAGAGTGAGTTCCTGGATTTTTAGTGATTTCTCTTTGTTTTCCTTTTAAGTTAACAGCAAAATACTTTAAATCCAATGGACTTGTACCAGTCGCAGTAAAAACAATTTCAGCATTATTGATAAT